>ERZ1026860.30-NODE-30-length-100685-cov-11.602604_pt1 | contig 100685 bp, 89 predicted proteins | sample MGYA00380160_ERZ1026860 | MGnify/ENA primary metagenome ERZ1026860 (study PRJEB33269, sample SAMEA4719796) | human gut metagenome | biome: human-associated habitat; feature: organic feature; material: feces | place: Cameroon | collected 2013-10 ... | reverse complement strand
GTGGGCTCGGAGATGTGTATAAGAGACAGCTTAAACGCATTGTAGTATAAAGAAATTTGCAAAAATGCTACAACAAAAAAATACATAGCAAAATTCAATCCTATACCTTTACAAATGTCTATTATTTTTTGATACAAAAATTCAAACTCAATTCCCCAACGATTGCCATAAATATAATTATCAAGATAACCCAAGTGATCTACACCTACATCGTATCTATATCCCGCAAAGAAAGAATAGACTAAAAACATTATACCAAAACTCAATGGCATTAATGTCATCTTCCTTCTATACAAAACTACTTTTTCAGAATTAGAATAAAAACAATACCTATGAGAAATTACAACTCCCATAAATACCATAAAAAATAAAAGGAACGAATAGACCAAAAAATTCAACAACATGATAATCAACTACCGAAACTTTACCACAAATTTTCTATGAAGCATATTTATTAACTTTATAACTAAAAAATAAGGTACACTTATCAACTTTAACACCTCCACACGTTCCTCAAATAAGATTTTCCCTTTTGTTAGCAACAATAATGTCGCGTAATAGTTATAATAATAACATCTAGTTTGTCTATTTTGTTCATACCGAAATAAATCTCTCCAAACTAAATATCCATCCATTGTTTTTTTTAACATCGGTTGTTTTCCACAAATACCGCCATTGTTTAATCTATATACCCCCATAATCTCATTAAAGCAATAACCTTTTCCTTGTTTCAATAAGAAATAGTTTAAAGCTGTATCTCTTTTATTCCCATTGTATTCTGTATAATATTCAGAAGCTGTATCTTTTCGATAAATCAAAGTTAATGTTTTTGTTAGCCAGGCTTTTACTTTTTTCTCACCTCTTCCAAATTTAATTCCATCTTTATTTTTAAATAGATAATCAAGACCATCTGTATCTTTCCATCTATTAAGTTCATGATCAAGAATTTTATACCTGTGACACGCTAATACATATTCCTCATTCCTATCCAAGAAATCCACTTGCATTTGGAGTTTCTTTGGGTGAATCCAATAGTCATCTCCCTCGCATAGGGCTTCATATTCTGTATTGTCTCTCCATTCGGATAGGTATGGCATTTTGTCTTTCCGTTGCGAGTAGTGATTCTCCTTCAAAAGAAGTACTGCAAAATAACAGTTCTTGTTCTCTTTGTGCTGTGCGTAGGTTATGTGTGCATAGTCTGTTTCTTTCCGGTATGAGACAGAAGCATCAGACATGTCAAAATGTTCTTGCACATACTCCATTATCACTTGTTGTTCTCCGTCTGTTGAAGCGTCATCGACAATACAACAAACAAATGGAAAGTCTGTCTGCTGCATGGTGAAGCCGTTCAATGCATCTGTTATATATTTCGCTTGATTAAAAGTGAAACACATTACACAGACTTTGAACTTCGGATAGTTCATATTGTTTTCTTGCATTTTATTGTTTGATTTTATGTACAGGGGAAAGAAATGCACCCCACTTAACTATGATAGATTAGATAGATAATTTGCATCCTTGATTATACCGATTATTAGTTTTTCTTTTGTGCTTTTTCCTCAAAGGCTTTCATCACAGCTTCGGTATTGTCTATGTATCTTCGAGGTGCATCGGAAATGGTGTATCCATCAATCATCTGCATGAATAAATTATTTCAAAAGGCTTTTCTAAGAAAGCAAGATCGAAAACACATATTTGATATGGTTCTGAAAGTGGCATATAAGCTTTATTGTTGAGAGAAAATCGCATGGTGATTGAATTATATTCTTTCTTGGATTTGCAAGGATATGCTCTCACCGCCTTATATTCGTTTTCAAACATGGTACATTTTCTAAGAAAACCAATAACCTCTGAAACCAATAATTCCCTTCCTGTTTTCTCTATCAACTTATCTCTTATCTGAAAGAATTTTTTCCTTTCCTCCAAATCTCCAACTAAATCATAAAGTTCTTTCGAATGTTTATCACATGCGGTCTTTCCTATCATATAATTTCCAGAATAGTGAACCTTACCCCACCAATGAGCATTATCTACAATCGTATCCCAAAAGTAATAACCAGAAGACAACCACGCATCTGTCTCGCAAAAGCAAGGTTTCTTAGGTCTCACTTCTGCATATTTGACAGCCTGATATAGACATCTATAATCCATCACTATTTCTGAATGGAATTTTTCTTTAATGTCTCTCCTAATTTGGTCAAATTCAAAGTAGGTAATATCAATGGAGGAATATTGGATTGAAGCGATACAGTACTGACAAAAGCTCGCATATATGGAAACAATATAGCTACAGAGTTTGAATAGAAATAATCTGGAATGTCTTCAAACTTCATCAGTGAAGAGAAAGAAAAACGAGCTACACTTCCAACTGAAATAATTTCGAAATCCCTATTTGAACTCAATCTTGAAGAAAACGCAAATTTCACCTCAAAAACATTCTCGACATGATTGAATATTCCATTAACAGCAAATTCAATATCTATATCCGGATTCTTCGGCATATTCTCGAAGTTCATCATGACTTTACAGACTTGGAAGCCATCAAAACTAAACAATGCTTTATCCATATATACAATATTTATGCTGCTTCTGCAATACTACAGCTATTGTCATATCCAGCATCATACTGAGAAGTAATCTCAATACTTTCAGCCGTATCAAATAAATAAGGTATACTTTTATCAAACACTTCCACCTCATCCAAACTCAACAAAATTTTCTCGTACTCTGTTGCACTAATTCCGGAATGATGTTGTGCTTCAATTTCTTCCCAATCTTTCTTGATTTTTTCTTCCGTTGTATTGTCGTAGTAATCCAATACTGCTTGTAATAAATCCATGATTTCAATCTATTCTGACTATCTATTCAATTAAACGGCGGTTTACTCGTTTTGTTGCATTGCTTGCAATGTTTCACCTATTGCCTTGATGTTGAATATCAACTTATACACGTAGGCTGCCGTTTATATGCTTTTATCTCCATCGATATCCAGACATCTTCTTCGTTCTCTACTTCAAAGCCTAATTTCTTGTAGAGCATGAAAGCCGATGTGTTTTCCTTGCGGACTTTGAGTTTGACTGTTTCGAGTTTCAAGGTGTTGAAAGCGTAATCAAGTATCAAAAGCGATGCCTTCTTTGCAACGCCCTTACCCCAATATTCTTTGTTGCCGATGAAGATATGATAATTAGCTGCTTTACCATCAATGTCTGTCAAATAAATATTTCCCACATAAACACCATCAGCAAGAATTGCACAACGGTAATCTTTAGGAGTAATGGTCACTTTATGAATCCATTCCAACTCATTCTCAATCTTGATTTCATTTTTGTAGGTGTTGCCCGTAAATTTGAACACTTCCGGATCATTTCTCCACTTGACGGAAGTATATGCATCTTCTTCTCTCAATGGTCTAATTGCTACTTCCATTCTTTTATCAAATCTATTATTCTTTCCATATCCTCCTTACCGTATCGTTGATCGATTGGGAGGGGGAGTATATTATTTACCATTGTTGTTTCCACTGCATCTTCTTTTGTCCATTCCAATACGTTTTGCCAATATTTGGCTACAAAGATTTTGTGTTGTATAAGATGGTTACGAAGATTTGCTCCTTGTTCCGATATGTAGGGGAATATCATCGGGACTTCTCCTCTGCATAATGCTCTGCCACCAAGGGCTTGTTGCAGTGCGTTGTAATTTGATATACGTTGCTTGGCTGCTTGTTCATAGTCTATACTTTGCATCATTCGCTTGGTAAATTGGGACATCTTCCGAACAGGCATATCATGGAACATTGCACTTGCCTTGTGAAAGTCTTGGTAACCGGCTTCGGGTGAAAGGTCGATACGCTTTATCAATGAATCCATTCTGGTATATGATTCATCTTGTTCTATCTCAAAATCCGCCTTGACATCGGTATAAAGATAACCTCCATCAGGAACTCCGAAAAATTTTCTACAACTGTAGAAAGCGTATATCCCTCTTATCGGTTTGGAATAAAAGGCTTGTGTGCAGTCAAAAATCAACTGCTTTCCGTATTGCTTTGCCAATTCCTCGCAGTAATCATTCTGTAATCCCCAATAGTTGGTGTATAACAATACTTCACCTTTTGAAAGAGAAATCGTTTCCGATATTCTGTATTCTTCTGTTATATGGTAGAACTCATACGGTAAACCGAGTTTTACTATAGGTTCCAAAACGGAATCGCAGGTATAATACGGTATATATATTTTCTTATACTGCTTACATCTCAGTATATATTCCAAACAAAAACGTCCGCTATTAAGCGCTATTGCCTGCGAATGATACTCCGGAAAATGCGGTAACTCCAATTCAAAATAGCCGCCTATGGGTTTACTTATTTCTTGCTTCATATTTCTTCTTTTCAAAATCGAAGCAAGAAACAAGTCTTTACAACATTTTCTCCATCAAGACTTTCTCACCACGATCTTCTATCCTTATAAAGCCGTGTTTAGTATAGAAACGCAGAGCTTTATAGTTCTTTTTGTTTACTTCCAAGGCTATGGTGTCGAACTCTCCTCTCGTTCTATTGATAAGCCCGACAAGATGGTCAAGCATTTTACTGCCGATACCGTGTGATTGGCATATCCCATCAACACAAATCAACGTAATATACACTTGGTTCTTTTGCTTATTATTATAATATGCAATAAGCCCCTTAATCTCCCCTCGGTCTCGGTATATTACAAAGTTTGCCTTATTGAATAACTTTGCAGAATACTCCTCTAAATCAAGTGATTGTGATAGGGGGGGGTAAATAATGGCGAATACTTCCTCAAAATCTCTATCACCGAGATATATGAGAGTTTGCCATTTTCAAGTTTTATTTCTTCCATAAGTTTTTTATTTACTCTCCAATAACACTCTGACTAATTCATCGTGCTTATCGCAGAAAGCATTCATTTGTTCCACTTTATCAAAATGCAGAAAGATTATGCCCAAAGCCTTTCCTGCTCCATCAAATACTTCAATTTTATCACCGTATTTCTTATAAATCACCTGTCTATACACATTCGAAGCAATGCTATCATCTATTTCAATACCCTTAAATGTTCCTGCTTCATAGCTATGCAATACATAGTGCATGTAACAACCGGGAAGAGCCTTTATCTCTTTATTTATAAAATCAGGCTTTTCACCCATTGCCGCCTGTACATTAGCTTTCACCAAATCTATTCCGAATGCATCACCAAGCTGAATAGGTATCATGTTTCCACCCGCACGCGGTCCCAATTCCAAAAAGTGTACGTTGTCTTCCTTATCAAGAATTATTTCAACATTTAACTCTCCGCAGTTAATGTCAAGTGCAGTTACAATCCTCTGTAATTCCGCATATATTCGTTCCTGTTGTATTTTATTAATCTCTAAGGGTTTTTTTTTCCCTATAGGAATTAACGGGCTTCTGAGCACGTCTCTGAGGCATTCCATAATGCCGTACAATACAATTTTCCCGTTCCAAACAAAAATATCTCCACCGATTACTGCAGGAAATCCTCTTTGTATATACTCCTCGACAAGTAAAACTTTATTCCTTGAATAGGTATCTGCCCATGCCACAGCCCTTTCAATGCCTCTCCAATCCTCAAGCATGGTTACTCCCTTGCTACCGGAGGAATCCGTAGGCTTAACAACCAAAGGAAACGTAAAGTCTTTTGTATTTTCTTGGATTTCCGCAATAGAGGTAGTCGGATTAAACGAATAAACCTTGGGGCAAGCAAAGCCGTTATCATGCAAAAAACGACGCCAAGGGTATTTCAAGCCAAGTATTTCCACACTTTTCGCCGGATTGGTCGGCAAACCAAGCCTTTCTGCCACAATGGCAGCAGGAAACGCAGCAGGGTCAGAGGCGTATGCAAGAATACCATCTGCCTTCTCACTCTTTGCTATCTCATAAACTGCCTCAACATCGGTAGTACTCTTATTGTAATACTTGTCGGCAACATATTGCCCCGGATTATCCGAGAGATAATCACACAATACGGTGCGATACCCAAGTTCTTTAGCTGCCTGTATAGCCACAACCTGCTGTGCAGAGCCGCCAAGCAGTAAAATCGTTTTTTGCTTCATTCAAAATTATCTTAATCTTTCACGAAAGAAAACACCGGCAGAAGTATCAAAAATAGACATATCCGTCTGCAAAGAATCCAAACTGGTAAGAGAATTTATCTCTATTACTTTTACCTTATCTGTATTCGTTATACAAAAATCAATTCCCATATATGACAACTGTGGCATAACGTCCGCAATCTCATGTGCCGCCTGAACTATTATATCCCAATGAGGAATTTCACCTTTCAGCACAACGTCGTTATCAGGATGTCTTTCTATCTTACAATTTGTATTGGTTTCAAAATCCAAGACATTTCCGCCTATATATTTCCCATCATGAATAATTGACAAAACTCCTCCTGAATTGTAGTTCTCCACATACTTAGATTTACTTGTTCCAAAACGCATGAAAGAGTATATGTCTTGAATTTCACCTTTTTTATTCCGACCGACTATATAACGTAAACATCCGACCGACTTATCACATAATTTCGCTATTTCGAGATGTGGGAACAAAAACTCCGTAACTATATAGTTTCTAAGTGAACATATCTTTGACATGAATTGCTCTCGATTCATTTTTTCGCCATTCATGTAATAAACCCCATCATTGTATTCCACTCGGTAGAAGCCTACACCTAAACTACTCTTTATCAATTTGAATGCAAGCGTACCTTTGCTTTCCAATAAAGAGACAATACCATCCAGACCTTGCATAGCATAACACGCATCCAAGTCCATCAGTGGAATTATACTGCCATTATCAGATATTTGAAAATAATATTCAGGCATATATTTACCTGCTTTCGTCCCACTCAGAATATATTTTAAGGTCAACTTATCATCAATCCAGAAACTATACGAACCATTAAAGGGATGAAGAGAACAATAATCTCTTGTCGAGAGATAATGCTTTCTGTTTGCATTTGTTACTCCCAAAATGCGTTCATCCGAGTAGCTCCACCCTGCCAAGTGAGCCTTGGCAATAGCGAGATATGATGCTTTTCTCTGTTTATAATCATTTATATAAATGGAGGTAAGCATCCACCCCCCCCCTAAAAGTTTTTATATTGTACTTCTTGACTACAAATGTATGATATAATGTTCTCAAAAACGAATTCTTCATATTCTTCACATATTAAGTTGCACTATATACACTCATAAAGGTCTGTATTTACTATCCTCAAACTCAACGATGAGAAAAAATTTTATCCAAATCGGCGTTTTAATTTTCTGTTTCGCCGTTTCGTTGTCGTCAATCGGCGTTTTATTTTATCGGAACGGCGTTATGCCGAATGCTGTTTGCGAAAATAGGTAGCATTCCTATAAGTTACCTTAATCTGTTATTTTATAGATTTGAGGATAAGTTACTGTCCTAAATCGGAAACCATTACCCATATCTGTAATGCTTGTCTGCGAATTTGCAAAGTCTGCTGAAAAGATTTTCATATTGTTTCCAACATCGTCAAGTCGTCTTGTATCATCTTTCAACCGCAAAGCAAACAATGCAACTTTGTTACTGCAATCGTCAAACTTGTTCTTTATATCCGGAACTTCTGTCAATGCATTTATAACACTCTCTATTTGTTCGTATGCTGGGGCTCTCTTGCCTATCTGCTTTCCCTTGGAATTGGTATATGACTCAATATACTTGTTTTTCGTGCATGTCATATCGCACAAAATCACATTTGATGTATTATAAAGCATAATATCACATTTCTTTCTGATTGATGCTTTCGTTCCATCGAATTGTATAAAGAATTGTTCTATATCTACTTTACTGATGCTTACCTCTATATCAAGTTTCAACACCACTCCTTCGTCTGCATTTATACAAATCTTTTTATTCTCCGGACATTCTTCACAGGCTTTTTTGTCTCCCAATGAGCATAAGCCCGTTATTTGTTTTGCGAATACTCTATAAGAACCATTAAGGTGATGATATTCTTTATAATATTGCAGTAACCAATTCATTGTACGACATGTTTCTTATCTATAACGCCCTATATTCTTCCAACATCTCGGACATTGGTTCGGCAACGTCGTATGTATTGACAGATATTTTCCCATTTATCTCATTATATTGTACAAGATTTTGCAGTTTTCCTTCAAATACACGATAAACAGCCACATTATTCCCGTCTATATGAGCAGGATTTGTTTCCGGTCTTCTAATCAATACATTCAAATAATTGGCAATATAAGGGCTATGAGTTGCCAACATAAGAGTGAGATTATAAACACTGCCACTTTGAACGAAACATCTGTTTACTAAGAAATCCATAAGGCTTAGTTGTCCTGTAGGGAAAAGGCTCAATTCCGGTTCTTCGACAAAGAGACTTACTCTTTTACTCGGAAACTCTCCAACATTGGTTGCAGCTTTGAATGCTTTTAGGTTGTCCGACTGCGAAACGTATGATAAGATCGACTGGTTGAGACTTCCGACCAAGTCATAGTGTTTAGAAAAGTATTCAACTATCAGATTCAACGGGATTACATTTTTTGTTCCCGATGAAGAATGACTTAATTCGATGTCATAATCGTCATTTTCATCACTTGTCATTGATAAAATCTTATGTTTGATACCTTGAGATGTCTTCTTGACTTGCAATTGTACTCCTAAATAATCTATATCAAAAGTCTTGATTACATCTGTTGCTTGCTTATAATTTCTAAATGTATCGGCAAGGTAGAAATTGCTTGTCGTATGAGTTCCATCTTGAAGCAAATCAGATATAATGTTTCGTTGGTCTGATATAAACGCTATTTTCTCAAGACTCAATTCCTCTTTAGGTACATATTTTGACAGCATTTTTAATTTTGAACCTTGACACACTATCGTGTAGTTTCCGTTTTTGTAAACAATCTCTGTTTGTGATTTCAGGAAATCATCTAACCCATTATTTTTCAAATAGCTGTCAAAACGGAAACGAAATGGAGACTTGGATATTCCGGAGTAATGAAGGTATGAACGAATACACGACATCTTATAAATCCACTGAAACAAAGCCAATACTTTCATTATGGTACTTTTTCCGCTTCCGGAATCACCAATCAGAATGGTCAAAGGCTTTACAGTCTCTATTTTTACGTCTCTTACCGGTCCGAAGTTTCTTATTTCTATTGATTCTCTCATCATATCGTCAATTAGAGGTATCTTAACCTACTTCCAATAAGACAATGGTTTTGCTGTTACCTTTCACTTCAAACATGCAATTACTCTTTCTATGTCTCCACTGCTTAATTCGTGGTGCATTGGCAGGCAGATTACTTGTTTGGCTATCTTTGTGGCGACAGGAAGGTTTTCAGCGGCGGCAGACTCCAAACCTCTGTATGTCGAAAAGTCCGAAATAAGCGGATAGAAGTAACGACGACCGAGGACTCCTTTTTCTTTCATTTCGAAATAGAGTTCATCTCGTGTTTTACCATATTTTGCTGCGTCTATGAATATAGGGAAGTAGCTGTAATTGTGTCGTACTCCCTGCATGTCATCGAAAAAGCTTATACCTTCGATATTTCGTAAGGCTTCTCTGTATTGTTGTGCGACTTTACGCCTTGCTTCTATGGCTTTATCTACTTGTTTAAGGTTCAATAATCCGTAGGCTGCTCGGACTTCATCTACTTTGGAGTTTATTCCGGGTGCGACAACCTCGGTTTCTCCTGCGAATCCGAAGTTTTTCAAATAGTCTATACGTTGTTTCGTTTTTTCATCATGAACAACCAAGGCTCCTCCTTCAAGTGTGTTATACACTTTGGTGGCATGAAAACTCAGGGTACTCATATCTCCGGCTTTCAAAATGCTTTCGCCATTGCATTCTACGCCGAAAGCGTGAGCTGCATCATAGATTACTCTCAATCCGTATTTGTCGGCTATCTGCTGAATGGCTTCGGTATCGCATGGTTTCCCGTAACAATGCACCGGCATGATTGCGGTGGTTTTGGGAGTGATTGCCGCTTCAATTTTTGCAGGATCCAAACCGCATGTTGCAGGGTCTATATCAACAAAAACGGGTTTTATTCCGTTCCACCACAAGGCATGAGTCGTTGCAACAAAACTGTACGGGCTTGTTATGACTTCGCCTGTTATCCGCAAGGCTTGCAATGCGGTTATCAGGGGTAATGTGCCATTGGTAAAAAGACTTATGTACGGGACTTTCAAGTACTCGGCAAGCGCTTTTTCGAGTTCGTGATGAAAATGTCCGTTATTGGTAACCCATTTACTTGCCCAAATTTCCTGCATCATTGCATGAAGTTCCGATAAATCGGGAAGCAAAGGTGAGGTTACTGTTATTTGTTTTTGCTTTTCCATAAGCGTTTTGCTTTTCGGTTGAATAGAACTATGTTATTGTCTTTTCAAGAGATTCAGTACTATCGATTTGATTTCTTTATATTCTTCCAATCCGATTTTCTCACACAATGCAAGAACTATCAACAAACCTGCCAATAGTTGTATGGGCAAAAGAACAAACGGATTAAGCGGAAGGTATGATATTGCGTACACCGGTAATGCCATTAACAGAGCTATTGAAAAGCCCGGCATTATATCTTTGACTTGTTCCTTTATGCTGTAATTAAGGAATGGTCCGGAATATCGAGCATTCAGGTAATAGGAGAAAAAGCCTACAAATACGCTACTTATCAACATGTAATATATATTCACGAATATTCCCAAACACAAAGGCAATACGCCAATCATTTTTTTCACTATTTCAAGTTTCAGGAACAAATCACTACGTCCTTGCACTTGCAGCATATTCAAGTTTATGGAATGCAGAGGGTATAACATCATGTTAAAGCACAATATTTGCAGAAAAGGAACTGCCGGTAACCACTTGGCTCCTATAAGAACCAATATCATCGGTTTGGCTATTGCTGCAAGTCCGAGCATAAGTACGAAGCTCACCAGCATTGTTATTTTTATAATTCGCTTGTAGCCTGATTTCAATCTTTCTTTATCATCTTGCAACTGACTCAACACAGGGTAGCTTACCCTTTGAATAATCGATGTAAGATTGCTGGAAAATATTGAAGAGAACTGCTGAGCCCTTGTATACTGTCCCAATGTTTGCGGCTGATAGAATTTACCTATTATTACTTGATATATTTCCGTCCAAATTGTGTTTATCAATCCCGATACAAGCAGTTTCCAACCAAAGTCAAACATCTCTTTGAAACTCTTCCAAGAAAAAATCAACTTCGGAAGCCACTTGTTGAAGACCCAAAGAAAAACAGAATTAAGTAATTGCCTTGATATTTGTTGAGCGACCAAAGACCAAACGCCAAAGCCGCTAAACGCCATTGCTATACCGATAATGCCACTGGCGACGGACGCAATCAGTGATACTTTGGTTTTTGTCTTAAAGTCTATGTTTTTTGTAAGACGTATGTTCTGAACTATCGAGAAAGCATTTATCACCACAATAGATGACATCGCCTGTGTCAAAGGTGTCAGTTGCGGTCTTGCAAAAAAATCCGCTATCAACGGAGCTCCGAAGATGAGTGCTGTCGATAGAACTGCGCTTATGACGAGATTGGTATAGAAAACCGTATTATAATCTACCTCCGTTGCATCTTGTTTTCTTATCAAAGCATTGCTGAACCCACTGTCGACAATACTATTAAATACGGATATGAATATCGTTATGATTGCTATAAGTCCGTATTCTTCCGGAGATAACAAACGAGCAAGAACAAGTCCTACAAGAAAGGTTATCCCCTGCCCTAAAAAGGCATCCAAGGAACTCCAAACAGTACCTTTAACGGTCTTATTTTTTAATGATTCAGACATCTATCTGCCTTTATACATCTCTTCGTAATACTTCTCGTACTCGCCGCTTGTGATATTGTCCATCCAATCCTGATTATCCAAATACCACCTTACGGTCTTTTCTATTCCCTCTTCAAATTGAAGGTTGGGTTCCCAACCGAGTTCCTTTTGGAGTTTGGTGCTGTCTATTGCATATCGCAAATCATGACCGGCACGGTCTGTTACGTATGTTATAAGATTTATATCTTCATTTTCAGCCCTGCCAAGCAGTCTGTCTGTCGTTCTTATCAGGAGTTTCACTATGTCTATATTCTTCCATTCGTTGAAACCTCCGATATTATACGTCTCTGCCACCTTACCTTTATGGAATATAAGGTCTATCGCTCTCGCATGATCTTCAACATACAGCCAATCTCTGACGTTTTCTCCCTTGCCATAGACAGGTAAAGGCTTTTTATGCCTTATATTGTTGATGAACAAGGGTATCAGCTTCTCCGGAAATTGGTACGGACCGTAATTATTGGAACAATTGGTTATTATTATCGGCATTCCATACGTATCATGAAAGGCTCTGACAAAATGATCGCTGCTTGCCTTGCTTGCAGAGTAAGGACTATGAGGCTGATACTTCAAATCCTCCGTAAAGAATTTGTCTCCGTACGCCAAATGCCGGTAATTGGAAGACGCCTTTGTCGTAAATGGCGGTTCTATTCCCTCGGGATTTGTCATTTCCAAAGCCCCATACACTTCATCCGTGCTGATATGATAGAACATCTTTCCCTTATATCCTTCCTCTGTCCTCTCCCAATACAATTTGGCTGCTTGAAGCATGGACAAAGTGCCTATCACATTTGTCTTAGCGAAAGTAAAGGGGTCTTTTATGCTTCTATCTACATGGCTTTCGGCTGCAAGATGAATTACTCCGTCTATTTGTTTTTCCTGCATAAGTCTGCATATCGTTTCAAAGTCGCAAATATCCGCCTTTACGAAATGATAATTCGGCTTATCCTCTATATCTTTCAAATTTGCGAGATTTCCGGCATACGTCAACTTATCTACATTATATATATTGTAGTCAGGGTATTTGTTTACAAACAAACGAACCACATGGCTACCGATAAAGCCTGCTCCTCCTGTGATTATTATATTTCTCTTCATTCTTACTCTTGATTGACTGCTTGTAATAAATATTGTCCGTACTGATTTTTTGCCATAGGTTGAGCCAACTGATTGAGCTTTTCCTTATTTATCCAACCTCTTCTGTATGCAATCATCTCCAAACAAGCAACCTTTAACCCCTGCCTTTTTTCTATCACTTCAACAAAGGTTGAGGCTTCCGACAAAGAGTCATGCGTTCCTGTATCCAACCAAGCAAATCCCCTGCCAAGAAGTTGAATTTTCAGTTGTTTATCTTCCAAAAATCTCTGATTGACAGTGGTGATTTCCAATTCGCCTCTTGCCGACGGCTTTATGTTTTTGGCTACTTCTACAACCTTATTCGGATAGAAGTACAAGCCTGTAACAGCATAATTACTCTTCGGATTCTTAGGTTTTTCTTCCAAAGAAATACAATTACCACTCTTATCAAATTCGGCAACTCCGTACCTCTCGGGATCTGCCACATGATAACCGAAAACGGTCGCCTTATTATTTTCCTCTGCATCTCTTACGGCTTGCTCCAACATAGGACGAAAGCCCTGTCCGTAGAAAATATTATCTCCCAACACCAAACAAGCAGCATCTTTTCCTATAAAGCTATCACCTATTATAAAAGCCTGAGCCAAGCCATCGGGAGATGGTTGCTCGGCATATTCAAATCTTACGCCGTAATCCTCCCCGCTTCCGAGTAACCTTTGAAATCCCGGCAAATCCTGAGGTGTGGAAATAATCAATATGTCTCTTATGCCTGCCAACATAAGAACCGATATCGGATAATATATCATCGGCTTATCGTAAATCGGCAACAACTGTTTGCTTACCCCTTTCGTTATAGGATACAAACGTGTTCCCGAACCTCCTGCAAGTACTATTCCTTTCATATCAATGTTATCTTTTTCTATTATCCTATTCTATAATAATCAAAGCCTTTATTTCTTAACTCCTCGGCCTCAAATATATTTCTACCGTCAATAACCAAGGGTGTACTCATCAGTTGCTTTATCTTATTCCAATCAGGCACTCGAAACTCTTTCCATTCCGTTACCAATAACATTGCATCTGAATTTGCTACTGCCTGATACAAATCCTTATGATAGCTTACGCTGTTTCCTATTCGGCGATGGCATTCATTCATTGCAACAGGATCATACACCTGAACTTCACAACCGCTCTGCAATAATTTATTTATCAAAACCAAAGATGGAGCTTCACGCATATCATCTGTTTCCGGTTTGAACGCCAACCCCAATAAACTTACCACTTTACCGTTAAGTTTACCTTCATAATAAGCATTCAATTTATCGAACAGCACTGTTTTCTGCCGTTCATTTACAGCTTCAACAGCTTTCAAAACCTGCATACTGTAACCATTCTCTTCCGCTGTTTTTATCAAAGCTTTGACATCCTTGGGAAAGCAAGAACCGCCATATCCGCAACCGGGATAAAGGAACTTGGCTCCTATACGGCTGTCACTGCCTATTCCCTTTCTGACCTGATTGACATCGGCTCCCACCAATTCGCATAAGTTCGCTATATCATTCATAAAACTTATACGGGTTGCAAGCATGGAGTTTGCCGCATATTTTATCATTTCAGCCGAAGCCACATCTGTAAATATCAGTCTGTCTCCAATGAGAGTAAAAGGCTTATAAAGTTTGGTCATTATTGACTTTGCACGAGAACTTTCAACCCCTATAACTACCCTTTCAGGCTTCATAAAGTCTTCTATCGCCGCACCTTCTTTCAGAAACTCAGGATTGCTTGCCACATCAAACTCTATGTCCAATCCTCTTCTGCTCAACTCCTCTTCTATTGCTGATTTTATCTTCTTTGAAGTTCCGACAGGCACCGTACTTTTAGTAACAAACACAAGATAGCGGTTCATATTCTTACCGACTGTTCTTGCGACTTCAAGCACATAGCTCAAATCAGCACTGCCGTCTTCATCGGAAGGCGTACCGACAGCACTGAATATTACCTCCGTTGTATCCAACACGCTTTCAAGGCGTGTCGTAAAATGCAAGCGTCCTGCTTTACTATTCTTGCGAACTATCTCTTCCAAGCCCGGCTCATAAATAGGCACGACACCATCGCGTAAAGAATCTATTTTGCTCTTATTCGTGTCTATACACGTAACATTTATACCCATTTCGGCAAAACAAGCCCCCGAAACCAAGCCTACATAACCCGTACCAACGATTGCAATATTCATTACGCTTGTTCAATATTCTGTTTTCGTGTTCAAATAAATATTTTTACCGTTTCTCCGCTACAATCTGCCGTCGATGATTTCTCTTGGGAGGATGCTTTTGACATCATAAACAATGCCGTTGGTTTTAAGCATTTGTTCGATACGGATCTTCAAAAATTCGGTATGCGAAACGGCGAGTATGATTGCATCGTATTGCTTGTTCAACACGGCTTTATCGCGTGTCGAATGCACTGCATACTCTTTCATCACTTCCTTTTCGTCGGCATACGGGTCGTATATGGTTATATTGTCGGTATATTCTGCCAATGTATGATAAATATCCACCACTTTGGTGTTTCTTATATCGGGGCAATTCTCCTTGAATGTAACTCCCAAGATGAGTATTTCGGCATTCTTCACGAGTATGCCTTTCTTATTCATGCACTTTATGGTTTGTTCTGCCACGTAATTGCCCATTCCGTCATTCAATCGCCTTGCCGCGAACATCACTCTCGGCAATACGCCATAGACTTGTGCTTTTTGAATAAGGTAATACGGGTCGACGCTTATGCAGTGTCCTCCGACCAATCCCGGAGACAACTTGATGAAGTTCCATTTCGACGCAGCGGCTTCAATGACATCGTGAGTGTCTATTCCCATTGCATTGAATATCTTCGCCAACTCGTTCATGAATGCTATGTTGATGTCTCTCTGCGAGTTCTCTATTATCTTCGATGCTTCCGCCACCTTAATCGATGGAGCCCTATGCGTTCCGTTGATAAGGACGGAGCCGTAGAGTTTATCCACTGCCTCTGCCACTTCGGGCGTAGAGCCGGAGGTTACTTTCTTTATCTTCTCCACCGTATGTTCCTTGTCTCCCGGATTTATTCTTTCGGGCGAATAGCCGGCAAAAAAGTCCTTGTTGAGCCTCATGCCGCTTACTCGCTCCACGACAGGGACGCATTCCTCCTCCGTCACCCCGGGATAGACCGTCGATTCGTAAATAACGATGTCGCCTTTCGAGATTACCTTGCCGACTGTCTCGCTCGCACCTGTCAAGGGTCGCAAATCCGGACGATTGTTGCAATCCACCGGCGTAGGAACCGCCACTATATAGATATTACAATCCTTTATATCATTCAAATCCGCCGTACACATGAATCCGTATCTGCTTATCGCTTCCTGCAAGAGTTCGTCGCTCACCTCCAAAGTGGCATCATGTCCTTTCATCAAGGCTGCAACTCTGTCCTTGTTCAAATCATAGCCGATTGTTTCATATTTCGTGGAGAACAATCTCGCCAACGGCAAGCCCACATATCCCAATCCTATAACCGCAATCTTGTGATTTTCCATCTCTTTCATTACCTTCTTACACTCTTTCGGGTACGGCAAAGCCCCGTCAGTTACATTGTAAAATATACAACACCGACGGAGTTTTTACATTGTGCAAAGGTAACACACTTTTCCGATATGAACAAACTTTCAAGTGCCTATTTTACTTTTGCTTTCTTATCGTTTTGATTTGCAAAGAATAAAATTCACGGTCTGCAAAAGTCGTATCAAAAACCTCTTTTCCGCTTTTTGAATATGTACATCGGGATTTTCAAAAACAGAACGTTGTGTCGCAAGAGCAATAATGCCAAGTTACGGAATTGGTGCTGCGAAATGAACATTTTCAAATAGCCATATACCACTTTGAAACGGTACAAATCCTTATCGCTCCTCCACCTGAATGCAGCCTTATCGAGATACACGGCGTACATACGCACATCACCGACTTTTCTTGTGGCATTTCCGTCCGGAGGATCGGAGACATAGAGTGCGGTAACAGCATCGCTTTGGGCAAAAACCTCCTTTTCATACAATCGTTCCCAACAATCCAAATCCTCTCCCTTGGTCATGCGTGTATCGAAGCCCCCTATCTCCGAGAGAGCCGACCTTTTCACCACGGCGGTCGATGACCAGACGACATGCTTTCCGAACAACAATCTGCCGTAAAAGTCATTCACGATGAAGCCCTCGCAACCCTCTTGCGATGAAACGGCGTTTGAGGAAAATAAATCGTCGAAAGAAAAAATCGAATCGGCGTTCCGTTTTTCCGAAACGGCGTTCGGATTTTGCACTTCCGCCGAGGTAACGATTTCATAGTTCGTAGAGAGAACCGCAGCCTGCGGGAAAGCCTCATGCAAGCGGGTGATTTGTTCGATATGACTGCTTTTCCAAATATCATCTGCGTCCAAGAATGCTATCCATTCTCCCTTTGCCTCCCGTATTCCGGTGTTTCTGGCTGCAGAAACGCCCGAATTTGCCTGCGAAACCAACCTTATCCTTCCGTCGCCACGCCAAAAGTATTCTTTGATAAGCCCTTTCACCACCTTTGCACTCTCGTCCGTCGAACCGTCATCGATTATTATCACCTCCCTGACGGAACAAGTCTGCCTCAAAGCACACTCCACAGCCGTCCGAATGCTGCTTTCCTTGTTATATAACGGTATGACAACGGATATATCCATGGTTTCAGTCTTATCCATACTCTTTTTCATTTGCCGAGATGTTGTTTCAAAAAGTCGAAGGAACGGTTGCGTATCCTTGCAAGGGAGTTTTGAAAAGCCGCTTCGTCTCTTCCCGTGAATGAAAATACCTTTTTCAAATCCTCTTCCTGCGAAACGGTATAAGGAGACAGGTCGAACAATTCGTCCAACGTGCGAAAACGGGAAATTCCCCGCCCGTTGTTCATTACCAAAGCGAACTTCCTATCGAAAAGAAGGGAAAATATCGTTCCGTGATAGGAGTCAGTCAGGACGAAATCGGCACTTTGCATTAACGAAAGCCAACTTTCCACGCTTCGGAACACAGATTTTTCTCCCTCGAAATGCCTTGTTTCCACGCCCAAACGCCTTTCGGGATTGAGAAATACGGCTTGCAGGTTCATGTAACCGCAAATCCTTTCCATCATACGCCTCTTTTCATTCGTCCAATCCAGCACATACACAGCCAAAATACCCTTTCCTTTCTTTTGAAAAAGCGTTTCCGCTGCCTGACTACCCGAACTCTCGCACTCTTTCCTCCAATCCTCTGCCAACAAACGGTAATCCTCGGCAGTCAAAAGCAAAGCAGGGTCTGCCACATGAGTGATTTCCAACTTATCTGCCTCTTTGCCCGCAACGGAAGAGAAGTTCTTGTGCATCAAATCCGCCATATCCTCCTCACGAACCCCTATTCCGGAGAAGGAACGAGCCAAATCGAACAAACGTTTCGTCCTCTCGGGCGTGAATTGCCAGCTTTCCAAACCGAAAGAAGCAGCGTACGCAATCTTCTTCACCCCTTTTCCCTCCAAGAAATCGCCGAAATAAGTCTCCACTCTGCCATAAGAATCCCGCCAAATCTGGTCGGAACCGAACACAAAGCAATCCCACCTGCCCGTGTCCTCTTTCGGTTTTCCTTTTTCATCGAAAAAATCCACGGTTGACAGCCTTTCATCGACGAACTTCTGCGTATTCGCCGACACCTTCCGCCAAGTCTCCGCATCGAAACGATATGGGAATACCTTCACGCTCTTTCTTTGCAAAACAAAACGAGCCGCAAAGCGTTTCAAATCGTCCTTTGCATTCTCGGCAAACGAAACGAAATGCCTCTCATGACGGTCTGTACACACCTCAAAGCCCGAACGCTCAATCACTTTCTGCAAAGCATACGCCTGCAAAAGGCAACCGTAATTGTTCCACAAGGGTTGTGTCAGCACCATCACCCGTTTCTTGGTCTGCAACTGCTCTTCCATCTGTTTCTCTCTTTTTCACGCTCTTGGCATTGTATGGAACGTTTCCTAGCAAGTTTTATTTCATACCGTGTATCGATACATCTGTAAAGAGGATTACCGAAGGCATTCCGTAAAATACCCATTTTCGGGTATTGTGCAGACCTTTGTTTCAACCGAACTTTGCAAAACGGAAAACGAAACAAAAGAAAGAGTTAATGAAAAGAGATTTACTGCATATTGTATTGTTCGTACTGCTTTATGTTGCGGTACTTTTCGGGGTCGAATTCCTTGGGTTTGCGACCCCTTTTTCTTTTGGCATCTCCGACATCAAAGGCTGCTCCGTGTAATAAGAAACGTTGCAATTTAAAATGCTTTATCGAAGCAGGCGTTTGAAGATACGGAGAACGGTATCGGTATAAGGCGGATATTTGAAGGCGAAATCGAAACGGCGAGGCGATTGAAGAACGGACTTATAATGTGTGAAGGTATCGAAAGAAGCCTTTCCGTGATATGCTCCCATGCCGCTGTTCCCCACGCCGCCGAAAGGCATATACGGAGAGACTATGTGCATGAGAGTATCGTTGATACATCCTCCGCCGAATGGTATCCTGTCAATGATGTTGCGGTTTTCCGTTCCGAAGTAATAGAGAGCGAGCGGCCTCTCCTGCGAAAGGATGTAATCGACAGGCTCGTTTATGTCGTCGAAAACAATAATCGGCAGAACGGGAGCGAAGATTTCCTCCTGCATAAGGCTGTTATCGCGACTGTGTATCTCCACAAGAGTCGGAGCAATGTAGTTTTCATCCGCTTTCATCTCACCTCCGAAGATTATGTTTTGACCCTCCAAAAGTTTTTCCACTCTCCGGAAATGATGTTCGTTTATCATTCTGCCGTAGAATGGCGATAAGAGAGGGTTCTTTCCGTATTCCGTTTCGACAAATCGGCGGAAAGATTTAATGAAAGTCTCTTTCAATGAACGATGAATAAAGAGATAGTCCGGTGCCACACAGGTTTGTCCGCAGTTAACGAACTTTCCGAAAGCTATACGCTTTGCAGCCGTTTCGCAATCGGCATCTCTATCGACTATAACAGGCGATTTGCCTCCGAGTTCGAGAGTAGCCGGTATGAGATTGGAAGAAACTTGGGACATAATACCGCGAGCCGTGGCAGGAGAGCCGGTGAAAAACAGATAATCCGGCTTTAATTTCAAGAGAGTGTCAGTAGTGGATATTTCTCCGTCGAAGCAATATATTTCACTTTCGGGAAAGTTGTCGTTTATCAGACTTTGCAGAAGAGAAGCAGTATGCGGACTTTGCGGAGAGGGATTCAGGAGTACTCTGTTGCCGGCGGCAACCGCTCCCACCAAGGGCGAGAGAGCCAACTGAAAGGGATAATTCCATGGAGAGATTATAAGTACAGTTCCCAATGCCTGCGGCAGTATGTAAGAGGCGGAAGGTATAAGACAGAGAGGTGTAGGCACTCTCTTCTTGCGTGTCCACTTCCGCAGATGCTTCAATGCGAAACTTATTTCCGAAAGAACAATGCCTGTTTCTGTCAGATAACACTCCGCAGGGCTTTTATGCAGGTCATCGAATAGTGCTTGGTTTATATCCCGCTCCCTTTGCTTTATCAGTCGTCGCAGTTTGACGAGGTTCTCACGCCGTACGGAATACGGTAAAGAAAGTTCCCGTCGTACGGATTGCCTTTGGGCTTGGAATACTGCTTCAACGGTTTTGTCGTTTTCTGCCATCTTATGCGAAAAAGTCTGTTTTGAGCAGTTCGTTGAGCGATTTATCGTCTCCCAACACCCACACCATATCGTCTTTCTTGAACTTCACATCTGAGGAAGGGTTGGCAGTCGGCATGTCGTCTCGTTCCATTCCGACAACGATGCAGTTGATTTTGTTATTCAAGCGTGCTTCGTTCAGACTGTGACCTATCCATGGAGAGTTTTCCTCTATCACGAAAGTTCTGCACTTGATTGTGCTGTTCTTGTCCTTTTGCTGCGAAATGGAGAACTCATGCAGGTTCATCACTTTGTCGTAATCGAGGTCTATTCCTTTATATGCTATTTGTGCATCTTTGAGATTTTGTATTTGTCCTACGGCAATAAGTATGTCGTTTACCTCCGGCTTGAAGTTTCCATCGGGAAAATCTGTTCGTTTGCCGTCCCGCATGACCGCAATCACTATTATGTCGTAAACCTTTCGCAAATTCAATTCTTTGAGTGGTTTGTTCGCAACAACGCCTCCGCTCTGCACAAGATAGCTTGTTACGTAAAGATGTTTGTCAATCCAATGAAGATTATCCAATTCCTGCAAGTGTTCATCGGAAGTGCCGCCGCTCTGTTGGCGACTCTCGATTTGTCGCTGGTTGAAGTTCTTCACGAAACGTGTTTCCAATTTCCAGTAGTGTTTTTGGAGGCTTTTGTTTTGGAAAATGAAGCCGAAAACAACCAAAGCGAGGATTGCAATGACAAAAGCGGGTATGTTCCAGTAGAGCTTTATTATAAGGAAAAGGAAGATGAGTGCAAGCATGTACCTTATCGCTATCATGGCTGTCAGGAAGTAGCGATTGTTATGGTTGGTTGCCCAAAGGGAAAGTACAAGAAAGGATTGTTTGCCGCGGTTCTTTATTATACCTATTATAAAAGGGGACATCACTGCTATACTGAGACATGAGAAAAGGATAAGTCCGAATGTCTGATTGTCGAAACGCAGGGAAAGAGGTTTGAGAAAAGCGGCAGAAAGGAAGTAAATGGCAAGGCAGATGACTGAAAAGACCAAGAGATTTCCGAAAAAGGACACAAGCAACTGTTTCCACTCGGATTCTTTTTCTCCGGCTTTTTTATCCTCGGTTTTATTCAGGCGGTCAGTCAGAGAATCCGGCAATACAGACTCGAGAACGTGATAAAAAGGCAGAGCAAGTTTGATTGTATATGGCGTGGTAAAGGTAGTGATAACCGATACGGCTATAACGATGGGATAAATGCTCGGAGAGGTTAATCCGAGGGTCATTCCGACGGAAGCGATGATAAAGGAGAACTCTCCCATTTGGGCAAGTGAGAAACCGGATTGAACGGCGGTTCGCATGCTTTGACCGGCGAACCTGACACCCATGGTGGTGAATATCATCTTACCGCATATAGAGGCAGCGGCTATGACAAGCACCGTTCCGAAATTCTCGATCAAGATGGCAGGATCGACCATCATTCCGACGGATACGAAGAATATCGCTCCGAAAAAGTCCTTTATGGGCGAGATTACCTTTTCTATGTTTTCCAATTCCATGGTTTCTGCAAGTATCGACCCCATTATGAACGCTCCCAAGGCGGAAGAAAAACCTGCACGGGTTGCCAAAACCACCATAAGGAAACAAAGTCCCATGGAAACGAGAAGCAGTATTTCGGAGTTGAGGTGTTTCTTTATCTTTTTGAGCAAAGTCGGTATCAGATATATACCTGCAACGAACCATACGACGAGGAAGAAACCGAGACGGGCAATCATGAATACCAACTCGCTGCCTTCAAAGCTGCGGCTGACTGCAAAGCCGGATAAAAGCACCATGAGCAGAATGGCAAACAGGTCTTCAAAAACCAATATGCCGAAAACAATGCCTGCGAAATGCTCTTTCTGCAAGCCCATGTCGTTAAAGGCTTTGACGATGATAGCTGTGGAACTCATGCAAAGCATTCCGCCGAGAAGGATACTGTCGAAGACGTTCCAGCCCATAAGCCTGCCTATGAAGAAACCGAAAATCGACAAACAGACTGCCTCGAACAGCATAGCCTTTCCCCCGACCTTGCCGACGGAAATCATTTTCTTGAAACTGAACTCCAACCCCATTCCGAATAAAAGGAAAATGACGCCTATGTCTGCCCATGTGGATATATTTTCCGGCTGAACGGTCGGCGTAAATGCAAAATGAGGTCCTGCCAAAAAGCCTGCGACGATATAGCCCAGCACAACGGGCTGCTTCAAAAACTTGCACAAAAGCCCGAACGCCGAGCCGAGAACCAATATCAAAGCCAAATCGCTTATGATGGTGGGAAGAGTATTCATCTTTTCGCTGTTTTAGGTTCGCAAAATTACATCTTTTCGACGTTTTACCGGCATTTGTGCAGCGAAATCAAGAAAAAAGCGTACCTTTGCAAACGCTTATCGTCTCTTTACATCGCTTACCAGATGGAAAAAGCGGGTGAAAAGCATTGTGTTTTAAGTTTAATTTTATGTTTAACCGTCCGGTAAGGGACAAATCAAAAAGTCATTTTTCTACAAATGAGAGATTTGAAAAGCGTTCAACCTTTGGCTGATTTTGATTGGAATGCGGCAGAAGAAGAACATGCAAAGTATGCAGCGGATGAAAAAGAAAAAATGTCCGAGGCGTATGACAAAACATTCAACCAAATAGGCGATCAACAAGTGGTTGAAGGTGTGGTTGTGGCAAAAGACAACCGCGAAGTTATAGTTAATATAGGATTCAAGTCCGACGGTATCATTCCTTTGAACGAGTTCCGCTACAATCCGGATTTGAAAGTCGGCGACAAGGTAGAGGTGTTCGTAGTGCAAAAAGAAGATGCCGGCGGTCAGTTGAGACTTTCTCACAAGGACGCTCGTATATTGAAATCTTGGGAAAGAGTTAATCAGGCTTACGAGTCTCACGAAATCATCAACGGATACGTAAAGAGCAGAACCAAGGGCGGACTTATCGTAGATGTCTTCGGCATCGAAGCATTCCTTCCCGGCAGTCAGATAGACGTAAAGCCTATCCGCGACTATGATGTGTTCGTTGACAAGGTTATGGAGTTCAAAGTCGTTAAGATAAACAACGAATACAAGAACGTTGTCGTATCCCACAAGGCTTTGATAGAGGATGAAATCGAAGCTCAAAAGGCTGAAATCATCGCCAAACTGGAAAAAGGTCAGGTATTGGAAGGAACGGTTAAGAACATCACGTCTTACGGTGTGTTTGTGGACTTGGGCGGCGTCGATGGTTTGATTCACATCACCGACCTTTCATGGGGCAGAATCCAACACCCTGAAGAAATCGTTAAATTAGACGAAAAGATAAAGGTTGTGATACTTGACTTCGACGAAGGCAAGAAGAGAATTGCTTTGGGATTGAAACAACTTACTCCTCACCCATGGGACAGCCTCGATCCTAACTTGAAAGTCGGCGATAAGGTTAAAGGAAAAGTCGTTGTCTTGGCAGACTACGGTGCTTTCGTTGAAATAATCCCCGGTGTCGAAGGTTTGATTCACGTAACCGAGATGTCATGGAGTCAACACCTGAGAACGGCACACGACTTCTTGAAAATAGGCGACGAAGTCGAGGCTGTGATTTTGACTTTGGACAGAGAAGAGAGAAAGATGTCCTTGGGCATCAAACAACTTATCCCAGATCCTTGGACAAACATTGCAGAGAAATATCCTGTCGGCAGCAAGCATACAGCCATCGTTAGAAACTTCACGAACTTCGGAATATTCGTTGAATTGGAAGAAGGAATCGACGGATTGATACACATCTCCGACCTTTCTTGGAGCAAGAAAATCAAACACCCTGCCGAATTTACCAAAATCGGTGAAAAGATGGATGTGGTTGTTTTGGAAGTCGATGCAGAGAACCGTCGTTTGAGTTTGGGACACAAGCAACTTGAAGAAAACCCTTGGGATGTGTTTGAAAGCATATTCACTGTCAACTCCGTTCACGAAGGAACTATTTTGAGCATCAGCGACAAGGGTGGAGCCGTTGTGGCATTGCCTTACGGAGTTGAAGGTTTCGCTCCAAAGTCTCACCTTTTGAAAGAAGACAAAACGACTGCCAAAGTTGACGAAAAGCTTCCTTTCAAGGTTATAGAGTTCTCCAAGGAGAACAAAAAGATTGTTGTTTCCCACACTCGCACATGGCAAGCAGAAGAACCAAGAAAAGACGACAAGAAGTCTAACAATGAAGCTGCCGCTGTGAAGAAAATCAACGAGGGATTGGAGAAAACAACACTCGGAGACATCGACATCTTGGCTTCTTTGAAAGAAGAAATGGACAAGAACGAGAAGAAATAGAATTTCTTTCATGGTTATTTAATGTTGGCGGGGAGTGTGCCGGAATCGGTACACTCTTCGTTTTTTTGTGTCCTCATAAAAATTTATCGTAACTTTGCAAACACTAAATTCAAACAGATGATTACTTGCGATGATGCCATAATAGAGAAAATGGTTGTTCATAAGGTCGGCAACAAAGTGAACAACGAACCATTGAAACTTTCTCCCTCCGAATTCATGTTGCACGGCGAAATAGGCAACCTGCTGATGAAATACTTCACCACGGGTTTCAAGTCTCCCCTATCCTATCGTCTGTCGGGTGAAGCACAACCTGAAAACAATAAAATATGGAGATGTGCCAAAGCTGTCTTCGACGACCCGATGGAACTCTACTCTCAAAGCGTGGAAATAGCGGAATTTCTTTACAATGTCTCGGAACACCCCAACATTAAGTCGGGCGAGCTTTACATTGCACTGCTCAGTCGTTGTTTTGTCGAGGGAGAGACGGTCGAAGCTCTCGGAATATTCAAGTCGGAGAACAAAGAGACATATCTGAAGGTCTTTCCGCAAGGCGAAGGCTTCGATATAGAGAGCGACAGCGGCATAAACATCAACAAATTGGACAAAGGCTGCATCATATACAACAAAGAGGCTGAACAGGGTTTTGTCGTGCAGGTGGTAGATGTTTCAAACCGCAGCGGAGAAGCCGCAGCCTTTTGGACGGACAGTTTTCTCAATATCAGACAACGGCAGGACGCTTACTTCAATACCCAACATACCATCAACCTTTGCAAAGGCTTCGTATCCGAACAACTGCCGGAAGAATACGAAATAAACAAAGCCGACCAAGCTGCCTTGCTTTCCAAAACGGCAGACTATCTCAAAGACTGCAAACAGTTCGATTTGGAACGCTTCGGCGACGAAGTATTCGGCGATGACGAGATGAAGCAGTCCTTTCGCAACTATCGGGAGCAATACGAGAAGGATTACGACATGGACTTTGCAGATAACTTCACTCTGAGCGACGAGGCATTGCGAAGGGAGCAGCGTTACCTGCGGACAATTCTCAAACTGGATAAGAATTTCACCGTTTACATTCACGGAGCCCGCAACAGAGTGGAGCATGGAGAAGACCCTGAAACAGGTTTGAAGTATTACAAATTTCTCTATGACCAAGAGAAATAAGCCGGTCGCAGAAACCATTCGATGGAAGTTCTTTATAACAAAGTATAATCCCGACTTAACCGAACCATTTACAATCATGCCATACGGATTGACCGATAACGAAATGCAGATATTGCATGACCTGTTTGCAGAAAACGAAAAAATCGAACAGGTTATTCTTTACGGCTCGCGTGCCAAAGGAACGTACAAACCTTTCTCCGATGTCGATATAACCATAGTTGGTGCAGGATTGACCCGGCTTGATATCGACCGTCTGCACGCCGCATTGGACAAATCCCCCATACCGTATATATTCGACATCTTCGTATTCGACACGTTGAAAAACGAAAACCTGAAAGAGAATGTCTCACGATGCGGTGTCGTTCTATACAAAAAGGGAGAATAAACCATCTAATGATTTTTTCGCTCTACTCATCAGATTTGTAAATCCGGCATCTCGTTCAGCCTTTTTCGGCTATCAATTCGAGAAGAATATCTCCGTACTTCTCCAATGTTTTCTTTCCTATGCCTTTTATGGCGAGTAATTCCTCCTGTGTTCGAGGATGTGATTTCGTTATGCCCACTATGGCTTTTTGGGACAAGATGCAATACGCAGGCAAGCCCTCCTCCTCGGCTCGACTGCGTCTCCATTGCTTCAATGCGGCGAACAAATCGTCCATCTCCAACTCCTCGTTTTCCTCTTTCGCCGTTCCGGTAAATTTTTGCGGCGTTTCATTATTTTCTTGCGGCGTTTCATTTTCCCGAATCGCCAATTCGGTTTTGCCTTTCCCGATGAAATCTTTGTAAGCCGTCCACTGCATTCTGTCTCCCTCCGCAATGGTCTTGTTTTTCAGCTCTGTATATGCCACAAGGTCTAAATCGTTTGCTTGAAGATAGCGAAGCAATCGGTATTTGAGTTCCACCTCGTTTCCGAAACGTTTGATTAGCTCTTCCGTTTCCTCGCTATTGCCGTACTCGTCCCAATTCAAACCGTCCAAAGCCTGCAACAAAGTCAGACAAAGCGGCATTTGCTCCAAGAAATAAACGCCTGCCTTACCGCATCTCTCCTTCAACATTTCGCTATCCTTGCAAATCCTCCGCAGTTGCACGGAAAAACGTTTGGAAACTTCGCTTATGTTTTCCTTTACCGCCTCGGATACGCTCGCAAATGCCGACGAAATTTCGGCTTCCTTTCGTGCAACTTGCCCGATGTTGAATTTGTCGAGTTCGTCGAGGGCTGCCTGCAAGGCGGAAAAGTCGAAGATTTCTTCGAGACTGTGAAAATAATATTCAAAGCGGTCTTGCTCGAAGGTGTCCTCGTCTGCACGATTATCCTCTTGCGAATGGTTGAAATCGTTCACCTTTTCATCCGTTATGACTGCCTCCGGCACAAATGGCGAAGCGAGAGTCAAACCTTCCAAAGTCTTGCAACGGCTCAACGCAACGTAATACTGTCCGTGCGTAAAGGACCGATCCGCATCCACCACGGCTTTCTCGAAAGTCAAACCCTGACTCTTGTGTATGGTTATCGCCCATGCCAATTTCAAAGGGTACTGTTTGAAAGAGCCGATGACCTCTTGAACTATTTCCATCGTCCTCTTATCCATGCTGTAACGGTATCTCTCCCATGTGTAAGGCTCGACGCTTACCTCCTTACCGTTTTCCTGCAAGCGTACAACCACTTTCTTATCCTCCAATTCCACCACCTTACCTATGGAGCCGTTGTAATAGTCCCTTTCCGTGGCTTTGTGTTGGTAATCGTTCTTGATGAACATGACCTGCGAGCCTTCTTTGAGTTCGAGAATTTCGGAATTGGGATATGTTTTCGGGTCGAAATCCCCCTCCACTTCACATCGGTAGAAATAACTCCTGCTCTCTATTTCGGAAAGCCTCTTATCGTTTATAGCCTTGGTCTTTCGGTTGTGCGTGCAGAGTATAACGCTGCCTTCGTTCTTCTTATCCAATATATCCGGAACGTATCGGCTGTTGAGTTTCTCTATGATGTCATGCGAAATGCGGTTGTCTCTGATGCGGTTCAATATATCGATGAAGGTTTTGTCCGATTGGCGGTAGATATGTTGAAGTTCTATGGTATAAAACTCGGAAGCCTGCCATGCGTGAGAGGAAAAGAAATAAGGCGTTGCATAGTATTGCGAAAGCAAATCCCATTCCTCCTCCACCGCAACGGGAGGCAACTGGCTCAAATCCCCGATCAACAACAGCTGTACACCGCCGAAAGCCTTGTTTCTGTGCCTGTAACGTATTTTTCGCAAAACGAAGTCTATCTGATCCAGAACATCCGCCCTCACCATGGAGATTTCGTCTATCACAAGCAAATCCAAACTGCGTATGATGTTGATTTTCTCCTTGCGGAAACGTTTCTGCTCCGTCCTGCAACCCGGAACGTATGGTGCAAAGGAAAGTTGAAAGAAGGAATGTATCGTCTGCCCTTCGGCATTCAGGGCGGCTATGCCCGTGGGAGCAAGAATGACGAAACGCTTATGCAGACTTGCTTTCAGACCTTTAAGAAAGGTGGTTTTACCCGTGCCTGCCTTTCCCGTAAGAAAGATATTCCTGTCGGTCTGTTCCACATACCTGCGAGCCAAATCGAGTTGTACATTGGTTTCCATTCGCTTCACATCAAAAAAGGCAAATTCCGTCGAAACAGAACCTGCCTGAAAATATATAAGATTTGATTGAAAGGCGACAAAGCCGAAAGCAAACCTTCCTTCTTTGCCGCGACGTCTTATTATCTTGCCTTTCGTGCCACGGCTTTCTTGGCAGCTTCTGCTATATTCGCCGCTTTCAAGCCGTATTTCACCATAAGCTCCTCCGGTTTTCCGCTTTCGCCGAATTTATCGTTCACTCCTATGAACTCCATCGGCTTCGGATTGTTGCGAACAAGGACTTGGGCAATGCTTTCGTTCATTCCGCCGGCGTACTGATGTTCCTCGCAACCCACCGCACAGCCCGTCTTTGCAACGGAACGCAATATGGCTTCTTCGTCCAAAGGCTTTATGGTGTGTATATCTATTATTTCTGCACTTATTCCCTCTTTCTCCAAGAGTTTTGCAGCCTCCAAAGCCTCCCAAACCAAGTGTCCGGTTGCAAAAATGCTCACATCGCTGCCCTCGCTCAACACAATGGCTTTACCAATCTCGAAAGGCATGTCCTCTGGTATGAACACAGGAACCTTCGGTCTGCCGAAGCGGAGATAGACCCCGCCTTTGTATTCCGCAGCCGCTATCGTTGCCGCTTTGGTTTGGTTATAATCGCAAGGATTAAGCACAACCATGTTCGGCAACATCTTCATCAATCCTATGTCTTCCAATATCTGGTGTGTCGCTCCGTCCTCTCCGAGAGTTATTCCGGCATGAGAACCGGCTATCTTGACGTTCGTTTCCGAATAAGCCACCGATTGACGTATCTGATCATAAACTCTGCCTGTCGCAAAGGCTGCAAAACTGCCTACGAAAGCCGTTTTTCCGCTGAGAGCCAAGCCTGCTGCTATACCGATCATGTCAGCCTCCGCTATACCGCACTGTATCATTCTGTCGGGAAAAGCTTTGGCAAATTCGTCCATCTTTACCGATGAAGTCAAATCGGCACACAATGCCACGACTTCACTGTTTCTTTTGCCGGCTTCAAGCAATCCCGCTCCGAATCCGGAACGTGTATCCTTGTTGCCCAATATAGGATATTCTTTCATTTGTTTTATTTCGCTAAATTTATCGTTGTTGTTTTCTTTGATTCAATCTTGAAGTCCTTAACCTGCGTTTTGGTGGTTTTGTCTGCCGTTTTGGCTCTTACAACCACCATGTACTGCCCGGGTAAAAGGTCTATCGACTCGTTTTGTCTGCCATCATCGAGATTACAAACCCATTTTGTCTCTTCGCTGTCCTTGACGAATATGCTGCAAAGCATGTTTCCTTTGCCCTTGTTCAAGAGGAGCGTGCCGCTTTGGGGAATTTCAATCGTTGTCGTGGCACTTTGCCCCACTTCAACGTTCTCTATCTTCAAACGAGGCTTGGTCAGGATTTCCAAATCGTACTTTCCGACGATATACTTCTCGCTTTTGTTCAATTCCTGTATGTTCACGGCTTCCGGTTTGCCCGATTCACGAACTATGACCGCCATATTCTTCGAGGTATTCTTACCCTTATCCTCGGCAAGCGTGATAATCATGCTGCCTTGCGGCGTCTTGATGGGAATGATGGTGTGCCTTCCGGGATTCAACTGCACCTTCTCCACCTTGACAGGGGGAATGGTGTGAACCACAATGTCGTAATTTATCAGCGGATCGAGTACCAAGGTATCCGGCATGCCCTTGGAATTGAATGTGTGCATGAATGTGTAGCGTAGTTTCTTGCTTTGCGAATCGTAAAAGGTCATGGGAACATTCGTTTCGCTCGCTTCCATGTAACTATCCAAGAGATTGACCTGAGATGTGGTGTTGTTCAACGCCTGATTGACCACATCATTCAATGCTTTCGAGAATTCGATTTCGTTCGATGCCTCATAATACGTTCCGGCACACTCGAAGTATTCTCTCATTCCCCTTCCTATGCCTATGATGAAAGGTTTCAAGAAAGCTCCTTTCTTTTGCAGTGCCTTCGATGCCGCACACACATCGCCCGAACACTCATCCGTTCCGTCTGTTATCAAAACTATTATATTCCGACAGTTATCGCAATCCGGAAAATCGCCGACACATTTCTCCAATGTCGCCGCTATGGGAGTTGTGCCTTTGGGAACCAATGCTTTCAACTTGGCTTTTATCTGCTCGCCGTTGTTCGCCGAGAAACCGACCTCCAATTTGGTGTCGTCGCAATCCTGAGGCGGGTAATCCTTTGTGTGCCCGTAGGCTCGCAAAGCTATTTCCACGCCTTTGCAATCGCCGAGTGTATCGACTATGTTGGAGACAAGATTTTGTGCAATCTTTATTTTGGTGTTGCTCTGCCACATTCCGTACATGCTGTTCGAGCAATCGAGAATGAAGAGTATGCGGGTAGTTTGAAAAGCGTCCTTTTTCGTTACTCTCACTCCTTTGGGCTGGGCTGTCGATGCCAGTCCCAGACCGATGAAAGTCGCGAGTATCGCTATGGTTCTCAATATTCCCGTTCTTCTCATGGCAGTTGCAATTCTTTTGCTAAAAATCCCCGAGTGTTTCCTTCAACCGGGAAAGTGCCTTCGCTGCCTGCTCATCGTTCGGCGGTGTTCCATGCCATTTGTTGTCGTTTTGCATGAAGTCCACACCGTAACCCATTTGCGTGTGCATAAGAATTACAACGGGTTGTCCGTGTCCCGTTTCGGCTTTTGCCCGTTTCAAGCCCTCGCAAACGGCATTCATGTCATTGCCTTCGGCTTCCACCACCTTCCACATAAAGGCTTCGAACTTGGCTTTGAGGTTGCCGAGCGAACAAACCGCCGTTGTGGTTCCGTCGATTTGCAATCCGTTCACGTCTATCGTCGCTATAAGATTATCCACTTTGTTGGCTCCGGCAAACATTACCGCCTCCCAGATTTGTCCCTCTTGCAACTCGCCGTCGCCATGCAAGGTATAGATTGTCTTGTCATCGTTGTACATTTTCTTTGCCAAGGCTGCTCCTATCGCAACGGACAATCCCTGTCCCAAAGAGCCTGAGGCCTGCCTTACGCCGGGCAAATGGTCGTGTATGCTCGGGTGTCCCTGCAAGCGTGTACCCAAACGACGGAATGTTGCCAATTCTTTGACAGGGAAATAACCCCTTCGTGCCAAGACGCTGTACAAAACAGGCGATATATGACCATTGGAAAGGAAGAACATGTCTTCTCCCCTGCCCTGACGGGTGAAAGAGTTAACGTCCAAATCCATAACCTCGAAATACAAGGCTGTCATAAAGTCCGCACACCCCAAACTGCCGCCCGGGTGTCCGCTCTGACACGAATTGACCATGCGAATTATATCGCGTCTTACCTGTGTCGCAATGTCCTGCAACTGTTTTACTTCTGCCATTACTGCTTTTGATTTTTCGTTTGCAAAGGTAGCACTTTTTCTTCTAATGGCAAAATGAACCGGAATGGCGACAGGGCAAGTCTTATCGTATAAGCATAAGGCTGCCCTTTTGAGTATGTGTATTTCCTTTGGTGTCTGTGAATTTCACTATGTAATAGTATCCTCCCTGCATGGCATCTCCGCCGTTGAATGTACCGTCCCAACCATGGTTTATGTCGTTGGCGGTGAATATAAGCACGCCGCGACTGTTGTAAATGTCCATTCTGTATGCGGAAAGTTCGGCGTATGCGGACTTGGGCTTGAATATGTTGTTGGTGCTTTCTCCGGGCGTGAAAGCATTAGGAATAAAGATACGTACGGTGTCCTCCGGACGAATATCGGAAAAGGTCATCGTGCCTGCCTCAGGCTCGATGATTTCGGTATGTTCAGGCTTTGCCGCCGACTTTTGTGCGGGAGGAGTTGCCGAAACGACTTTCGGTGTTCCGGCGACTTGATTGCGAGGCATGACGGCTGTCTCGTGATGATTGGTTACGGTCGTAGGATTTATTGTTTCAACAACCTGATTGTCAACCTCTGCAATAACAGTATTTTCTTTCGCCGTTTCATTTTTGCGAATCGGTGTTTGAATAAATTCTTTCGGCGTATCATTTTGCTCGATTGCCGTTTCGTCTGCAAGCTGTCTTTGAACGGTCGGTTCAGGATAGGTCTCTGTCTTTGCAATCTCCTTTTCCGCTTTTTCCGGAGCCAATGCCAACATGCCGACGAAGCCTGCCAGCAAAACCGTTGCCACGATGACGGAGACGGTAAGGTAGGTGTGTTTCGGCTTGTTCAATTCCTTGGACACGTTTTTCCATAAGCGTTCATCCGGTTGCTGCTTATAATCCTGTAATCGCTCTCTGAACTGTTCGTAATTCTTATCCATAATCTTTCTCCTTTCCATCTCTTCACACAATCCTCTAATTTGCTTTTCGGATTTCGGTTTGAATATTTTTCTTGTTTATTTTTTCTCTCAGTAATTGCTTTGCCTTGAAATTCAATCCTCTCAACGTACTCTCGCTCAACTGCAACATTTCCGATAATTCCTTGTAAGAATAGCCCTCTATTTCGATAAGATTGAATACCATCTTGCAATTCTCCGGCAAAGACGCAACCATATCGAGTATCTCGGCGGTCGAAAAATTGTCGAGTTGCACAGGCTTTTCCACAAGGGAGGGGCAATCCTGTACATCGCAAAAAAAATGCGATTTATCGTAACGATAGTAATTCAAAGCACAATTGACGAAAAGACGTCTCAGCCAACCGCCGAACGCTCCCTTGAAAGAATACTTGTCAAGCTGTGAAAATGCCTTAATGAAAGCCTCTTGGAAAATATCCTCTGCGTCCTGACGGCAACGCGCATAGCGAATGCACAAGCCGAGCATGAGAGGGGAATACCTGTCATAAAGAGCCCGTTGAGCCTTTGCGTCTTTTTTGAGACACCTTCTTATTATTTCTTCGTCCGAAAGGTTCATCGCTGCTATGACACTCGTTTCACTCGATTTGTTTCCGCAAAACAACGAAATCTTCAAAAGAAACGGTGCGACATCTGTAAGCCGGGTTCTGTCGGGTTCGCATTTGCAAACCGTTCTATCATTAATCTACTGCCTGCCTTGCGACAAGCCTCTAACGACCTACCCCTCGGAAAAGGACGAGCAGCCCCATGCTCCGATATATTTGGTCTTTCAACTCATAAGGTTTACCCCTGCGACTTATCACTAAGCCGTAGCGTGAGCTCTTACCTCGCGTTTTCACCCTTACCTTGTAAAAGGCGGTTGTTTTCTGCGGCACTTTCTGTCGGACTTTTGCAAATCCGCCTACCCGTTAGGTAGTATGATGCTCTGCGTTGCCCGGACTTTCCTCTCCGAATGGAAATTCGCAGCGATAGAACGATGTCGCACCGTTATGTTTCTTACTCCTTTGGTGTCGAATTGGCAGCACGCTTACGTGCAACCTCGTCAAGAAGTATTTTTCGTATTCTCAAATGGTTCGGAGTGATTTCAAGATATTCGTCTTCGGCTATATATTCCATTGCCTCCTCCAAAGAGAACTTCTTTGCCGGTGCTATATTGACTTTTTCATCGGCACCTGCCGAACGCATGTTTGATAATTTTTTTGTGATTGTCAGGTTTACCACAATATCATCGGGTCTCAATCCCTCTCCCACGACCATTCCGGTATATACTTCGTCGCCCGGAGATACGAAGAAAGTGCCTCTGTCCTGCAATTTGTTTATCGAGTACTCTATTGCGGTACCTGTCTCCTTTGCAATCAAGGCTCCCATTCTTCTTCCTGTGATTTCGCCCTTCCAAGGTTCGTATCCTTTCAAACGACTCGCCATTATGGCTTCTCCTTCTGATACTGTAAGTATGTTGTTTCTCAATCCGATGATACCTCTCGAAGGAATGGTGAACTCGATGTGGCTTCTGTCGCCCTGAGCCTCTATGCTGTCTATCTCTCCCTTCCTCATGGTCACCAATTCTATCACCTTACCGGCGAATTGCTCCGGAACAACTATGGTCAACTGCTCCACAGGCTCGCATTTCTTACCATCGATTTCCTTGATGATTACCTTAGGTTGTCCGACCTGCAATTCGTAACCTTCTCTACGCATGGTCTCTATCAGAATCGAAAGATGAAGAATGCCTCGTCCGTAAACGATAAGCGAATCCGGCGAATCGGTTTCTTCGACACGAAGAGCCAGATTCTTCTCCAACTCTGCGAACAATCTCTCACGAAGATGTCGGGAGGTCACATACTTGCCGTCCTTGCCGTAAAAAGGCGAATTATTTATCGTAAAGAGCATGCTCATCGTCGGATCATCGACCTTTATCGGCTTCAACGGTTCAGGATTTTCCAAATCGCAAACCGTATCCCCTATTTCAAAGTCTTCCAATCCCAAAATGGCACAAATCTCCCCCGCTTCCACCGGTGTCTTGATTTTTTCCTTTGCCAAGCCTTCAAAGACATAGAGTTCCTTGATTTTGGAACGCACCATCTCTCCATTGGTTTTTGCAAGCGTTACATCTTGTCCTGCAACCAACGTTCCTCTGTGAAGACGTCCCACGGCTATTCTGCCGACATACGAGGAGTAATCCAAGGAAGAAATCATCAACTGTGTATTTCCATCCGTTACATTGTAAGCAGGAATATGCTTTATTATCATATCCAAAAGATAAGAAACATCTTCCGTAGGGTGTTCCCAATCTTCACCCATCCAGCCCTGCTTCGATGAGCCATAAACGGTCGGAAAGTCCAACTGTTCCTCCGTTGCACCGAGAGAGAACATAAGGTCGAAGACCTTTTCCTGCGTTTCCACAGGATTGCAATTAGGTTTATCAACCTTATTTATGACCACAATGGGTTTGAGGTTCAGTTCGATTGCCTTTTGCAGCACAAAACGGGTCTGAGGCATCGGTCCCTCAAAAGCATCTACCACAAGCAGAACGCCATCCGCCATATTCAACACTCTTTCCACCTCTCCGCCGAAATCACTGTGGCCGGGAGTATCGATAATGTTTATTTTGTAACCCTTGTATCTGATTGAAACGTTCTTGGACAGTATCGTGATACCGCGTTCACGCTCCAAATCGTTGTTATCCAGTATAAGTTCCTTTGTCTCTTGATTGTCGCGGAAAAGTTTTGCCTGATACAGCATTCTGTCCACGAGGGTCGTTTTACCGTGATCTACGTGAGCTATTATGGCTACGTTTCTGATGTTCTGCATTCTGTGTTTCGAATATTATTAAGACTGTTTATATTTCGATGGAACGGCGTTTCGCGAAAATGAAACCCCGTTCCATTCTTCTCTTTCTTCGTTTTGTTTTGCCGAAACGCCGTTTCGGCAAAACAATCCTTTATCGCAGGAAATCAAGTTCCTATCCGAAAAGTTCTTTCTTTATCTCTTCCACCGCCTTTTCTATGCCCGAAGCATCTTTTCCGCCGGCAGAGGCGAAGTATTTCTGACCGCCGCCACCGCCCTTGATGTGTTTGGCTGCCGAACGTATGATTTTGGAAGCGTCTTTGCCGTTTGCGACAAGCTCTTCGCCCAACATAAGCGACAAGGACACCTTTCCATCATTTTCTCCGTAAGCAATGAAACATATATTATTGCTTTCGGCTTTAAATCTGAAAGCCAAATCTTTCACCACATCGGCGTTCAGTTTGCTGCAATCCCACTCCAACAAGTCCGCATCGCCCGTTTGCTTGATTTCTTTGCGAAGAACATCGAACAGTTGTGCCGTTTTCTCTTTCTGCAACTTTTCAAGACCGGCTTTCAATGCCGCATCGTCCTCGATCAACTTCTTGACAGATTGCACGACATTAGGGCTTGCAACGAACAAAGAATGTATTTCTTTCAACGTATCGAGACTTTCGTAAAGAAATTTCTCGAATCCCTTTCCGCTTACCGCCTCAATTCTCCTCACACCTGCCGCAACAGCCGTCTCATTCACTATTTTCACCATTCCGATTCGACCTGTCGATTTGACGTGAGTACCGCCGCAAAGCTCTATACTGTCGCCGAATTTTATGCAACGCACCTTATCGCCGTATTTTTCGCCGAATAAAGCCATCGCACCCATTTCTTTCGCTTGGTCTATCGGTATATCGCGGAAATCTTCCGCCGAATAGTCCTCTCGAATCATCGCATTGACGATTTGTTCCGCCTTTTTAATCTCCTCATCCGTGAGTTTCGACGGGTGAGAAAAGTCGAATCGCAAACGCATATCATCGACATACGAACCTTTTTGCTCCACATGGTTGCCGAGAACCTTGCGTAAAGCATAATGCAAAAGGTGTGTCGCCGTATGGTTCGCCTCTGTCGATTTACGCAATTCGGCATCGACGGTAAGCATGAACGGTTCTTCCAAATTCTTCGGCAGTTCTTTCACGATGTGAAGGGTGAGTTTGTTCTCCTTTTTGGTATCCGTTATCCTTGTTCTGCCGCCGGAGTTTTCAATAACGCCTTTATCTCCCGTCTGACCGCCCATTTCGGCATAAAAAGGTGTGCGATCGAAAACAAGTTGATAGCAAACCGAATTCTTCATCGTTACTTTCCGATAACGCAAAAGCCGAGCCTCCGTCTGCAAAACGTCGTATCCGATAAATTCTCCCAAGCCTTCGAAAGGCACAACCTCCACCCAATCGTCCGTAAGGCTCTTCGCAGCATTACGGGAACGCTCTTTCTGAGCGGCAAGGTTGCTTTCGAAGCCCTGCATATCCACTTTGTAACCTTTTTCCTGTGCCATCAGTTCCGTCAAGTCCACAGGGAAACCGTAAGTATCGAACAACTCGAAAGCGAAATCGCCGTCTATCGTTTTGTCATTGCTTTGCGAGATGTACTTCTCGAACTTCAATATGCCGTTTGCGAGAGTTCGGAGGAATGAAAGTTCCTCCTCGCGTATTATCTTTTCAATCAACTGACGTTGTTCCTTGATTTCCGGATATTGTTCGCCCATTTGCTCCACAAGAATGCCCACCATGTCATAGAGGAACGGCTCGTTGAAGCCGAGGAACGTGTAACCGTAGCGAACGGCTCTTCGCAATATCCTTCGGATAACGTAACCTGCCTTGGCGTTTGAAGGCAACTGTCCGTCCGCAATGGCGAAGCACACCGCTCTTATATGATCTGCACATACCCTCATGGCAATATCCTTCTCCTCATCGCCCTTGCCGTATTCCGCACCGGCTTTCGCAGCAAGGTGTTTAATCATCGGTTGGAATATATCGGTATCGTAGTTCGATTGTTTGCCCTGCAAAACCATGCAAAGCCTCTCGAAACCCATTCCTGTGTCGATATTCTTCTCCTTCAAAGCCGTAAGGCTTCCGTCTGCCAAGCGATTGAACTCCATGAACACCAAGTTCCATATCTCGATCACCAACGGATTATCCTTATTCACCAAATCCCTGCCGCAAATCTTTGCTTTATCCTCCTTGTTTCGCAAATCGACATGAATTTCCGAACATCCGCCGCAAGGACCCGTCTCTCCCATTTCCCAGAAGTTATCTTTCTTGCTTCCGAATATTATCCTGTCCTCCGCAATCCATTGTTTCCAATATTCGAACGCCTCCATATCCGCCTTCAAGCCCTCTTTCTCATCGCCGCCGAACACTGTTACATATATAATATCCTTATCTATTCCATAGACCTCCGTCAACAGTTCCCAAGCGTATGCAATCGCTTCCTTCTTGAAGTAATCCCCGAAAGACCAATTGCCTAACATTTCAAACATGGTGTGATGGTAGGTATCCCTTCCCACTTCCTCCAAATCGTTATGCTTTCCGCTTACCCTCAAACACTTCTGCGAATCGGCAGCCCTGAGATAAGGCTTGGTCGAATTGCCGAGGAAAATATCCTTGAACTGATTCATTCCGGCATTGGTGAACAAGAGCGTAGGGTCATTCTTCACCACTATCGCCGAAGAAGGTACCACGGTATGCCCTTTCGAGGCGAAAAAATCCAAAAACTTCTTTCTTACTTCCTTTGAACCAATCATATCAGAGTTCCTTTATTTCTTTAATCACATACAGGCGAAACGGTTCCGCAAACCACGCACCCCACTCCGTCAAGTCTGCAAAGGTACAAAAAAAATCAAAATTCACTGCCCGCATTTCGCAAAAGCCTCATACAAACAGCTCCCGCTCAAAACAAAAGCGATGAAATCCGCCCTGCCAAACGGCAAATACGAACTTCATCGCCTCTTATGCAAAACTGCTCTTACCTAAAAGAACAGCGTACAGCCTGCTTCCAAATGATTTCTTCCGAACTTCTTCTTCGAGGAAGTGGATAATCCGTTATCTACTCTCGACGAAATAACATAATCCACATCATAAATACTGTAATTCACAAAAGTCTTCAAGCGATGTCCGCACATGGAGAACTCCAATCCTGTTCCGAAAGAAAGGAAAGGCTGAAAATCATCCATGGATTCCACACCGTAAACCATCTCGCCTTTCGTTCCCCTGAATGAAGACAAATCCGCAGTTATCATCTCCCTCAAACCACCGCCGAGAGACACATTCCAAAACGTTTTATCGCAAATTCGCGTACTGTAATTCACCATTATCGGCACTTCCACGGAGTGAAAGACCGCATTATAACGGTCCTCCGCAAAAAAATCGGGATAATCCGACAAAAATCTTGTATCATCGGCAACCACAAGCTTTACTTCCATATTCATATACGCATACTTCAAGCCTGCCGAAAGGGAGAAATTCTTATTGAACCTGTATTCATAAACAAAATGCAAGGAAAAACGAGACATAGCCGTAACATTCGCCGCACTGCGGAACTTCTTGAATGAATTACTTCCGACATCAAACACCCTGTGGTCAAAAGTCAGGTCTCCGCCAAAGCTATTCACCAAATTACAGGTGGAGAAAATATCGGTCGCTGCTCCGAAGCCGAAATTATGTTTCTTTAAGCCACCGGATTTTTCCGATTTCGTTTGAGCATCAAGCCCACCCAATGCGGTCAAAACCGCAAACAAAGTAATAATTACCTTTTTCATCGTTTTTGTCTCTTAATTTGAAAATCATTTAATGCCACAAAGATACACATTTCACTCCAAATAAACAAGTATTAAGAAAAAAACATTTATCAAACTTGCGAAACATTTGACTTTAAGGGCTTTGTGTATTGTATTTTCTCTGAAACACCACTACTTATTCGTCATTAACCTTTTCGGAAATGAGTTTCTCGAATTTCTTTTCGGTGCAAAGGCTCAAATCTGTGCCGACGAATTTGCCGTCCATGAACAATGAAAATATCGTATCGGGGCTTGGTGCTTTGCGTGCCTGCTCACAGGTTTCCGGTTTGATTATTTCCAAAGGCACGCCATGCTTTCCGCATTCAAATCCACGTATTCCGTATTCATCTTCTTCCTTTCGTTATTTCCAAATCGGTTAATCGTATCAAAAAAAAAGAGAGACTGCTCCCCTCCTGCGTTGTTTGCAGTTTGCGGAAAACAGTCCCGAGTATATATTTAAAGTAAAGCCGTAAAATATTACAGTTCCCCGTCAATTTCTTGCGACGGTTTACTTCACAGGGTGGTCTTTATGGAATTGTTTAACCCTTTCTTCAAATACCGGAATCATTTCATGCGGCACCAAAGACACGCATGCTCTCACGCCTTCGGTTCTTGTGCTTCTGCAAATCTTCAAAGAGATTGCACTGATACCGTAATACGCCAACTCGCTCAACAATTCCTCTCCGCTATAGCCCGGATAAGAGAACGTAAAGTAAAATCCGTCTGCCACATCCATGTCCAAATCCTTGTCATAAACAATCTTGAAACCGTTTTCGACCAATGCCTTTTTCATCTGATGGGCTTTCCTGCCGTAATCCTTCAAAGGCTCGGCGAAGTTGTACGTCCCATCGTTGCAAGCCTTGAATATGGCTGTCAAGGCATACTGCGGCGAGAATGCCGTTCCCGAAGTCAAGGCATAGAGTGAGCCGAATATTATGGCACGACCGAAACTCTCCTGAGTGAAGAACTTCTTCATGTACTCGGTTTTAAGCTCGAACAAAGCGGGGCTTATTATCATCACTGCAATACGCTGACCTGCATATGAGAAAGCCTTGCTGCCGGAAATCATCAATATGTATTTCTCTGCCCATTTCGCAACCGTAGGTTGGAAAGGAGGCACTCCCGGTTTGGAATAATCCTTACGGAAGTCCATTCCGAAGTAAGCCAAGTCCTCAATCACTATCACATCGTGCTTGTTCGCCTCTTCGGCTATTATTTGCAACTCTTTCTCGTTGAAAGAGAACCAAGCCGGATTGTTAGGCGAGGAATAAATCATCGCAATCACCTCTCCCGTTGAAAGGTATTCCTCCAATTTCGCTCTCAACTTGTCGCCACGATAATCATAAACGTCGAAATGCAAGGTCTCTATACCTAATATATTGCACTGTTGCTTTTGAACGGGGAAACCCGGGTCGATGAACAAAATCTTGTTCTTCTTTGCATCCAAACGAGCCACCGTCATGAAAGCCGCAAAGCTCGCCTGCATGCTTCCGACAGTGGGAACGCATGAATCCTCCGGCACTTCGACATCAAGGAAGTTCTTCACGAATCTTGCCGTCTCGTGTTTCAACTCCTTCGTTCCGTAAATATCCGGATAGATTGCCGCACAACCGCCCTTCAAAGCCTCGATTTCCGCCTCGACACCTATCTGTACCGCAGGCAATCCGGGAATACCCATTTCCATTCTCACGAATTTCTCACCCGTTGCCGCTTCCACATCATCTATAACCTTTTTAACCTCACGTATCGAGCCTGCTCCCACGCTCTTGATTTTGTTCTTGGCCACGATTTCATCGACCAAAGCCTTGTCAAATGGTATATTCTGCATAAAATTACTGTTTTGTTAATACTGAAATACTGTTTTGCCTTTTCTTTCTTCCCTTCCGACGCACATATACATCAATGCAACCCTGCCAGACCTCCGTTCACCGCTCCATTTCATCAGACAAACACATCGGAACACACATAAACCAACCCCGCAAGCCGAAGCAACACGCTTCAACGCTGCAAAGATAGCACTTTTTATCGAACAAGCCAAATTCAAGCACCCATTTTGAAAACCGCAAAACCATACCCCTCCCAGCGATACTAATCACTCACTACCAAAACGCCTTTCCGCAAAAATAAATCGCCGAAAGAAAAAATTATTCCGCCGTTTCAATTTCGTGAAACGGTGTTTGCTTTTCAAAATGGGAAAAAGATTTCCGGCGGCTTGGGCGATATAAGTAACGAAGCCCGCAGTTTTCGAACTGCGGGCTTCGTTTAATCGAGCGGTAAGGCTATCTGTTCACCACGACTTTTCGTGCTGCCGAGCCGTTGTCGGAATTGAAGATGAGCCAATAGATGCCGGATTTCAATTTCGACACGTCTATTCTGAGATTCGTGTCTCCTCTCTTCACCTTATCGAACAAAAGAACCTGTCCTTTGGCGTTCACCAATTTTATGTTCACATCTGCGGATAGTTCTTCGGAGAAAGCGATTTGTGCCATGTCGTTCGCAGGGTTAGGATAGACCTGTCCTATTCCTTCCAATTCGCTTGCGGGAAGTGTGTTCAAAGATGCATAAACGCTTTCTTCGCTTATGCCGTTCACATCACTGCCATAGACTGTCGTATAGAAACCTTTCGGTGCGGTCATGGGCTTGGTAATGGTTTTTCCGTTGTTTGAAGTTGCGGAAATGTAGTATTCGAGGGTATCTCTCGTCGTTTCGGGAAGATTGATTTGTGCAGTGAACATATTGCCTTCGTCAGCCGTGAGTACGGCTTCCTGCCATGCCGTCTCGCCGCTCGTACGATAGAAAACGGATGCGGAAGCTATGCCGCTGCGGTTTTGTGCTATAACCCTGTATGTGGGAGCCGACGCATTGCTTGCGGTGTTCCACCATCTGACAGGGTCATGGTATATTCTGACAGGGTTTTCAGCAGGTATTTGTTTGGTGATGCAGTGGATTGCTCCGCCGAAGCCGTCAAATTCCCTGACGTCTATTTCTTCGAATTCATAGCCCGGGTAACGTTGTTTCATTATCTCGATTGCCGCTTTGTTGCCATCTACATCGCCTCTTTGCGAACCGCTGAGGGATTCGTCATAGAAGACCGGCTGCATGATTGCATCGTTGACGAAAGTGTGGTTCGAGTAAGAACGAGTGTAGTTCCTGTTGTATTCGCTCTGCGAAGAGTACCACGAACCATTGTTTTTGGCAGGAAGAGGTATTCTCGTGTTGTGGTATTTCGAACCGAAAATGGTTTCCAAATTGCAAAGAGAATCCATATTGCTTTCCACCTTTCTCGGATCTGAAAGGTTCGCCATGGAGGAAGGGTGTTTGGTCGATACGAAACTTGTTTCGTCCCACATATCGCAGTAAAGGTCTATATGCCCTGTGCCTCCGTCATACTTCAAAGCCGGAAGGACGACACAGCGTGAAAGGTTCAACAAGTGCATAAGGGAATCCCGCACCTGACTGTTGCTTAACGAAGGCTTGCTCTGCACATTGTAACCATAAGGACTTGAAGAGTCCAAATAGTAAAGCCCGTAGGTGTCTTGGTTCAACTCGTAAACCGCATCGGAAGTGAACAAACTGCCGACACCGTCGAGAAGTATGTTTCCGCCCTCATATTCTATGGTATTGGTAAAGACACGGAAACCGGCCTGTTCTCCTATGCGTTTGGCGATTTGGTCGTCCAGCGGTCTGCCACCGTAGTATTCGAAATCCATGAAGCCTATGCTGTCCTGCTCTCCGTAGTAGAAAGCAACGGGACCGCAGTCTCTGTACCAGAAAGAGTTGCCCGGATTGATGAAGAAACGATAATTGGTCAACGGAGTGCCTCTCTGAGTCATGAAATCCTTGATTGCGATGCTGTCTTCGCCGGAACGTATGTTTATCCAAACCTGAGCATGCCGCTGAATGCCGTCAGCCAACTTCGCAAACAACTTCGCATAGCTGCTTGTGGCAGAAACATCGGGCGTTGAAACGACCGGCACCAACTCGTATGAATCGGAATAATACGACATACCCTGACCCTCGAACAACTCCTCCGCAGGTTCGTTGCCGGAGACCGTGTAGGTATCGTATATCCATGTCATGAGAATAGCCTGCACCTCATCACTTTCGATAGGGAATATCATATCCTCTGGAACTTCGAGAGGCGTTTTCACTCCGTTATCGTTCGATTTTGCTTTGAAGATGTTTTGCGGAAGACTTCTCTTCATAGGAACTCTCGAATGAATACCTCTATAATATGTATTCAACTCCTCGGGCGACATCTTGCCTTTCATTTCGGCTGCCTTTTGCTGTTTTTGCAGCAAACCCGTCTGTCCGAAGCCCGCAAATGCAAAACCCAAACAGCATACGTAAACTAAAAATGTGAATTTTCTCATTGTACTTGACTTTTATGTGATTTACTTGGAAACGTACGCCGGGCGAAAAAATTACATGAAAAATATGTGTAGATTGAAAAAAGATTGTATCTTTGCAACATTATTCGAGTTGAGACGTTAGAGTAATCAGGAATAAGGAAATGAGTACAAAATGAGAAAATATATCAAATTGTTATGAAGAAAGTAATATTTTGCATTTCGGCATTCATGCTGTTTTTGTCGGCAAATGCACAAGAGAAAACCGTGTTGAGACACGCAGGATTTGAAACGAACCGTTTCATCGATAATTGGGAGATTTCCGCAGGCGTAAGCGGACAGTTGTTCCAGAAATTGACAAGAACGGACAAGGAATTGAACAAAGGAAGTTTCGGAGACCGTATGAACATCGGCTTTAACGTGGCTGTGGGCAAATGGATTACCCCTATCTTCGGAGGAAGAGTACAATTCCAAGGTTATTCCATGACAACGTTCGACGATGCGGAAGTTCAAAACGATTGGAACTATCTTTACGTTCATGCAGACGTTATGGCAAATCTCACGAACTGGATTTGCGGATACAAAAGCGACAGATTTTATAACGCAGTCTTGTTTGGAGGTTTCGGATACGCAAGTTCAACGACCGATGCCATGGATGGCTGGAACGGAGAATACGCTTTCACGGGCGGTTTGCAAAACAGATTCAGACTATGCGAAGCATGGGACGCGAATTTGGAGATAAAGACAACATTGGTTACCCAAGATTTCGATAATTTGCCAAAGTATAGCAGGTTCGGATTGCTATGGGACGCAAGCATTGGAGCGACTTACAAAATCCCTACGAAGAGAACGTTCGGTTATATCGACCACGACCAATACAAGAACAAGATTGCTGCATTGGAAAAAGACGTTGAAAACGGTAACAAGACAATAGCTGAAGACGAAGCAGAAATCAACAGGTTGAAAGCAGCCGTAGATAAAGAGAAGAAAGCGAAAGAGGCTGCCATGGAGGCAGAACGCAAGGCGAAAGCAGCGTATGCACCTACCACAAATCAGTCTTTGTCAATCTTCTTCCGCTTGGGCGAGAGCAAAATCTCCGATAAGAACCAAGAGAACTTGAAGTTCTTGGCTGAAGCCATCAAGGCAGATAAAGGAAACGACGTTTTCACCATCACAGGATATGCAGATAAGGAAACAGGTAGTGCTGAACGTAACGACGCTTTGAGTAAAGAAAGAGCGGAATCTGTTTACAACTACTTGGTTAACTTGGGCGTTGACAAGAATCGCTTGAAAATAGATTACAAAGGCTGTAAAGAACAACCGTTCAGCGGTAAGGCTTACATGAACCGTGCAGCCATCATCAAGAAGTAAGCAACGATAACGAAGCAATTCGGCAAAAAGATAGAGAGAATACGTTTCTTCTCTATCTTTTTTTGTTTTAATCATATACTTTCTTCCGTTCGTGTGAACGGAAAATCATGACGAAAGAAGAGATAGAAACAATATTTTCGGGAAACGCCGGTATTATACAACAATCCGATATGAAGACATTGACGACTTTTGCACAAAGACTTATTTTTCCCGCATTGGTATTTTGCGGGTTTTGCATCGCTTTGCCGCCTTTCTTCAAGAGCATTTCCATAATGCTTTTGGCTTTGATTTTGTTGGCAAGCGGTGAATTATTCCGCTGCAAATATACCGCCAAACAAATATTCGATTTACGCAATCCGCTGTTTTGGTTGGCTACGCTTTACATTCTCTATTGCATAGGCATGCTTTGGAGCAGCAATACGGCATACGGTCTGATGGATTTGCAAATCAAATTGCCCCTGATACTGATACCTTTTCTTTTCTGCTTCGTTCCACGGGAACACCTGACCAAGAAACGCTTATGGATTTACGCTTCGGCATTCATCACCGGCATTACGATAGTTCTTTCTTACCTTCTTATTTCAGCCATACTGCGAAGCATGCAGTCCGAAACGTTCAATTTCAGACGCATTATGTACATTTATTTGTCGGCAAACTACGCTCCGAACTATTTGGCGACCGAAACCTGCATTGCAGCTATTCTTACCTTTTTCAATCCGCTGAAATTTCTCCGCATAAGCAATAAAGGCGTAATCGTCATAAAGAGTTGTCTGCTATGTTTCTTCAATACGCTCCTTATACTCTTGGACAGCAGAGTAGGGTCAATAGGAATTGCAGTGGCGGACTTGATTATACTTTTTCATTTGTTCCGAAAGAGAAACATTTTGCTCGCATTACTGTTCATAGCATACGTTATCGGAAACGTGGCTTTTGTTGGAGCAATGTCCCGCCTGCCTTTCGAGCGGTCGATACCCAAATCCGCAAGTAGTTCCTCCGAATCAAGATTAACGATATACTATTATGTCCTCAACAAATCGATAATGAGTTCTCCTGTGTGGGGGTATGGCACCGGAGATACAAAAGATGCTTTGACAAAAACGTATTCAGATGAACAAACAGGCTTTAAGCGTTACCTCAATGCACACAATCAGTTTCTTCAAACAACGGTTGCCATCGGTGTCTTGGGCTTGGTGTGCTTGGTTGCAGTGTTTGTCTGCTTCGCTTTGCGGCTATGGGAAAGAAAGTATTTCGCGCTATTGGCAGGGCTTGCCATAATAGGCTTGCTGATGATGACCGAATCTTCTTTGGAGCGTCAGGCAGGAGTGCATTTCTGCAGCTTCGCTTTCTGTTGGTTATATGCAATCTCGTGTAAGAACAAGAAAAAAGAGAGAATCGAACAAGTCTGATTCCCTCTTCTCATTATGGTCGGCTATCTTTCCTCTACTCCAATTCTTCCTTGGGTTCTTCCGCTTCTTCAACCTCGGAATAATCTCCGTGATTGAGAACGAATTTTTCTTTTCCCTGAGTTTCTTCCTCCTCTTCTTCGCTTTCTCCTGCTATCTCGTCATCATTCTTCGATGAACCGAGGATTTCCTTATCGAATTCTTCTTCCGTGAACTTGGAATCCACAACGACATCGACTTTAACCATGTAAACCGCGTCTTCTGTTTCCAAAGGCACGACATAAAGAGAAGAACCGTCGGGTTTGGTTATCTTTTGGGCAGCATCGGCGTAACCTTCGCCATATTGGGCATTGAACATATCTCTTGCCTCCTGCGGTAAATTCTGGTAGCTCTTAATCAAATGTTTCTTTGTCTGTGCTTTCATTATATCCACTCCAATTTTTTTGCAATATTACGGATATTGAACCTAATGAAAGAGGGTTTCATACACTTTTTTTCGCCCGTTTGACGTAGCCTTTTGGTTGCCAGCGAAATAAAAATCGGATTTTATCTCATCACGTTTATATTTCCCGTGAATATTTTCTGTTTCGAGCCTTCTCTCACGGCAAAACGATAGAAATATGCACCGTCCGCAAGCCCGTCCGCAGCCCAATCGTTGGCGTATGAAACCGCTCGAAAAACCACCTTTCCCCTCCTGTCGAAAATGACAAGTTCGTTATCGGGATATTTCTCGATGTTGCGTATCTCGAAACGGTCGTTTATGCCGTCATTATTCGGAGACACAAGGTTCGGTATGCCGATTGCAGGCTCGAAAGCCGACTCCGCCCGTTGTCTTTCCTGCGGTTTTGCTTCACAAACTTCTTTCTGCGGCACGCTCTGCTCATGCCGCTGCCGTTCCACGGGCTTTGCCGGCGATATGCTTTTGCTCTGCACCGCAGTTGCTGCGGGAGGAAGCACCGTTTCGGCAACAGGGACGACCTCTTTCTCCTCCCCTTTCACCATCTCTTCGTTTCCGATTTCATAAACAGCGTTTGAGAAAAATAAATCGGCGTTCGGCGAAATTGAAACGGCGTTTCGTTTTTTCGGAACTTCAATCGTTTTTTCCGCTTCGGCTTCCGTCGTGTTCTGCACGGTTTCCACAATTCTTGTTTCCGTCTTTGCAACAGGCTTTTCCTCCTTGACATCGCCTCTGCTCAACAGATAAACACCTCCGCCGGCAAGAGCCGCCAATGCAATGCCCGCAATGGTTTTTCCGACCACTGCCGAAAACTTTGCCGAAGAGGCAAGCGATGTTCCGGAAGAGTGAGCAACATCAGCCGATTGCGGCATTGCCTCGTTCAATCCCGCTTCCAACTTATCCCAAACGCCATTCGGCACCTCTGCTTCGGCATCATGCAACCTGCTTTTGAACAATTCGTCCAACTTCATGACTTACTCTCCTTTCTCTTCTCCGTTTCAGTTAAATACATCTTCAATTTCTGCTTCGCTCTATAAAGAATCGTCTTAACGATTTCGACCTTTGAATTCAAACATTCGGCAACCTCCGCATATTTGTAACCATCTACGACAACCATGTTGAACACCGTTCTGTACCTCTCGTCCAAGGAATTTATCGCTTCGTACAACTCATCTGTCGAAAACCTGTCCTCCACCTCCGGCTCTTCGACGAACTCCTCTCTTTCTTCCCCTCGTTCCACCTGATTGCGTCTCAGTTCCTGTCGATGGAGGTTTATGCAGTTGTTTACCATTATGGCTTTCAACCAACTGCCGAAAGTCCCGCTGCCGTTGTACGAATCCATTTTCAGAAACGCATTGGTAAAGCCCGAAATCAAGGCATCTTCCGCCTCGGCGGAGCTTCGCATGTAGCGTTTGCAAATCGAGAACATAACGCCTTTGTACCTCTCGAAAATCTTACGCTGAGCCACCCTGTCGTTTCTGCGACAGAGTTCCACCAATTCGACGATTTCCTTCTTTTCTTCCATATACTTTCGCTCGAAAGACAACGAAAAACGGAAAAAGTAAACAATCCGGAGAAACTTTTTTCTATTTCACCACGAAATTTTGACGTATCGACCTTTCGCCAAGCCTCAAATCAAGCACATAACCGCCACTCGGAAGGCTGAAATTAAACCTCATACGGTCCATACCCTTCTTTCCTTTTTCGGAAAAGAGTTTCCTTCCCAAAGTATCGAAAACAGAAATGACGAAATCCTGCTCCGCCTTCGGAAACTCCACATTCAAACAACCCGTTGCAGGCTGAGGATAAACCTTTATGCCGCTTTGCTCCCCTGAATCAGGTTCAGCAAGCCCCACGACAGCCTTATCGCCAATCGCCATTATGTAATCACCCCTGCGAAGAGGCGTGGAGATATATCCCCTGCCGGAAGAAGGTTCGGCTGTCTCAACATACTCCCATTCACTGCCCATATCCGGACGATAAAACAACATAAGGGAATCCAAGGAAGCATACGAGGTCAACAGGGAGGCATCGAAGGGAATATCGGAACCTGCCACCTCATAATAGAACCTTGCTTCCGCTTCCGCATTCTCCGTATTCACACCCTCAATCGTCCAATAATGCTTGTCGGAGAACCTGTCCACGCCATGCTTTCCGACATTTGCACTCTCTCCCACCCAATGCAGAGTACTCCTTACAAGCAAACTATCGGTGCAAGAGTGAACGAAAACACGGCTATAAGAGTTCTTGAACTCGTAAAGACCTCTTTCGCCGATTTTCTTGTAGGAATCCGTCGTCAAATCGAAGAACTCTTCATCCATATCCAAGAATGCCGCAACGGGAGTAAAAGGAAGCGAAAAAGTATGCCGCTTCTGCGTACCGTCGTCTTCGATGGTACGCTTGCAAAGCCTGTAATCGGAAGACATGAAAGTAATCGGAAGACGTGCATTGCCGCAAACGGCATTCTCATCGACTGCACTGCGAGAGCGAATTCTTATCTCTGCGGAATTATTGCCGAAAACGACTTCCGATATTGCAAAATGATGAGTGATGGTATCAAAAACGTAATAATCGAAAAAGTCCGTCAAATCGATGTCGGAGTAAGAAGAGAGACTGTCACGCAAGGTGTGGGAATTTATATTGGAATAAGCAAAATCGTTCAACAGTTTTCTCACACTCGAATAGAAAAGGCTGTCTCCCATATAGGTTTTCAAACTCATCGCAACCAAGGCTCCTTTGTCGTAAACGGTGGAAGAATACGTCCTGCTGCTGTCCACACCGGACAAAGCGAAGACACCCTCTCGGTAAGGCAGCTTCGCAATCACCTCTTCCGCCTTTTGACGGAAATGTTCCTTTGCATACTCGCTGCCGTGCATGGCTTCAAGACTCGATCTCTCAGTGAAAGTCGTCCAACCCTCGTTTATCCACATATCGCCCGCAATTTCGCAAGTAATCAGATTGCCGAACCATGAATGAGCGAACTCATGCACCATCACGGATTGGGAAGAAAGCGAGAAGGAGGAAGCAAGAGAACGAACGAAAGCAATATTATCGACATGCTCCATGCTTCCCTGCGGAGTGGTGCAGTAACCCACCCGTTCGAAAGGGAAAGCTCCGAAAAGCCTTTCCATATTCGCAAAAGCGGAATCGAACTTCTCGAAATTACGATACACCGCCGCACTGTCGGAAGGGAAATAAAACACCTGCAAAGGCACATTGCCGTTTAAGGATTGCAGATTACGCTCCATGACGGCGAAATCCGCAACAGCCATGCTTGCCAGATAAGTGGAGATTTCCCTGTTCAGCGTCCAATGATAAGTATCCGAGTTCTCGCCTCTGCTTACAGAATCCAACACACCGCCGCAAACGGCTTTCACATCTTTGTTCACGGTTATATCGAACCTGAATCGAGCTTTGTCGGTGAAGCTGTCCTTACATGCGAACCAAGCCCTGCCGTAAGCATGCGGGAAATCGCCGAAAGCAATACCGAGATTATAAATTATATCATTCGTATAATGAATACCACCCCAACCGTAAGGCTCCACATTGTTGCCACCGTTATAGTAAACCCTCACTTCCACGTCCTCATTCGGCAAAGCGGGCTGCGGAAGCGAGAAAAGGATTTTACTTCCATCATAATCGAATGCCACAGTCCGACCATTCACCAAGACGGAATCCACAAACTGATTTCTCAAATCGAGCTGCACGGAAACATCTTCCGAAGACAGCATACGCAAGGTCAACTTCGTGTAACCGATATGCCTGTTCGGCTGCAAATGATCGACATCGAGATTTATCTCATAGTCCGAGACATCGAAGTTCTGGGCAAACAACCCGACATTGCAAAGATACAACGGCAACATCGACAAACAAAAAACAACGGATTTGAATTTTCTCATATTCTTAAAGTCTTATAATTCAATCAAAGGAGCAAGCAATCTTGCAAACGACAACCGGAATTTTTCTTTTTGAAATCTTATTTCTGCATAAAGGGCATACCTGATTTCGGTCAAGCCGAAATATCGACCGCTTCTCTCCGTGAAGCGAGAGCGAAAAGCAAGATAATGATGAAAAGCCCCTTATCGTCATATTTTGATGAACAAACACCGCAACAGATGATTGCCGGCATGAACGGTGGCAAAGTTACGAAAAATAGTCAAGGCAACAAAAAGTTGCAAAAGCTCCGATGTTTTCAATTTTACGGATAGTAGCTTCTTCTCGCAAAGGTGGGAAATCATCTGAGAAGCGGACTTGAATCATTGCACAAAAAGAAAGGGGCTGACTTTTGCCTGCCCCTTCGATACAGTATGCCGATAATGTTATTGTTCTTTTCCGTTCAAGAAAGTACGGCTTACTTTGTTTGTGCCATAATAATATGGTATGTATTCGAGTGTAGGTATCTGTTTCGTGATATAGAAGTCGGCTTGCTTGCCTCGGCATATAGAACCGTGTGTTCGGCTCAATCCCATTGCGTATGCGGAGTTTATGGTCGTTGCATTGAGGGCTTCTTGCGGCGTAAGACGGTAGTTGACGCATGCAAAGGTCATGACCATCTGCATGTTGCCGCTTGGGGAGGAGCCGGGGTTGAAATCCGATGCCATTGCAACGGGTAGTCCGGCGGAAATCATCTTTCGAGCCGGGGAATATGGCATGTTAAGGAAGAATGCTGCTCCCGGCAAGATGGTCGGCATGGTTTTGGAGGATTTCAAGGCTGCGATTTCCTTGTCGCCTACGCATTCCAAATGATCGACGGACAAGGCTCCGTGTTTTACTCCCACTTCGATACCTCCGGAATAGTCCAATTCGTTGGCATGTATCTTTGGGGTAAGTCCGTATCGCACTCCTGCTTCAAGCATGCGGTCCGTCTCCTCGACGGTAAAGAAACCCGTGTCGCAGAATACGTCTATGAAGTCTGCCAATTTCTCTTTTGCCACAAGGGGTATCATTTCGTTTATGACCAAGTCCACAAACTCGCCCTGTCTTCCCCTGTACTCCATAGGCACTCCGTGAGCTCCGAGGAAATTTGCCTTTATGGTCAGGGGTGAGTTCTCTTTCAATCGACGGATTACCCTCAACATTTTCAACTCCGCCTCTGTCGTCAATCCGTATCCGGACTTTATTTCCACTGCTCCGGTACCAAGGCTTGCTATCTCCTGCAAACGTCGGTATGCATCCTCGTATAGTTCGTTTTCATCTGTTTCTTGCAAACGTTTTGCCGAGTTCAAAATACCGCCTCCGCGTTTTGCGATTTCCTCATAGCTCAATCCGCGTATCTTGTCTATGTATTCTATTTCGCGAGAGCCTGCATAAACCAAGTGGGTATGCGAATCGCAGAAAGAAGGCAGCACGAAACATTGTTCGGCATCGATGATTTTGTCGGCGTTATGCTCTTTCAATTCGCTCATCTTGCCGAAATCGGCAATCTTATCGTCTTCAACAATAAGGTAAGCGTCGTTTATGCTTCCTACTTCTGCCATTGCCTCTCCGCATACGGCTTCACGAGGGGTTTCTTCCGTCTGCACAAGGCTTTTTATGTTCGTTACCAGTGTTCTCATATTGCTTTTGTGTTTATTTCATTCTGATTGATAATGTCATTCCTATATTCGGGGCAACGCCTGCAAAGCCCGGGTATGCGAACGGGGTGAGCGAAGCCGACAGGTCGTCGTTTATGTTGAAGTCGAAGAGGTGTCCGTAAACCATTGCATCGACGATGTTCAACAGATAGACGGCGGCAGAAAGCATTATGCCGAGTTGAAAATTTTTATCGTATGCTTGGTGCAGTGCAAGTATGCTTTCGTCGCTGTATGTGGCGTAATCGGCAAGCAATTCGGCTGTGTTTCCGTTCAAACGGTTATAGTACTCGTCTTTGAACTTGATCGAGTTTTGATAATTGCTTATTGCAAGATAGGCTGTCGCAGCTCCGAGGGTGTAAATGACCGGAACTTTCCATGTTTGTTTGTTATAAACCTGTCCCATTCCCGGAAGGATTGCGGAATAAAGCGTTGCACGCTTTGCCGAATGGGGTTTGCTTGCCGTAAAAGGCTCTTGCGAAAAAAGATTACTGCTCACGAGGAGCAGCATCAGTGCAAATAAAAGACCTTTACGAGGGTTCATCTGTTATTTCTCGCTTTCCAATAATGCGATTATGCGTTCGAAGTCTTTGTCATTCTTGAAGGCTATGGTGATTTTGCCTTTACCTCTTTGGGAACGGGTTATCTCGATGTCCGTGTCGAGTTTGGCGGACAATGCTTCGCGTCTTGCGGCATGGAAATCGGGCAGTTGTTTTTTCTTGATTTGCCCCTGCTGTTGTTTTTCCCTGCTTTGCTTTGCCAAATCCTCGACCTGACGAACGGAAAGACCTTTTTCTATGATACGTTTCATCATTTCGATTTGCTCGCCATCGGATTCCAGATTGACCAAACAGCGTGCATGTCCCATCGAAATTTGATTATTGCGGATTGCAACCTGCACTTCCGCCGGCAGTTTCAAAAGTCTGAGGTAATTGGTTATCGTCGAACGGTTCTTTCCTATCCTTTCGCTCATCTGTTCCTGCGTAAGGTTGCATTCTTCTATCAATCCCTTCAATGCCAAGGCTATTTCAATGGCATTCAAATCCTCTCTCTGGATATTCTCCACCAAAGCCATTTCCATGACTTCCTTTTTGGTTGCAATCCTTATGTATGCCGGAATTTCGGAAAGACCTGCCGACTTTGCGGCACGGTATCTTCTTTCGCCTGCAATCAAGATATATTCACCGTTTTCTTTCATTACGGTTATCGGAACGATGACGCCGTTTTCCCTTACAGACTGCGTGAGTTCTTCAAGAGCCTGTTTATCGAATTCCTTTCTCGGTTGCTCGGGATTAGGCTTTATTTTGTCCAACTGAATATAACTCAACTCGGCAGCAAGCGTGCCTATATTGTTGTCATTCCTGCTTACGGGCGTTCCACCCAACAAAGCCTCCAAACCTTTTCCCAATGCCGATGTCTTTTTTGCTGCCATATTTCCGTTTTATGCTTTTGCCGTGTTCTTTTCTATGATTTCAACTGCCAGATTCATGTAATTGACCGCTCCTGTGCTGCCTGCGTCGTACATGATTACGCTCAGACCGTGGCTCGGTGCCTCTGCCAATTTGACGTTATTGTATATGATTGTATTGAATACCACTTGCTGGAAATGGTGTCGCACATCTTCTGCCACTTGTTTGTTCAATCGCAACCTCGCATCGAACATCGTAAGCAATATTCCTTCGATTTCAAGAGACGTATTGAGCCTGCTCTGAACTATTCTTATGGTATTAAGCAATTTTCCCAAGCCTTCCAATGCAAAATACTGGCATTGCACCGGTATAATCACACTGTCGGCAGCCGTAAAGGCGTTTATGGTTACCAAGCCCAAAGATGGAGAACAGTCTATTATTATATAGTCGTACTCATCTTTGATCGGAGCAATCGCATTTCGCAGTTTTTCTTCCCTCTCATCAAGTTTCGGCAATTCCACTTCGGCTCCAACGAGGTCTATGCTCGCAGGCAGAAGATAAAGATTGGGTGTATCCGTTTCCACTATTGCTTCCCTTGCTTCGGCAGAGCCTATCAAGCACTCATATATGCCCTTCTCCACACTCTGCGGCTCGATACCCACGCCGGAAGAGGCATTGGCTTGCGGGTCTGCGTCTATAAGCAATGTCTTCTTCTCCATCACAGCCAGAGCCGCACTCAAATTGATGGCTGTGGTGGTCTTTCCAACACCGCCTTTCTGATTTGCAACAGCTATTACTTTCCCCATCTTTCTTCTCCTTGTGTTTTGCAAAAAGAGCTGCTCCATAAAGCAGCTCTCTATTTGCTTATCGCTCAATGTAAATACTAATCGAACTTAATGTTTTCAAACTCCTTTTCAAAGCCATCGTCGCTTCTTTCCGTCTCATCATCGTCAAAAACAGGCTCTTCACCCGTTTCAACGAAACGAATCACTCCTTCAAGAGCGTTCTTGAACTTGGAATAATCTTCCTTATACAGAAATATCTTATGTTTTTCGTAAGAGAATGTGCCACCATCGTTATCGAACTTACGTTTGCTCTCCGTTATGGTTATGTAACGCTCGCCTTGTTTTGTTTCCTTCACATCAAAAAAATACGTTCTCTTACCTGCTTTTACAGCCTTTGAAAACACTTCTTCTCTTTCTCTCTCTTCCATTTTCGATTCGATATTCAGTTTTTATCCGTTGGCAAAAATACTAATTTATTTCCGATTGTCAAGATTTGCCTGTTCAAAAAAAAACATTTTCTCGCTAAGACTTTGTGGCATAATCCCTTAATCCGAATATCGAGCTACCGATACGCACAAAGGTGCTACCCTCCTCCACTGCTATTCGGAAGTCATGAGACATACCCATGGACAACTCGCAAAAGCTCTCTTCCTTTTCATAATGCTTGGCTTTGATATGCTTGAACAAATCGCTCAAATGCCTGAACTCTTTTCTCGTTTGATTCAAATCATCGGTTACCGAGCCTATACCCATCAAACCGCAAATCCTCACATTCTCCAACATCTTGAACTCATCGCTCTCCAACAAAGCCTCCAACTCCTCTTCATCGAAACCGTACTTGGTTTCCTCGTCGGATATTTTGATTTGCAACAAGCAATCCATCACTTTCTCGTGTCTTATTGCCAATCTGTTTATCTCGCATAGCAATCTGAAACTATCTACCGAATGTATAAGCGTCGCAATCGGCACGACATATTTCACTTTGTTTATTTGCAGATGACCGATGAAGTGCCACTCTATATCTTTCGGCAACACTGCACACTTATCCCTCATTTCCTGAGCCTTATTCTCCCCGAATATTCTCTGTCCTGCGTCATACGCCTGCTGCAAATCGCTTACCGGCTTTGTCTTCGACACTGCCACCAACCTCGTTTGCGGAGGCAAAAGAGACCGATAATGCTTTATGTTTTCCGCTATCGACATGATAAATCTGTTTTTAAGTTTCGTCCTTATCGGAAAGCCGAACCGGCTTTCACACTGCCAGAACTGCTGTTTTTCCTTTTCGGAATTGCAAAGTTACAACAATATTGCATAAATTTGCAAGCCTAAACAGTAAAGTAGTTTTTGATGAAGGTAAAAACAATGCTGTTCTTACTGCTTTCAGGCTTGATGGCCGTAAGCTGTTCGAACGAAAGACGCAATGAAAAAGCCATCGAACAAACCTTGGAATTGTTCTACAAACACATAAACGAAAGAGATTTCAAAGCCGTTTCGGCTGTTTGTTCCCCTCAAATGCAGAAAAGTCTCGATTTCATGAAGAATTTCGGTAATGATTTGGTTCTTTATAAGGACTGGGTTGTGAAATCCGTAAAAGTATCGGGCAACAAAGCCGTGGCGAAAGTGCTTGTAACAGACCAATTCGACAACAGAACGGAATGTATATGGAAGTTGAGCAAAGTGAAAGACAAATGGCTTTTGGACGTTTTCAATTTCTCCTCGGCAGAGAACTTGGAACCTGTAAAAGAAAGCCCGAATAATGCAACCAAAGCAGAACCTACTCCGACAAAAGCCCAACCCGCACCTGCCACAGAAAGCTCCACCACAAAGGAATGATAAAAAGAATACTTCACATAGTCAATCTGCTTTTCACTCTCATGCTTTTCGGAGTATATGCGGGAGCATTCATACGCCCCGAAGCCGCACCGCATCTATCCCTTTTCAGTTACGTATATCCATTGCTGCTCCTCATCAATGCGGTATTCTGTATCCTTTGGCTCTTTTGGAAACCCATATATATTATTGTACCCTTGGCAGCAATCCTCGCAGGCTACGACTACATACCACGCCTTATCGGCACTTCATCAGGCGAAACGGCTTCCGTAAACTCCATGAAAATAATGACTTACAATGTCGAAAACTTCACCCATGAAGCACAAAGCACTGCCGAATTGAGACAACGCAACATGGATTCCGTCATAGAAGTCGTCAAAAAGGAAAATCCCGACATTCTGTGCTTTCAAGAGTACAACGCCTCGAAGAACGGACAACACTCCGTCCACAGAATACTGACCCGCGAGCTTGGCTACGAATATTATTTCGCCCCTGCCGAATCCAAATACGGCGTAAGCGGCAGCGTGATTTACTCAAAGAAGAAAATCATCCGTTCCGGCTGTCCCTTCCCCATGAAAGAAGAATACCACTCCTTTGCATTCGCCGACATAAAAGCAGGAAAAGAAGTGATACGGGTATATAACGTTCATCTTGTCTCCTACAAAATCATGGACGAAGAGAAAAACGAAGTCGGCACATTGACGAAAGGACATATTCCCGACAAGGAAATCTCCCTCGGAGTAAAAGACAAACTCATCGAAGCAAACAAAAAACGCAGCGTCGAAACAAGAGAAATGGTCGAATTGCTGCAACAAACCAAACAAAAGCACCTTGTGGTCGGAGATTTCAACTCCACGCCGTATTCATACACATACAGAGAGTTTTCCAAGCTGATGACAGATAGTTTCAGACAAGCGGGGAAAGGTCTTTCCGGCACTTACAACGGTCCTTTGCCCGCTTTCCGCATCGATTATGTCTTTTGCGGCGAAGGAATTAAAGCGACAAGCTATTGCGTAGGCGAATACCTGCATTCCGATCACAAACCCGTGATGGTGGACTTTGAAACGGAAAAGAAGAAATGAGAAAGAAAGAACGCTATGCCCTGACCATAGAGAAGCTCGACGGGCTTTTCCCCGATGCACAAACCGAACTGCACTACGACAACCCCTTCCAACTGCTCGTTGCCGTGATACTCTCCGCACAATGCACCGACAAAAGAGTCAATATCGTTACACCCGAACTCTTCAAACGCTTTCCCACCTCTGCCGAAATGGCAAAAGCAAGCGAAGAAGAAATATACCGCTACATCAAAAGCATATCATATCCCAATGCCAAAAGCAAAAACCTCTTGAAGATGGCACAAAGGCTGCACGAAGTATATAAGGACGAACTGCCAAAGGAGAGGAAGGACTTGGAAAGCCTCGCAGGAGTGGGACGCAAGACCGCCAACGTTATAGCCGCCGTGCTTTACAACCAAGCCGTCATGCCTGTCGATACACACGTCCACCGCGTCAGCCGCCGCATAGGCTTGACCACCGGAGCGAAAACACCTCTCGAAACAGAGAAACAACTTATGGCAAACCTCGACAAGGCTTCCGACATAGCCCTGCTCCATCATCAACTCATACTCCTCGGACGCTATATATGCAAAGCCCGCAAACCCGAATGCGAAGCCTGTCCCCTACCCGACTGCTGCAAGTTCTACGCTACCAAAAACAAAGTCTGAAAACTCGAATCGTCAATACCCGACAAGCAAAAAGGAGTAAAAACCGAACCGCAGCCCGCTGCAAGCACAAAATCACTCGACCGTTTCAAACACAGCTGTACCGATAAACACCTTATTCTTATAAAGCCAAGCAGTATCCCCCTCGACATAAATACTGTCGGCATTTCTGTTCTTTGAAGCCTCTTCGATAAGAACATCTCTGATGGATTCGGAATTTTTTCGCAGCAATCCTTCTTTTCCGAAAAGCACTTGCACAATCAACGTTGCCGATGCCAACACTATCGTTATGCTCAAAAGAACAATCTCTCTCTTTCTCTTCTTTCCCTCTTCCATGAAACATCGAATTATATCTTCATTGTCTCAACCGCAGCCCTATTTCTGCCGTTTGCCGGACAAAATCATCATTTCATCCGGCAAATATACTGCTTATTTCTCACCCGTCCAAATATATAAGACGCTTTCTCATCACGCAGAATATATCTTCTGCACTCTCCGCAAGCTTTTTCGACACGGCAAAAACAATGTTTTTGAAAACCAAGCCGGAGAAAGGATTTGAAAACCGGACATTTCGGTTTCGCAATCCTATTATTCGTACCTTTGCAGACGAAACAACATAAAGATACAATGCAGGAAGAGTTCATCAATCTTACACCCGACAACATAGCAAACGAACATTTGTGCTGCATTATCCGCAGCCGGAAACCACATTGCGGCGTTGAAGCGAAACGCACATGGTTAAAAGAGAGATTGAAGGAAGGTCATGTATTCCGAAAGCTGAATGCCAAGGCGGCAGTCTTCATAGAGTACGCACCTTTGGAGAAAGCATGGGTGCCGATTTGCGGAGAGAATTATCATTACATCTATTGCCTGTGGATTAACGACAAAGCGTTCAGAGGCAAAGGCTATGCAAAAGAACTCATGGAATACGCAATAAACGATGTCAGGCAGAAAGGCGGCAGCGGATTGTGCATGCTCGGAGCAAAAAGGCAAAAAACATGGCTGTCCGACCAATCCTTCGCCAAGAAATTCGGCTTCGAAGTCGTCGACAGCCTCGATAACGGCTATGAACTGCTTGCCCTCTCCTTCGACGGCACGAAACCGCACTTTGCGGAGACAGTTCGCAAAAGCGAAATAGAAAACCAAGAACTCACAATCTTTTACGACGCACAATGCCCCTATATTCCGCAAAGCCTCACGCCCGTACGCACCTATTGCGAAACACACGACATACTCCTCATTCTCAATCACGTGAACAGCTTGCAAGAAGCAAAGAACCTGCCCTGCGTATTCAATAACTTTGCCGTGTTCTACAAAGGCAGACTCGAAACAGTAAACCTCTTGGACATAGCTCAACTGAAAAAAATCCTCAACAAATAAACCACCGACTCACACGCCGACCGACCAAACGCCGATTCATGAGTACCGAAACGCCGCTTGGCGAAATTCTTTCGGCGTTTCGTTTCCGCAAAACGGCGGTTGCTTACGGATGATTCGAGTGTTTTATAAATCAAATGGTATAAGAAAAGGTTTTATTGGTGAAAAGAAAGGGCGGAAGTGTTGTTGCTTCCGCCCTTTGATGTGTTGCTTAATCGGGTTTTACTTCACGTAAGCGTTTTTCAGCATTTTCAAATCCAAGGGTATGCCTGCCGAAATCTCGAATGGAAGAATGCCTATTTTCATATTGTCTGCCTTGTTGTGCTGTGCAAAGGTCGGACGATAGGTTAGGGCTATGCTTACGTCTTCACAAGAAAGTTTCAATCTTATCGGCACAAAGCCCGCTCTCTGATACAAGGCTCCGTCCTGCGGAACGTAGTAAGAGGGTGTTACGATATGGTTACCCTCTATCAAAGGCGATTTATAAGAGAATACATACACCGAATAGTCGGCTCCTATTCCAACTGAAAGGGAAAGAGAGGCTACGGGGTTGCTCTTGGAAAAGAAGTAGGCGTAACCGAATGAAAGGGATAGTCTTCCGGAAGTTGAGAAGCATTTGCCGTTGTCGTTCTCTTTCAAAACTCCGTACTCCACTCCGGCGTCCAAATCGAAGAATAAACCTGTTGCCTTGTGCAGGTAGGTGCGTCTGTCGCCCACACCTATACCCCAAATCGGCAAATCGATTTCTGCAACTTTGTCATTGTTGCCGAATGCTGCCATGGATACGTACGGCTCGTTGATTTTCAAAAATTTTCCGCTTCCCGAAAAAGTTTCTTGTGCGTTCAGTCTGCCAGCAAACACGGTTGCAAAGAAGCAGACACAGATGATACTGATTTTTTTCATTGTTTGAAATTGTTTTTAGTTGAACATTCTATTTTCTTACAGCTGTTCACCGCAGGCAAATGTACAACAAAATTTTCAATATGGGACAAAAAAAAGATTTATCTTTCTTTTCAAATGATAACACACCTTTTTCAGGCTCGAAAAACGGGAATAAAACAGTCCGGAACAGAGTAAGGAAGTTCTTTGTGCGGTTTGTTATTGCGTTGTAACTTGCTCTTTTTCGTAGCTTTGTCTTATCGGATTGTATGTGTACTTGGAAAACGAGCAGTTTCCATGCTGTTTGTTTTTCTTCTCGGGCGTTTGTCATATCGATTGGCTGTATCCGTATCATGAAAGGGCGTTTCGTTTAAATATTCCGCCGTATTATTCGTGATAATTCCCGATATGGAGTTTTCAATATGGCAAAATGAAGAAATATTTCGGAGTGAGGTTTCGTGAGGTTTGCTCTTGCGATTTTACTGCGGCAAAAGCAGGCGGGTTATCCGTTTACTCTTATTTTGAGTGTGTCGTATGCCAAACGGACATTGGCAGGGAGTTCCCGGTTGACGGCTTCGTGAAAGCCGAGGAAATGACTTATATGCGTAAGGTAGGCTTGCCGTGGTCGGAGACGGTCTATCAATGCAAGGGCTTCTTGAAGGGTGAAATGGGAGAAGTGTTCTTCTCTTCGCAATGCGTTGACGACCAAGCAGTCCAAGCCTTGAAGTTTGTCGATTTCCTTTTCGCTTATTGTTTTTGCGTCGGTTATGTAGGCGAACTTACCTATCCGATAGGCAAGAACGGGCAGAAGGTGGTGCATTACTTCGATGGGCTGAATGCAGAGTTCGTTCACTTGTATAAGGTCTTCGGACGTGATTTCCCTAAGGTCGAATTGAGGCAATCCGGGGTACTTGTTTTGTGCGAAAGCGTAGGCGAATTCGCCTCTTATGCCTTCTGCTGCATAGCGATTGGCATAAACGGGCATGGAAGTTTGCTGCAAATAGTTGAAAGAACGGACTTCGTCCAATCCTCCCACGTGGTCTCTGTGGGAATGGGTGACAAGAATGGCATCGAGCCGCGATACATTTTCCCGCAACATCTGATAACGGAAATCGGGTCCCGCATCGATGGTCAATTGCGTCCCTTTGTCCGAACGAATGAGTACCGAGGAACGCAGACGCTTGTCTTTCTTGTCTTTGGAAAGACAAACCTCACAGTCGCACCCTATGACGGGTATTCCCTGTGAGGTTCCTGTTCCTAAAAATGTTATTTCTAAATAGCCCATTTCAACCAAATCGCTCCCCATGTAAATCCCGCTCCGAAGGATGTAAGGATAAGGTTGTCGCCTTTCTTGAACTTATGTTGGTTTTCAAACATCAACATAGGGATTGTGGCGGATGTGGTGTTGCCGTACTTTTCTATATTCACCAACACCTTTTCCGGTGCAAGCTCCAAGCGATTGCCTGTCGCCTTTATTATTCTCAAATTCGCCTGATGGGGCAATAGGTATGCGATATCGTCAGCCGTCAGATTGTTTCGCTTCATTATCAATTCGGTTGCCTCTGCCATTTTCACCACAGCCCATTTGAACACCGCTTGTCCTTCCTGATAGATGAAGTGTTCTTTGGCATCGACGGTCTGATGACTTGCCGGTTTGACGGAACCGCCTGCCACCTGATGCAAATGCTTCACTCCTTCTCCGTCGGAGAAGAGAACCTCGTCCATAAGTCCATATGGTTCTTCCGTTGCTTCCACCAATACGGCTGCCGCTCCGTCTCCGAAAATCGGACAGGTTGCTCTGTCTTCGTAATTGGTGATTGCCGACATTTTCTCGGCTCCGACAACGATTGCTCTCTTGACGAAACCTGCTTCAATGTACTTTGCTGCCGTGGTAAGACCGTAAATAAAACCCGAACAACCGGCATTGACATCAAAACCGAAGCCATGCTTGACGCCGCACTTGTGTGCAATCACGTTGGCAGTCGCAGGAAAAACCATATCCGGCGTAACCGTGCAACAGATTATCAATTCGATTGTGTCGGGAGATATGTTCTTTTTCTCGAAAATACGTTTTATGACGATTTCCGCCATATCAGACGGACCCTTTTCGCCTTTCAATATGTGTCGTTCCTTGATTCCGATACGCGTCATTATCCATTCATCGTTCGTATCGACCATTCGGCTCAACTCATCATTCGTAAGAATATAATCGGGAACGTATCCCTCAACCGCCGTTATGGCAGCCCTTATCTTAGACATCTTCTAAAATTCTTTATTGTTTATTTCCCGTCCGACAAAGCTTCACGCAATTTTTCGATTATGCCCGATGCCGAAATCGTTTTGGACTGCAACACCATGCTTTTGATTGCTTTTTCGTTTGAAATACCGTGTCCGATTATCACCACTCCGTTTGCTCCAAGCAATGGTAAGCCTCCGTATATCTCGTAATTGAATCGTGCGATGTAATCGTCGAACAACTTCCTTTTGACTATCACTCTGGCGAATGCTTCGGTGTGTTTCATCAAAAGATTACCTACAAAACCATCGCAAACCATCACATCGACATTGCTTTTGAAGATTTCAATCGGCTCTGCATTGCCTACAAACTCATAATACTTGCTTCCTTTCATCAGACTGAAAGCCGCATGGGTTTGTGCATTGCCTTTCTCTTCCTCTTCGCCTATGTTGACCAAAGCTACTTTCGGTTCGGCTATCCCCAACGCACACTTGGCGTACATGCTTCCCAAAAGTCCGAATTGCTCCAATACTTCCGGCTTGGCATCGGGGTTTACGCCCACATCGACAAGCACTGTTACTCCGCCCTTTTCCTTAGGCACCAAAGCGGCAAGGCATGGCCGTATTATGCCTTCCATGGGACCGACGGAATACATGGTACCCACCAACATGGCTCCCGTGCTGCCTGCACTGGCAAAGCTGTCTATGCGTCCTTCTTTAAGATACCGGAAACCGACTGCAAGACTTGAATCGGGCTTATGGGCAAATGCTTTTATCGGTTTGTCATGCATATCGATTACATCTTCCGTATGCACAATCTCGAAAATGTTTTCGTCTTCGCCCTGCTCGGAAATAATCCGCAATATATCGTCCTTGCGACCGAAAAGGACTATCTTATCATCGGAAGACAAGTCCTTCGTCGCTGCTATTGCACCACGTACAACCGATTCGGGAGCAAAATCGCCCCCCATTGCGTCCAATCCTATCCTCATGGCTGTCGGATTTTACGCGTCTGCCTCTTTCTTGATGGCTTCCTTACCTCTGTAATATCCGCATTCGGGACATACTCTGTGCATTTGTACTGTCGCTCCGCAGTTGCTGCAAGTGGATAATTGTACGCTTTCAACTGCGTGGTGTGTTCTTCTCTTTGCTGTTCTCGTTTGCGAGAATCTGCGTTTTGGATTTGGCATATTACCTTGTTGTTTTTAGTTGTTATTCAAAATTTATTTGTTTCAGAACGTCCCATCTCGGGTCTGTTCCTTGTTCTTCTCTCAATTCGGGAGTGTTCAATATATCCGTCATTTCCTGACTGCAAACCTGACGGTTTCCTTCCACTTCTCCGTGTACGCATCTCATCGGTTTGCTCAGCATGACATACTCGTAAATGAGTTTACTCAGGTCGAAAGAGTGTTCGTTCCGCGGTATCACGCACATATTTTCGTCGGATTCTTCGTATGCATCGCCGAATCCGACATAATATTCCCGCTCGAAATTCAAAGGAACGGACATTTCCTCCAAGCAACGGTCGCATGCCACGACTATTTCTCCTTTGACTTTGAACAAAAACACCAACTGCCGTTCACTCTTCTCCATCGTGAAATCCAAAAACAAGTCTGCGTCCAGAATATCCTCTGCTTCAAATTCTTCAAACAACTTTCTGTCTATCCGGAACTCGTATTTATGAATTCCGTTCGCCAGACCTGCAAATTTCACCACGTATTTTTTGCCCATAAATTCAAAAAAATGTACGCTCGTTTACGAGTTTGCAAAGGTACGTCTTTTCTTTCATTTGAACAAACAAAAGACCGAAAATTGCAAACAGCCGTTTGTGAACAATACTGCTTTATTCCTTGAAACGTATATTGGTCATCGTTTTTTCGCAATAGTGGCATTGCAATTTCAAAGGCGACTTGTCCACCACGTTGAAGTTCGTCTCTATATTGTCTTCAATATTGGTTATGCAGTTGGGGTTGATACATTTCACTATGCGGCGAACCGTATCCGGTATTTCAAGGTTTTTCTTCTCCACGACCTCATAATCCTTTATTACAATCATGGTTGCGTTCGGAGCAATCAAAGCCACCTTGTTCACTTCCGTTTCTTCAAAGAATTTGTTCTTCACTTTGATTATACCTTTTTTGCCATATTTCTTGCTCGAAAGGTTGGTGCCGATAAGCACTTCGTCTTCGTACATGTCGAGGTTCAATATCTTGACAACCTTATATACTTCACTTGCCGGTATGTGGTCTATCACCGTTCCGTTTTCTATTGCGGATACAACCAATTCCTTTTTGCTGTTCTGTGTCATCTTTCTTCTTCTTTTTCTTTCGGCGTTTCGTCGTTACGGAACGCCGTTTCGATTTTTTCTTTCTTCGATTCGTTTTTCTCAAACGCCGTTTCACTCACGGCTGTTTCCGGATGCTATTTCGCTCCCAATATTGCAGCCATAAGGGCTTGTCTTACATAGACTCCGTTCTGTGCCTGTTGGAAGTAATAGGCATGAGGAGTTGCATCGACGTCCATTGCGATTTCGTTAACTCTCGGAAGAGGGTGGAGAACCTTCATCGTAGGCTTGCAACCGTGCAGAGTGGCTGCTTCCAATATGTAACAATCCTTCACCTTTTCATATTCCAACGGGTCGGAAAAGCGTTCCCGCTGTATTCTTGTCATATATATAATGTCGGAAAACGGTATCACATCTTCCAAATCAGTGTATTCATAATACTTCAAGCCTGTTTTCAGAATGTGCATCTTAACGGAAGATGGCATTTGCAACTCAACGGGGGACACGAAGTGGAATGTGGCATTGAAATTGCACATTGCCTGTACCAGAGAATGCACCGTCCTGCCGTACTTCAAGTCTCCGACCATAGTTATTTGCAGATTGTCCAACGTACCTTGCGTTTTGCGAATGGAATAAAGGTCGAGCATACATTGCGTCGGGTGTTGGTTCGCACCGTCGCCCGCATTGATTACGGGAACGCTCGCAACCTCGGAAGCATAACGCGAAGCCCCGTCGCGAGGGTGCCTCATGACGATAAGGTCGGAGTAACTGCTCACCATTTGTATCGTATCGTGCAAACTTTCTCCCTTTTGCAAACTTGTCGCAGCAGGATTGCTGAAACCGATTACCCTTGCTCCCAACATGTTTGCGGCACTTTCAAAACTCAAACGCGTTCTTGTCGATGGTTCGAAGAAGATTGATGCCACAACCTTGTCGCTCAAAACCGGCTGTTTGGGATTTTTCTCGAATTCTTCTGCCAAATCAAGGATTTGAATATACTCCTCTTTGGTGTAATCCGTGATTGAAATAAGGTTCTTGCCTTTTAAGTCTGCCATAATATTATTGTTTTTATACCATATAATTATATACTCGCATCATCTGCCGAAAACAACACAAAAAAAACGACCTTCCGACACCGGAAAGCCGCTTTCTACATCTGAAACAAATAACCGACGAAAGAGCAACTCTCTTCACAACAACAAACTCTCTCGGGTATCGAATGTATCATCATTGTACTTGTTTTCATTCTCGCAAAGGTACAACCTTTTTCGATAACGGCAATACGAAACGCCGTTTCATTACGATTGAAACGCCGATCGAGAAAATTTTTCCGCCGTTTCGTTCCGATAAAACGGCGTTTTATTTTCGACCTTTGCATATTGCGGTAAATCAGAGCGTTGATTTGTATGAAAGCAAAGAGCCTGCACACTTGTGTCAGGCACGATAAACGGTATGATTTTCCAATCTGCCGAAATTTTTCGACGAAATAATTTGGCAGATTGGAAATTTAGTCGTATATTTGCGGCGTTAAAATGATAATTAGCAAAAAAACAACGAGTTATGAAGAAGACTATCTTTTTATTGTCGGCTTTGATGTTTGCCGGAGCGGCGTTTTCGCAAGAGAAAACGGAGGCTGATTATGTGGAATACGGAGTAGACGAAAGCAATCCGAACACTTACAGAGCTCTCGATGTGCAAATGCCCGATGGTTCCAAGAAAACCGTATTTTTCAAGAAGAAACATTTCAAGCAAGAAAACATGCAGGGTTATTCTTCCACCGAGACGATATACCCTCTTCCCGAAAAAACAGCCGCAGACGGCTCGCCTATTCCCGATACGGACAAACTGATGAGCGTAATCGCCAAGAAGAAGGGAAACAACGAATATGTGAAGGAGATGTACGAAGAGAACGGAGCTTACTACCTGCTCTTCCACCCATGTTCCGAAGCAAAGAAACAGTAGGGACGCATACCTACTCTTTTTGGTCATGTTCTCCTATCCCTGCTTTCGGGGATAGGTTTTTGTAATCTTGGGAAGAAAATGAAAAAAGTGGTTTTTATTTTGATGTTTCCGGTATTTGTTGGGACGGTAATGGCTCAAACCGGCACATACGAAGTGAATAAATTTTGCAAAGAAGGTTTCGATGTAGAGGGATTGCAATCCGATGTACTCACTGCTCTTTATAATAAATGCGTAGAGCAAATCAAGCCGCAAAAAGTGGTGATTGACGATAAGGGAATACGCTTCGAACTTGCGGGCGACGGCGTAATAGAACTCGAATGCGACGTACGGCAGGAGGGCAAACGGTGGTTCTATGATGATTACATGGTCATTGAAAAAATCGGTAGAAAGAAGTACGTGGTTCGATTGAAGAACGACAGTCCTCTCATGTACCTTAGCAAGACGGAATAGAGTTTTGAAGAGAAGCATTGCTTACGGCAGTCGGCGGCATTCCCTGTCCCGAACTGCCGTTTTTGTTTTCGCTTTCTTGTTGTTTGGGCGAAATGTCGTACCTTTGCAGTTTAATTTAGCATACTTATGAATTTTGAAACCACCGGTTTGTTTCCCGAACTGTTGAAGGCGATAGGAGATTTGGGATTCGAGAACATGATGCCGATACAGGCGGAGGCAATCCCGCTTTTGTTGAATGAGGAGTGTGATTTGATTGCCTTGGCTCAGACAGGTACGGGAAAGACTGCCGCTTTCGGTTTACCGCTCATTCAGAAACTCGACTACGACAACAAAAACATAGAAGGAATAATCATTTGCCCCACAAGGGAGTTGTGCATTCAGATAACGAATGACTTGAAGAAGTATTCCAAGTACATGAAGCACTGCCCCGTCGTTCCGGTTTACGGTGGTGCGAGCATGGAAATGCAGATAAGGGAGTTGAAGAAGGGTGCCAAAATCGTCGTTGCCACTCCGGGAAGAATGAACGACATGATTCAACGCCGTAAGGTGAACTTATCGGAGGTCAAATACGTCGTTTTGGACGAAGCGGACGAGATGCTGAACATGGGTTTCAAGGAAGACTTGGACGCAATCCTGCAACAAACGCCTCAAAGCAGGCACACATGGTTGTTTTCCGCCACAATGCCGAAGGAGGTCGAGGAAATAGCGGCAAATTATCAGAACGAGCCGCAACGAATTCAGATAGGAAGCCGCAATCAGGGCAGCGACAATGTGCGACACTTCTATTACCTCGTTCATGCCAAGGACAGGTATTTGGCATTGAAGCGTATTGCGGATTACTATCCCGACATATACGCCATTATCTTCTGTCGGACGAAGGTGGAGACGCAGGAGGTGGCGGATATGCTGATAAGGGACGGATATAATGCCGACAGCCTTCACGGGGATTTGTCTCAGGCTCAAAGAGACCACGTGATGAGCCGCTTCAGGTTGAAGAATATTCAGATGTTGGTGGCAACCGATGTGGCGGCAAGAGGTTTGGACGTGAACAACCTCACTCACGTAATCAACTATAACCTTCCCGATGAATTGGAACAGTATGTCCACCGCTCCGGAAGAACGGGTCGTGCGGACAAACAAGGCATTTCTATTGCCATACTCAACCTTAAAGAGAAATATAAGATAAAGAACATCGAGCGTCTCATAAAAAAGACTTTCGAGAAAGCCCAAATACCGACCGGAAAGCAGGTTTGCCGCAAACAGCTCTTCAATATGATAAACAAAGTCGAGCAGGCTGTGGTCGATGAGGACGAAATAGGCGACTTCCTGCCCGAAATAATCGCAAAATTAAACTGGTTGGACAGGGAGGAACTTATAAAGAAATTCGTATCTTTGGAGTTCAATCGTTTCTTGGACTACTATAAAGGAGCTCCCGACCTTAATGTCGATGAGAAAAAGGCGGTTAAGAAAGATGAAAAGGCCGGCAAAAAGAAGTCTGCGGCAAAAGGCAAGGGCGGATTTACGAGAATGTACATTTCCTTGGGCAAACGAGACAAGGTGGTGCCGCAAAGGATAATCGCCTTGATAAACGAAGCCATGCCGAACGACAGAGTGGGCATAGGAAGAATAGATTTGATGGACAATTTCTCCTACGTGGAAGTGGAAAGCGGTTGTGTGGAGGATTTGATGTTCGCAATGGCGGACAAGTTCGTCAGAGGCAGACAGATAGTCTTTGAACCGGCAGAAGCCAAACGCAAAAAATCGGACGCAAGAGAAAGAAAGGGCAATACGAAATTGAAGAACAAAGCGTCCTTCAAGGAAAAGGATAAAAGGAAAAGCAAAAGACGTTAAACCATAATAAAGATACAGACATGGCACACTTGGTTTCACCTTCACTGTTATCGGTGGATTTTCTCGAATTGGGCAGAGGCATTGAAATGCTCAACCGAAGCAAAGCGGATTGGTTGCACTTGGACGTGATGGACGGGCTTTTCGTTCCCAATATATCGTTCGGACAGCCGGTCATGAAGCAGATTAAGAAAGTTGCAAAGAAGCCATTGGACGTGCATCTGATGATTGAGAAGCCGGAACGTTACTTCGATGACTTCAAAGCCTGCGGAGCGGATATTCTTTCGGTTCACTACGAGGCTTGCACGCACCTTCACCGCAACCTTGGCAGAATACGAGAATTGGGAATGAAGTCCGGAGTGGTTCTTAACCCGCATACGCCGATTGTTCTTTTGGAAGACATTATCTATATGTGCGATGTGGTAATGCTTATGAGCGTCAACCCTGGTTTCGGGGGACAAAAATTCATTGAAAACATATATGACAAGACCTCTCGCCTGAAAGAGTTGATTGAAAGGAAGAATGCAGACTGCCTTATAGAAATCGACGGCGGCGTAACAGTCGAAAACCACAAACGTCTCATCGAATGCGGAGCCGATGTCTTGGTTGCAGGCAGTGCAGTCTTTGCTTCGGAAAATCCGGTGGAGACGATAGGACTGTTGAAAGAAGCATAAGGAAAACGAAACATGAGTTTGTTCGGTATTTTCGGTAAAAGGGAAAAGAGATTGAAGGAAGCGATAGATTTGAGCGTCCTTCACACCGACGTTCACTCCCATCTCATTCCCGGAATAGACGATGGCTCGCCGAATATGGCCACCTCAATGGAGTTACTCAAAGAATTCGAGCAACTCGGTTACAAAAAGATAATCACCACACCGCACGTAAAGGAGGAGGTTTTCCCGAATGATGTCAACGAATTGGAACAACGTTGCGAGCAATTAAGGCAACAAGCCCGTTTGAACGGCATACAAATCGAAATAGAAGTCGGAGCAGAGCATTTGATCGACGATGAATTCCATCAAAGGTTGAAGAACAATCTTTTCAAGACCTTTTCAGGAAAACATCTCTTGATAGAGCTTCCTTTCATCGCCCCTCCGCTCGGATTGAACGACTATCTCTTCAAATTGCAACTCGAAGGCTACGACCTGATACTTGCACACCCCGAAAGGTATCTGTATTGGATTAACGACTTCGACAAATTCGTGGCGTTGAAAGACCGAGGCATTCTCTTTCAAGTGAACATCATGAGTTTCGGAGGCTATTTCGGTAAAGAGGTTCGCTATCTGGCAAGACAGCTTGCCGACAACAACATGGTGGAACTTCTCGGCAGCGACGCACACGGCCCAAGGCATTTCGCCGCCATAAGAGACAGTTTGTTCGACCCTGTTTTGGACAGATTGATAAAGTCAGGAAATATAATAAACAAAGAGTTTTAGAAATGGAAACACTGAATGCAATAAGCCCGATAGACGGAAGATACCGCAGACAGGCTGAAAAATTGGCCGATTACTTTTCGGAAGCAGCTTTAATCAAGTATAGAGTCAAGGTTGAGGTCGAATACTTCATTGCTCTCTGCCGTTTGCCTTTGCCGCAGTTGAATGACGTCGATTTGAGCACTTTCGAGACCATGCGAAACATTTATCGCAATTTCTCTCTCGAAGATGCAAAGGAAGTGAAAGAGATCGAAAAGACAACGAACCACGATGTGAAAGCCGTGGAATACTTTTTGAAGAGGCACTTCGACACTTTGGGATTAAGCAAACACAAGGAATTCATTCACTTCGGGCTGACTTCTCAGGATATAAACAACACTTCCGTTCCCATGTCTTTGAGAGACTGCCACAATGAGGTGCTTCTGCCGATGTTGAAAGAGGTTACGGATATTTTGGCAAGCAAAGCGGAGGAATGGAGACAAATTCCGATGCTGGCACACACCCACGGACAACCCGCTTCGCCCACTTTGCTCGGCAAGGAAATGCAAGTGTTCGTCTATCGTTTGCAACAACAACTCGCATACTTCGATACCATTCCTTTCTCTGCCAAATTCGGAGGAGCTACCGGCAACTTCAATGCCCACAACATAGCCTTTCCTCAATACGATTGGGTCGATTTCGCAAACCGTTTCTGCGATTCCTTGGGATTGAAACGCTCATTATACACCACTCAGATAGAGAACTACGACAATCTTGCGGCATATTTCGACAACCTTCGCCGCTTGAACGTAATTCTTATGGACTTCTGCCGAGATATGTGGCAGTATATATCAATGGAATACTTCAAACAAAAAATCAAAGAGGGCGAAGTAGGTTCTTCCGCAATGCCTCATAAGGTTAATCCGATAGATTTCGAGAATGCGGAGGGCAACCTCGGAATGGCGAATGCCGTTTTGACCCATCTTTCCTTGAAACTGCCGATTTCAAGAATGCAAAGAGACCTCACGGACTCCACCGTAAGCCGCAACATAGGCGTTCCGATTGCACATATCCTCATAGCACTCAACTCGATAACCAAGGGAATGAACAAACTCATACTCAACCGAAGTGCATTGGAGCATGACTTGGAGGAGAACTGGGCTGTGGTTGCAGAAGCCTTGCAAACAATCCTCAGAAGCATAGATTACCCTAACCCTTACGAGACATTGAAAGCCTTGACCCGCACAAACGAGAAGATAACCGAGGAAACAATCTCCCGCTTTATCGAAACGCTCGATGTCGATGAGAAAACAAAGCAACGAATGAAAGCCGTAACACCGTCAAACTACGTTGGTGTTTACGGAAAGCAGGCTTGATGTGAAACAAGAAGGCAGAAAACAAATAACAACCGAATATTTGAAGCCATACATCGGGAACGTGGTACTCTACTTCGTTCTCGTATGTATGGCTACCGCCTTTTCCATAGCCTCAATACTCTCCATAAGCAACTTCCTTCAAATCTTGTTTTCCACGAACACCCAAGCGGTCGCCAATCCATCACGTTTGGAGCAACTTCTCAACGATATATACCTTTATTTCATTCGATTCGGCAAAACGAATGCCCTTTGGATATTTGCAGGAATAGTCTTCGGCATATACTTTCTCAAAGACATCTTCACTTACGGAGCCTCTTATTTCGCCGCTTCCACAAGGTACAAAATCCTTCGCAACATACGCCGCGACCTTTTCCGACAATACACGACGCAACACATCTCTTTCGTGGATTCATACAAGAAAGGAGACCTGCTTTCGAGGATAAGCACAGATGCGACAGAGTATGACCAAAACGTCTTGCAGGGATTGCAGAGCCTCGTCTCGGTAATCATCAACGTCGTTCTTTACTTCGCAATCCTACTTTACCTCAATCCGCTGCTAACCCTCACCGCCTTGGTTGTCGTACCCCTCGTCGGCGGAGCCGTATCCCTCGTTTCACGCAAGTTGCGTAAAGCATCGAGAAAAATGCAAACCGAATCGGCTGAACTCATCTCCAAATTGGAAGAAACCATTTCGGGCTTACGCATTATCAAATCCCACACCGCAATCGAATTCATGAACAAACGCTTCTCCGACTTCAACAACGCCTACACCCGTTTGCGGACGAACATTTACAGAAGGGTAGATCTCGCCTCTCCGCAAAGCGAATTCTTCGGCAACTGCATGGTTATCGGCATACTTCTCTTGGGAACAAGCCAAATCATCTCCGTTCCGCCCAAGATGAGTGCCGAAATGTTCATCGTATATCTGATAATATTTTCCCTAATCATAAAACCAGCCAAAGATTTCACCACATCGCTGTACAACATTCGCAAAGGCAAAGCCTCCGAAGACCGAATGGCTGAAATCCTTTCGGCAGAAAACAAATCCGAAAACATGGAAACAGAACGCAGAATCGAGAAAAAAATCAAAGCAATACGCATTAAGGGCGTTTCTTTCTCCTATTCGCAAACACCGGTGTTGAAAAGCATCAACATACCGATACGAAAGGGAGCCCCCCTCGCCATAGTCGGACCCAGCGGAGCAGGGAAAAGCACGCTGATAGACCTTTTGATGAAATTCCGCACCCCGAGCGAAGGAGAAATCTACTTCAACAGGATACCGATAAGCACGTTAAGCGAAAACGAAGTACGAAGACACATAGCCGTGGTCTCGCAAGACACCATACTCTTCAACGACACGGTGGCAAACAACCTCGCTTTCGCCAATCCGGATTGCAACATAGAGGACATAAAAGCCGCAGCCAAGGCAGCCAAAGCCGACGAGTTCATCGAAAAACTCGAAAACGGCTACAACACCATCATAGGAGAATGCGGTTGCACCCTCTCGGGAGGACAAAAGCAACGCCTCGCCATAGCAAGAGCCATATTGCGGGACGCAGACATACTCATACTCGACGAAGCCACCGCATCCCTCGACACAATCAGCGAAAGATACATACAGGAAGCCATAGACGCAATCTGCAAAGAGCGAATCATCATCACCATCGCCCACCGTATCTCCACCATCAGGCACTACCCGCACATCGTCGTCATGAACCAAGGCGAAATACAAGCCATCGGCAAACACGAAAGCCTCATTCTCCGCAACGAACTCTACGCCTCGCTCTGTCGCCTGCAAAACATAGAACCCGAACCCGCCGACATCACTGCACCTACCCCCGCAGAGGAGCGACAAGCCACCGACGAAATCTCCACGACCACCGTGGAAGAACCGGCGGAGACCTCAACCGAAAACTCAAACGCCGATTCGGAAAAATAATACGGCGAAAAAATTCAGCGAAGCGGCGAAAGAAAAAATTCTTTCGCCGCTTCGTTTTTGTATATCACGGAGTACCGGTTTTCAAGGATTAAAAACCGTGATTTCTCCTGTATTCGCTTACTCGAAATTCAATACTCCCAAGATGTTTCCTTTGCTCAACAAATTTCTTTCGCAAATATCTTCAATGTCCGCACCCGTCCCGCCGAACGAATAAAACATATCTTCTCTCAAAAGGACGTATTTCCACTCTCTATTCATTCTATCACCTTCGTCAAGAGCATTTATCCTCTCGCACCACTCCGTTGCCGCAATTTGCTTTGCCCTGACGTTGACTTGACTTGCGGCTTCCGTGGCTTTGGTCTCTATTATATAAATATGTTTCTGCGTTTTGACGATAAAATCCGGGCTGTACCATGCGAGCATTCCATCTTCTCTCATGTAGGGAACCTTTGCAAAATAGTGCTTGTACTCATCTATCTTCAAGAAACTCTCGACCTTTGCATCATTATCGAGGAACTCACCGAACCTTTGCTCGTATCCGCCGCTGTTGGCAGGGTAACCGAAACGCTTGTATATCGTTTTCCTTGTTTCAAATGAATAGACCTTTCTCATTTTCAATTCCTCGACCGAAGAAAACCATATTTTTTCTACCTGTCCACCCGTTTTGACACAATTTTGCTGCAAGGTGAAGATGTAATTATTCAGAACTTTCAAGATATGCGAGGAGACATAACCGTCTGCCGACAAAAGAATTTTCCAATTATTGTTTTCGTAAGGATCGAAGTTGCAGTCAAACAAGCGAGTTCTGATATAATTATCCGCAATACCTATCAACTCTCCTTTGAATACCTGCAAAGCCGGCACCCTTCCGCTTTTCTTTCCGTTCAAACTTGTGTTACCCACATTGCTTACAAGTTTCTGCAAATAGACATTGTAAGAACTTGCGGAGAAAAGACCGACATCTACGGTATAACTTCCCCATTGACCCTTTGAAATCACATCATGCGACACGAACTCCTCCCCTTTCTTTGCCATAATCTGCTGCAACTGCTGCAAAGAGTAGTCTTTTAACGGTTCAAAGCCGCTTATATCGACCTCATCAAAGCATATCTCCTCCTCACTCTCGCTGACAATTTTCGGAATGTACATATCATACCTTTCGTAATCCTCTTTCAAACCCACGCTTATCACATCACCCGTTATCGAACCGCCTTGCGGGCTTGCATCTTCCACTTCGCCTATACCGATACCCTCTCTCTTCAAATTATCCCAGAACTCTATGAACTTGGGATGCTCGATGATGAAGAGAATATCGTAATAGGCTTTCGGGTTTTTCTTATCGAATAAAGCCTTTCTTATCTCCGTTTTCGTGCTGCGGTATTCCGGTTCACGGAACATAAGTCTTAATCCCCTGCCTACTATTTGTTCCAAAAGGATATTGGATTGCGAAGCACGCAAAGGCACAATCACACAAACATTGTTTACATCGAAACCCTCTCTGAGCATAAGCACGGAAATGATAACCTTGGGTGTTTTGTGCTTGTCGATATTGAACAACTTCTCTTTAAGTTCTTTCCATTCCCCTTCTGAAACCTCGCCTTTCTTGTCGGAATCTATCCTCACCACTTCTTCCTGTTCCAAACCGCAACCCTCGACACCGGTCATGAATTCAAAGACAGCTTGCGACACCTCGGTATCCTCGCAAAGCACCAACATCTTAGGATATTTTCCGATGTCGTTAAAGCCCTCTTCCAAGATATTCAGCCTTGTCAGTCCTGCTTTCAACATCATTCTTTGCCCGTCGCTCAATGACAAGAACCTGCCTCGCTCGTCCCTTTTGGCAGAATAGTCCAAGTCTTCCAAGTAGGTCAACGCCTTTCGCCTGTCGAGGCTTATCATCTTGACCAAACCCTCGTTTATGGCAGTACTTAAAGCGAAGTCTGAAACCACATGAGGAAAATACATCTTGTTTTCTTTCTTGCCACTGCCCCTGACAACGTAAGGTGTAGCCGAGAAATCGATCTGAACCCTCTGTTTGTTCTCGCCCGACATGATTTTGTTCAAGCCTATTTGCCATTGCAAATCATCGTCGTGTATATGATGAGCCTCATCATTGATTATGACCAAATCCGGCAAGGATTGCAGGAACTCTACTTCCGTTCCACGCAAATATCCGGCATCAAGACTTTCAAGACTGTTGCCCTCAGTGATACCAGGACGCGTCGGAAGCAAGTCCGAGACCAAACCCGATTTGTCTTTTGTCTTTTTCTTATCCTTATCCGACGTAAACAAGTGCCAATTCGTCAAAGCAATCAAGCCTCCGCCCGTAGCCTTGCGACATATACCCTCGTCCTTGCTCACGGTGTTGTTCTGCAAGAACGAGAACATCTCTTCGCGATAGCTTTCAGGCAAAAACAACTCCTTGTTTCGCATAAAGTCGTTGGTGGAAAAATCTCTTTCCGTTCCGTTTGCCTTTAAGCGTCCCTTGTAAGCGTCCAACAAACGTTCGTAAACGATAATTCCCGGAGCCACAATAAGGAAATTGCAAGAGAACCTGCCGCTTCTCTCCTCTTCATGCCTGCAATTCAGCACCTGCCACACCAAAAGAGCATGCATGACCCATGTTTTACCCGTGCCTGTTGCCATCTTGACAAGATACTTGGGCAAATCATAACTTTCCTTTCCGAGAGAAGGCAAAAGGTTCTGCTCACCGAACAAACAACTATCCTGCAAGAGTTCCGGTGCAACAGTGTTGTAAATATCATAAACGCTGTTTACCTTCAATACTTCGTGCAAATAAATCACGTTAAGAATGCTTTGCTTCTGTCCGATATGGAAATTAACCTCCCGCAAGTCCGTAAATGGTTCGCAAAACCAAAACCGCAATAACTCTTTCGTTATCGGACTTACTTTCTCGAGTATTTCACCGCTCTCGAATTCGCTTTTGACTATCTCGCTCAGTTTTTTCGCCAATTTCAAAGACAATTCTCCTTTCATCTCACTTCGCTTTAATCGTTTTAACCACCATGCTCTCCAAACCGAATACGTCAACCGCCTTGACACAAATCTTTCTTTCGTTTTTCTTCTTTACTCTTATGGTAGCGGAATAGACACAGTGCAAAGGGTCTTGGTCATTCTCCGTGTTCTGTCGATAATCCTGCCAAAGCGAACGGAAAGTCTGTCCGTCATAATCGGGATCTATGCTCCAGTATTCAATCAAAGCCAGCGGGTCTTTGCTCATTATCTCTTCCAAAACGACTTTGTCCTTATCGTCAAGCGGAATACAGTCCGGCGAATGCAGAATATAGTTTTCCAAAACGACATTCAATTCATCTTCCTCTTCATTAAACGACTGCAAAACTGCCTCTTTCAATGTCAGATACTGCAAAGAGGTAAATCGAATGTTGCCGGAATTTATCAGTTTATCCAATCCGCTTCTTCGGAGCCTGTCCAATAAGTCAGGAGGCACGGCAAGGACTTCCACACAGTCCTTATACTGCTCCACTGCCTGCGATATATCGAACGAAAAGTTCCAACCCAAAACAACGCACTTGCTCCAACCGCCACCCATGAAGCCTCTGCAAGCCATGGCTGCCCGTTTGATTGTCGCCTTATCGGTGATGACATTAGGCGAATCGGCATACACCAAGGTTCTTCCGCCCTTTATCTTTCCCCAATGCCTGTCGGAACATTCTTCTTTGGTGAAAGGCAAAGCTCCATACAGCTTTAAGAGGACTTCGCAAAGGTCTCCTATTTTGCCGAATTGCTTGCCGGAGGTGAATGCCTCTTTATTGTAATCGCCTATTGCTTGATAAAGAAAAGGTTTTGCGTTCATATCTATGAAACGTTTCCTCATCACAAGGCATGCAGGCTTGCCTATGTCGGTCGTTATCCAACGTCTGCCCAAACGTTCAGCCACAGCCGCCGTCGTTCCGCTACCGCCGAAGAAATCGCAAACCAAATCTCCCTCATTTGAAGAAGCCTTTATTATCCGTTCAAGCAGCTTTTCCGGTTTCTGAGTGGCATATTTTCCTGCCGATACTTCCAACGTATTACCCTTGGATACATTTGAAGAAATCTCCCACCAATCTCTTGGAATACCCAAATTGATATTAAATCCTTTGGTTTCATCTTCTGTGTTTATAATAGTTGATGCACTCCCAGCAAAATGTTTGTTACTCACAAAACCATTTTTATCTGCATATTTGCCCCACCGCTTTAATGTACTTTCACTTGCTGAAAAATCTTCTCTATTCGGATGAAATATTATTTCCTTAGACTTAGAGTAAAACAGAATTACGTCATGATCCCTTCCATAATATTTAGACGACACCTTTAATGTTGTTTTATAGCACCACACTATCTCGTTTCTGAAATTCTCTTTGCCGAAAATATCATCAAGAAGAATTTTGAGATAATGCCCTACGTGCCAATCGATATGCACATATATGCTGCCGGTTTCGGAAAGCAATTCTTTCATCAGCACCAATCGTGGGTACATATACTCCAAATAGGACACCGTTCCCTTTTGCCAAAGGTCAGAATAGCCGAACTGCTCAAAGGTGGTGGGTCTCTGTGTAATTTGATTGTGAGGCAGAGTTATCTTTGTACGGTAATCCGCCTTGCTGTCGAATGGCGGGTCGATGTAAATAAGGTTTACCTTTCCTCTTAAAGACTCCAAACCGCTGCTTTCGTCGCCTGCGAGCAGTGCCTGCATGGAAAGGAGATTATCTCCATAAATAAGACGATTGTATTTCCCGCTTTCCATTTCCTGCGGGTTCATTCCCCGCCAAAGACCGCTCTCGTCCTTGCAGGGTAACACCATTTCATTGGTCTGCAGGCTCACTCTGTTGCCTGCAACCATGCGTTCCAAGGCTCGCTCCGCCTCCCTGCGTCCTTCGCGGGCTATACGCGGCAGCTCCTCTATCAAACTTTTTGACATAGCTTTTGCTTTGTGCGTCGCTATCGTTTCTTTTCAATTTGGTTCTCTCGGGAACGCAAAACGTGGGCGGTACTTGCTCAAATTGCGGTCCTGAGAAAACCGAGAGAAACGACAAGACAGCCCACGCATAACGCAGGCGTTGCACTTGTTTGTCTCTCTTTATTTATCAGAAGTTCTCAGGTTCCAATTTGAATAGAACAAACAGCAAACGCTATTAAACAATAAATTTCACTCAACCGCTTTGCACACTTAATCTCCGGCAAAGCGAGAGCAAAGATACAAAATTCATCTCCATAAACCGACACAAAAAACACATAAATTCACCCATGGCAAATCTCCTTTCCGGACAGGATAAAATTCCAATACAGCTTTGCCGAGATGAAACGGCGAAAGAAAAAATTCTTTCGCCGCTTTATTTTCGCCAAACGCCGTTCGCCAAAATTTTTTCGGCGTTTCATTTTTCTCCAACACCGATTTTGTACAACAAAACTCCATCCGGTTCTCTGCAACCTTATTTTGCACTCCGAAAAAATGCCGATTTCGATAAAAAAGTCCAAAACATGGTGAAGCCTTTTACGACTTGGCTGTCTTGCCTTACTGCTTTGTATTCGGGGTATGGAAACAAGGATTTGTAACCCTGTCGGTTTGATGATGCAAATCGGCTTTAAGTCCGGCAACTCGAACACCAAATGTTTACTTATCGGAAAATCAATGCGACGAAGGTCTTTCGTATTACGGTACGGGGTCGTAGCCACTGCCGCCCCAAGGGTGGCAACGGATTATACGTTTCAGGGCAAGCAGACCTCCTTTGAGGACTCCGTATTTTTTGATTGCTTCCAAGGCATATTGGGAACAGGTAGGCGTAAAACGGCATGCGGCAGGTGTATGTGGAGAGATGGCTGTCTGATAGAAGCGTATTAGGGCTGTGAGAATGGTCTCAGGAATTTTTTTCAGCAGGGTTTTCATTCAATCTTTCTTCCAAAGCGGAGAGAATTTCTTTCATTTTATGTTCCGTCAGGCTGTATGTGGGCAGTTGTTTGGACACAAGGCTGACGGATATAACCAATCTTTGCGGATTGTTCTTTACAAAGTCTTTCAGGCTTCGGCTGTTCAAGCGATAGCTTTCCCGAAGCAACCGCTTGACACGGTTACGGCAAACAGAGTGTTTCTGATAGCGTTTGGGGGAAGCAAGGAGAACGGATATGTTCCCCGCTTCGGCAGCAAGGCTCATGTACCGTACACTGAAAGGATAAGCCATGAATTTTTCGCCTTCTTGAAAGAGACGTTCCGTTTCGCCATGGCTTACGAGCCTTTCACGTTTGGAAAGTTCAAACATCTTTTTCTGTTTTGCCCTTTGGCTTGACGACTTTCGGCTTTGCGGCGGTCTTGGCTTTGGATGTTGCTTTCTTTGTGGCGGTTTTGTCTGTGGTTGTTTTCTTCGGAGCTCTTTTCTTGCTTAGAATGTCTATCTCCTTCATCCATTCCTCTCTTTCCTCGGGAGAAAGGGAAAGAAACTTGTCTATTGCCATGACCATGGAAGGGTATTCCTTGGTTGGAGCCGGTATATAGGTCTTTAGTTTGGCTGATTTCAAAGCTGCCTGTGTGGTTGCACCGAAAGCGGCTATCAAAATGTTATCGTTGTTTGCTTCTGGGAAGTTATGGACGAAAGATTTCACTCCTATGGGGCTGAACATCGCCACCATGTCGAAGTCTTTTATGTTTATGGAGGACAAATTCTTCACTTCGGAACGGTACATCACTGCTTTCTGAAATTGTATCTTCGATTGCTCCAAGAGCTTGAAGTAATCCAAAGATGAGTCTTCGGCACAAGGGAAAAGGAAAGTTTCGTCTTTGTGTTTTAAGATTACCTCCACCAAGTCCGAAAAGGTTATCTTGCCATAGAATATCTTACGTTTGCGATACTGAACGTAGTTTTGGAGATAGTTTGCTATGGTATCGCTTATGCAGAAGTACTTCATGCTTTCAGGAATGGTAACTCTCAATTCTTTTGCAAGGCGAAAATAGTTATCGACCGCCAATTTGCTGGTCATAATCACAGCACTGTAATCGAGCAATGCTATTCTGGAGTCTCTGAACTCTCTTGTCGTTACTCCGACCACGTCGAAGAATTTGAAAAAAGTAAGGTTGACGCCATACTTATCTATTAACGTTTTGTACTGTGACTTTGCTATATCTGCGGGTGCAGGTTGTGAAATGAGAATGTTTTTAATGCTTGCAGCTATTGCCATAAATACTTGATTTATTTCGGAATTAAGACCTTTGCAACGATGAACAACGGTAAAAATTCGACGATGCAAAGGTAACAAAATAAATAGATTCGGGAGACTTTTGAGAAGCTAAAAACCAAACACAGCCCTCTGACGGCTCTTGCAATGCTAAGCATTGCAAAGATTCCGCATGAGGCGATTATGCAATATTCTCTCTGATATTGCACCGTGAAAAGCGATAGTGCTATCGGCAGAAGCAATATAAGAGCATCAAGGAAGCAATAAATCAGTTGGTTCAAGATGTAATACTTCGATATATCCTTGTTTCTGAAAAGCGAACCGAAGAATTTCACGAACAGCAATTTGATGCCTATAAAAGCCATGCTGCATATCAGAATGCCGAGAAATATCTGCCAATCGGCAGGCTTTATTCCCATTATCCCGATTGGGATTTCAAAGTATTTTATTCCCGAATATGCAAGCAAAGATATGAGCGGAAAAAACATTAATGAAGCCGGATAAAGCAGGGTATTGGCAGATTTGGTCATTATTTCAAAACTTTTGTTCGAGAAACAGCTTCTCAAAATCTCGAAACTGCGGTAACGAAAGAAACGAAACAAAACGGCGATGAAGGCGAATAATGCGAAAAACAAAAGGAATGTCCAATCCGGACTTGCATTGCCTGCATCCGTTGCTTCGAGCTTCATGTTCCGATTGAAGAAATAAGTCTTTTCTTGCAAGAGGCAAGGTCTGTATTCGAGATAGGGAAAGGAGTCATTCAAAATTCGGATAACATAGTTCTGAAAGTCTATATTCTCCACCAAAGAATCGGCAGCTACATCTTCCTTATATATATACGTAGGTATAAATACGGAATCGGTTGCGGCGTTTGCTATGCTATCCGAATTCATTTCGCTGTTATCTTGCTATTATCAGTTTCTTCGTAATCAAGTTATTGTTTGTTGCTATGCAGATGTAATAGGTTCCGACAGGCAGATTTTCGGTGTTTATGACGGTAGAAGAAGATGCGGTTCTTATCTCTTGGATTTTTCTTCCGTTCACGTCGAACAAGAATATCTTGGTATTGCCTTCAAGTCCCGATATGCTTGTCTGCTTATCCGAAGGGTTTGGTGCAATCACTACATTATCTGCTGCGACAGACACCAAGCCTACGCAAGACCCCTGCAATGGAAGTCTTACATCGTCAATCCATGCAGCATCCGAGCCGTCAGAACCGGAATAATCTTTGACATATTCGAATCTGAAAGTATGTTCGCCGGCACTTACAGGGAATGATTTATATTTCCACGCCGAACTTGTGTTTCCGGAAAGGGATACTTTTTCCACATCGTCTATATAGAATTTGAAGAAGTCGTAATTCGTCTCGGAAGATACCTTGACATAAAAAGAGATAGAGTCATCGGACACGACATTGGAACTGATTGCAAGTACGGAACTTTGCCTGTGGGATATTTGAGCGGAATGAGCGGACAATAGACCGCCATGTGCCGCACTACTATCGATTACCCAAGGGAAGTTTATGTCATTCTGCCATTGTTGTGCGAACTCTCCGCTTTCAAAATCCTCTATTCTGCTTGTCATATCGACAGTAAACACTTTCTTTATGCTGTATCCTCCTGCCGTATAATCGATTGCGAATTGCATCTCTCCGTCTTCTTCCGTTCTGCAAAAGAAACTACCGCTCCAAGTGTCGCCGGAAGAAATTGCAGATACGTTTTCTTCCATGTTGCCTTCGACGGAAATCGCCGAGTTGCGGCTCTCTATCGATGCCACGCCTTCCTGTGCATCCAAACTGCCGGTATTGGAAAGCGTGAAGTCTATTCTCTTCAAACCATTCTCCTCCTGCGTTTGCACATTGATGCTTTTGATGTCCAAAACAGGTGCGGTTATTTGCTTTCTGACCGGTATGCTTTTGTCATAGTCCTCTCCCTCTATGTGCAAGGTGAATACAAGAGGCAGTTTATCGACAAGAGCGGCGTAGGTCTTTATCGTAAACAATCCGTCGAGTTCCACGATTTGCTCCGCGTTCACATTGCCGACCTGATAGCGGTCATTGCTTGTCATGTAGGTACTATCCGGCAATTCCAAGCGTATCGTTGCATTACGCAATGTCTGTGTTCCTATGTTTTGTCCCTGCATGCTTATGGAATATTGCTTATCGGCTTGCAGCTTATCGACAATCATTCCTGTCTCGGTATCTTTGAACGTTATGTCTGACAATTTCAAATACGGTTCATCAAGCACCACCACATCTATGCTGCCTATAAACGGTCTGTAAAACTGTTTGCTCATCACCACTTTCATTTCTCCAACCTCCGTCAAAGCTTCAAACTCCAAGAGAAGGCTGCCGTTTGCATCTGCCTGTGCGGCTGCTATCAGCACATCATCGATACTCAAAGCCACGTATGTGTAAGCCGGAAGGTTTTCAAGGCTCAGGCTGTCCGCTCCTATCGGTAAAATCTCCGGAATAACCACATCGAAACTGTCGGCTCTTCCTGCATAAGGCATAAGAGAGGGATCGCCCATAAGGGTATAGACTTCCCAATAGTACTCCTTTTTATCGGAATTCGATAACTCGACGGCAAGATTGCCTGCCTGCGTCATCTGTCCCGCCGTTACGTACCATTTGTCGAACGACTCCCCGTTTGTGTGGAACATTCTGTCATACGAACCGAGCATGTTGCCATCGTATGCAGGGTTGAGGGTAGGTGTCTTGGCTCCGACAGACCAATAGAAATCTTCATACCAATATGTATAGTCGCTGCCGCCGATTACGGCAACGGCTGCTTTGTCTTCTGCTCTCAGAAGTTTCTCCGCATAACACTCCGTCTCGTCGTATTTGCTCGAAAGGCAACAATTGTTTATGAAAAAGCCGTATTTGCCCGTGTTCGTCATATTTCTTACATCGCTTACAAGGAAAGAAGGAGAATACCAACCCTTCTCGTCGCAGTGTGCCGAATAATTCACCCAACCTTGTCCGAGATTGAGTTTTTCCTTTACCTCCGAAACATAGTTTCCCGAAGAAGGATTGTAATAAACCGAAGTATCCAAACCGTCAAAATACTGCTTCACATAGTTCATCTGCCCGTTGACGCATGTCGGTGCGGGAGAATTCGTTTCCACGCCGGCAACCAAAAGTATCTTATCCAAGAAAGCATCGTCCGCAAACTCGTATTTCTCGTAGCTTACCGTCTTTGCCACTATCGCCTGCATTTGTTCCACCGTTGAAGCCGAGAAACGACCGTAGAAAACATCGGGAAGAATATCCCCTGTGTACTCTGCATAGTACAAATCCGTAGGGTGGGAATCTCCGTAAGAAGCATAATTGCCGTCGAACGCCGGAATCTGAGCCACATCTCCGCAAAGCAACAAGTAATCCGCCGCAGGGTTTTCCTCCGTTGCATTATCCCAAAGAGCTTGCAGGTAGTTCTTTATTTCTGTTCTGCTTGTGCCTATGCTGTCGGTATAAGCCGTTACGACCTCGAAGCCTTGTTGCGTTTTCCATTTGATGAAAGGCTCGATGGCTTGCTCGAACATTCTATCCGATACCATGACCATTTTATACGGACGCTGCAAGTTGCTTGCATTCACGCTTGCCGATACATTCTTGGAGTTCATCGTTCGTCCGGAAACGAAGTCTGCGAAACGTCTTCCCGTTTTCTTCCTCAACGAAAGCGACTTTGCGTAGTCGGGATTTACGAACTTAATCGTATAATCCAAGCCCTCGACGAACTCTATTTTATTTTCGACAGGGTTATACCTCAAAGGGCTTACCGTCAACTTGGCAAGCCTTACACCGTTCATCACTCCCATGAGTTCTATCGAAACACGCTCAGAAGCACCGAAAGAATTACGGGCATAATAGCCCTCATTCACTTGAAAAGGCACCTCTTCGTTCTGTTTGGAACGGGATATTTGCTTAGGCATTACTTTGATGCCTTTCGCCAAAGAGAAGACGCGGCTTCCTCTTGCCGTCTCCTCAATCACCACATCTTCGCAAAACGGCACCTCTATCAGATAAGTGAAAACAGGAAGGTCTGCTTGTGCGATTTTTCCGGCACTTACGAAATTTTCACCCATGTTCAGGTAGCAGTAACGCTCCCCTCCCATCAACGTATCCTTTGCTTCAAGAAAAGAAAAAGTCTGCGAAACGGATAAATCCGTCAAAGACTCCTTCACGGTGAACTTTCCGTTCTCCGAAGAGTCTTTTCCTATTAAAATCTGTGCGAACGAATGGCAGGCAAAAAGCACCATAACCGCCAACAAGGCTGTTTTCTTCATCATAAAGTATAATTTTTCAATTTCAAATCAGCCGCCAAAGGTACAAAAAACAAAGTACATGAAAGAAATGCGGGGAATAAATTCCGACAAAAACCCCTCGACGGAAACTTTATCCTGAAAATCAAAAATCCGAACGGCGTTTCATCAGGTACGAAACGGCGTTCGAGAAAATTCTTTCGGCGTTTTGATTTCGTGAAACGGCGTTTCGCCAAAGCAGAGTGGGTTTCCGCTGACTTGTTTCGTGCTTTTGCGGAGGTAGGGAAATAATTCGTATCTTTGCCATGGTATTTCAAGTGTTTAATATGATGGTGGAAGCAAATAAGAGTTTGAAGGAGTTCAATACGTTTTCGATAGACTGCGTTGCAAGGGAGTATGCAGAGTTCAAGGGTGCGGAGGATTTCGATATGGTGCGGGAATTGTATGATCGAAGAGGCGGTTTGAGAATTTTGGGCGGAGGAAGCAATACGGTGTTTGCCGAAGAAGTATTCGAGGGTTGCGTTTTGAGGGTTTGCAACAGGGGTATCAAGGTATTGGAAGAGAATGAGGATTTTGTCGTACTGAGAGTTGCAGCGGGTGAAGTGTGGAGGGAGTTCGTGAGGTGGTGTTGCGAGAAGATGTATTGCGGTTTGGAAAATCTGGCTGCCATTTACGGAACAGTGGGTGCGGCTCCGGTGCAGAACATAGGGGCTTACGGTGTACAGGTTGCGGATTATATAGAATGGGTCGAATGCTTCGACATGGCAAAAGGGGAAATGCGTAGTGTGAATGCAAGGGACTGCGAGTTCGATTACCGTTATTCCCGCTGGAAGAAGGGAAACGAAAACGAGTTGATTTATTCCGTTGTTTTCCGTCTGCGGAAGCATTTCGTGCCTCAAACAGGCTATGCGGCAGTGGCAAGAATGTTGGAAGGGAAAGAGGTGAAGGATTTGACGCCTTTGGCAATGTGCGATATGATTACGGATTTGAGAAATTCCAAATTGCCGGACGTAACGGTGCTTGGCAATGCAGGTTCTTTCTTCAAGAACCCCACCGTAAGCGAAGAGATGTTCGAGAGATTGAAAGCGGAAGATGAGAATTTGGTTTCGTTCAAAGAGAATAAGGGTGTGAAGCTTTCGGCGGCTTATCTGATAGAACGCTGCGGCTTCAAGGGTAAAAGGTTCGGTAATGTGGGCATGCACGCCAAACAGGCTTTGGTATTGGTGAACTACGGCGGTGCTACGGGTAAAGAGATTGTGGCTTTTGCAAAGCAGGTTATCGAAACCGTATATGACAAATATGGTGTGAGGCTGGAAATCGAGGCTCACATAGTATAAAAGAGGTAAAAGAAATATTATTCAACTAAAACGGAAAGACTGATGAGTGCAGAAGAATTTTGGAAAGCGTTTACGGAATACAAGGACTTGCTGATGGATATAGATTCCTTGGATAAGGCGGAAGCGGATAAGTTGTTGAAACGATTGGACGGTGATTTGAAGAAATATTGCGAGGGTTTGGAGTTTATTTTGGGCGATTTGTCGGAAAAGGGTCGCACCTTGACTTTCACAGCAGATGGAGATGTGGAGTTTTTCGGCTATGTGGAAGAACTCTGTGAGGAAGCTCCAATATTGGATTTCTGGGAAATCATTGCCTTTAAGCCTGCGAAGGGAAAGAATGTGAGCATTACTTTCGGCAAATACCGGTTGAACAGCAAAAATCTGTGGTTTCTTCCTTTGGAAAGCGAAGAGGAAAAAGGGAAGTTGGGTTTGCGTATTGCCTTGGAGGGCGGCAGGGAAGACGATGAGGATTTGCTTGTGGCTGTTTACTCTCTTATGGAAGAGATGTTGGGAGAATATGATGCTGCAATGTACTTGGAGTACTTTGAAATCTGCTCTCTCGGCAGCAATCCCAAGGAAGAGGGCTTTTATCCTTTGACGGACTTGCCCGAATATGTGGATTGGTTCATCGAGGAGGCGGAAAAGAAAGATAATTCCAAATAAGAGTATTTGAATAAAAGGCTTTGCCGATGATGGATTACATTGCCGGTTATTTTGTCGCGGTCAATATTTGGGCGTTTCTGCTTTACGGGGCAGACAAACGAAGGGCGAGAAAGTCGCAAAGACGTATTTCGGAAAGGACTTTGCTATCGCTTGCAGCGATTGGCGGAAGCATAGGTGCCATTACGGGCATGCGATATTTGTTCTACGAATATACGAAATATTTATTGGTCAATGCTTGATATTCCTTATCTTTGCGCCTTGATGATACATATTCTTGAGTCTGAAAATTAAATATTTATGTTATTTAATTCCATAGAGTTCCTTATATTCCTGCCATTGGTTTTCTTTGGTTACTGGTTTGTTTTCAAGTCTTTGCGGTGGCAAAATCTATTTGTGGTAGCTGTTAGTTACCTGTTCTACGGATGGTGGGACTCGCGCTTTTTGCTGCTGATCCTGTTTACGTCGTTATGCAGTTACTTGAGTGGAGTCTATTTGGAGAAATGCGCTGGCAACCGGTCGGTTCAAAAGTGGATAAGTGCCGGTAATATTTTACTGAACCTTTCGATCTTGGGTGTGTTTAAGTACTTTGATTTTTTTACCGAGAATTTGGTAAATGTCCTTCACCTATTGGGCTGGGATGCCGATTACGTGACGTTGAATATCTTGCTCCCTGTCGGGATCAGCTTTTATACGTTTCAGGCTTTGAGCTATACGATTGATGTTTACCAAGGTAAAATCAAGGCAACTCATGATATCGTGGCATTCTTCGCTTATATCAGTTTCTTCCCCCAATTAGTGGCGGGCCCGATAGAACGGGCTACCCATTTGTTGCCTCAGTTTCTCCGGCCTCGTAATTTCGATTGTGATCTGGCGTTGGATGGTATACGCCAGATGCTTTGGGGATTTTTCAAGAAAGTGGTGGTTGCCGATAACTGCGCTTTGTTCGTGAACGGTGTGTTTGAGAATTACCAGACGTTGGATGGGAGTACCTTGTTTCTGGGGGCTTTCTTCTTTACGATACAGATTTACGGTGATTTTTCCGGATACTCGGATATAGCAATCGGCTGTGCCCGGTTATTTGGCATAGACCTTATGCAGAACTTTAAGTATCCTTATTTCTCCCGGGATATAGCGGAGTTTTGGCGGCGTTGGCATATATCGTTGACGACTTGGTTCCGGGATTATATCTATATACCGCTAGGGGGGAGCCGGGCCGGAAAATGGAAGAGCTTCCGGAATACCCTTGTTATTTTCTTGGTAAGTGGATTCTGGCATGGGGCTAACTGGACGTTTGTGGCATGGGGAGCGTATCATGCGTTGTTGTTTCTGCCATTGCTATTGTTGGGTCAAAATAGGAGGTATAGAGATTCCGTGGCGGAAAACAGTTTCCTTCCCTCTGTGAAGGAATTGACACAGATGGGAGTTACGTTTCTACTGGTCTTATTGGGATGGATTCTGTTCCGGTCGGAAGATATATCTCAAGCGGATGTGTACCTCGAGCGGATGTTCAATGCCTCATTATTCTCGGCTCCTCAACTTGTGGGCTTGGGATTCGGGCAACTCCTGCTGAAGAAATGTTTCTTTTTCACGGCTCTTATGTTCATTGTGGAATGGATCGGCCGAAAACAGGCGCATGGGTTGATGATAGAGGACCTGAGCCTTCCGGTTCGGTATGTTATCTATACGGTATTGTTGATTATCATCTATGGTTTCGACGCCAGTAATCCACAAGGTTTCATTTATTTTCAATTCTGATAAGTATGAGAAGGTTCTTTATAGCTATATTCCGGTATTTAGGGGTGGTAGGATGTTTAGGGTTGCTTAGTTGTCTGTTGATCCGCTCCTATTTTCATATAAGCGTACCCATCCTCAAGAGTGATCCGGAAGTAGAGGTATTGATTTTGGGAGATTCCCATCCTTTACATTCGATATCCGCCGATATGCTGGGGAAATCGAGGAATGACGCTAAATCCAGTGAGAATTATTTCAATACCTATATCGATTTATGCTTGAAAGCGCCTTACCTTCCCCATTTGAAAACCGTGATATTGGGGTTTGGTTATCATACGTTTACCGTGGCCGAAGATTCCTATCAAGATGAGTTTCCTGCCTATATGTCTATTTATCCCCATCTGAAGGAGCGGGAGGATTTGCGACCTTTGGTACAGGAGGCTGTTTCTCCGGTAACCCGTAAGGAGGTCATGTATTCATATGAGTTTGGCGTTCCGTTCAAGAATTGCGTAGCTGAGATTAAAAGGAATGTGATCGAGCGTATTTTCACAGGGGCGACCGGGGGAACACTAGACGTTATTATCGATCGTCATTACTATGATGATAAGGGTGCTTATTTATTGCCATCCTCATTTCAACAAGAGATGTTGGGGCGAATCGTAGAGGAATGTAAGAAGCGGGATCTGTCTCTTATTTTGTACAATGCCCCTGTTTCCACGGAATATATGGAACGGGTTCCTCCGAGTTATCGAGAATTGACGGATTCTTTGGCTCGGGAATACGTGGATGATAAAACGGTCTTTTATTTAAATTATACGGCTGTATCGCTACCTGATTCTTGCTATAGGGACGCTGATCATTTGAATGAAATCGGTATCCATAGATTTACCCCGTTGTTAAAAGATACCTTGACTTGTTTGGGGGTAATTTCGGAATAGTTTTCGTATATTTGTAGAACAAGACGCAGCATAAGAAATTCTACATCGGACTGCCTGTTATACTAATGACACAAACGGCATTGGTCGTTTGTGTCATTATTCTCGGTAAAGCAAATTTGTTTTCTATCTTTGGGTTTTGACTATTGCCTCGGTTACATTGATGGCAAAGTCGGCGAGTTTCTCGCATTGGGCATACAGGTTACTGTAACATATTCCCGTCTGATAGGAATACTCGTTGTTCTTCACGGCTTCCGTATGCTCGTTGCGAAGTTGGTCTCTGTAATTATTGATTTTGTTTTCTATCTCGGTAGCTCTTTGACCGTTTACACTGTGATAGTTTTCCGAAAGATTGTCATTCATTTCCAATATGGCCTCTCTCACGAGCGAGAACATCGTTTGCACTTTGTCCCTCATGTCTTGGGAGAACCATATATTCTGTTTGCGTTTGCTTTCTATCGCTATGGAGAGCTGATAGCAACTGTCGCCTATGCTTTCCAAGTTATCGACAATTCGCAACATGGCACTCACCTCTTGCGAAGCACTGAGGCTTAACTCGTTTTCGCTTACCTTGGTAAGATAGTTGGCTATCTCGACTTCCATTCTGTCGGTTATCTCCTCATATTTTTTTGTTCTCTCCATAAGTTGTTCGAACTTCTTTTCATCCGTCTCGACGAACATCGACGGAACGAATTCGTACATTCTGACAACCCGTTTCGAGAATGACTCTATTTCTTTCTTCGCAGGCTCTATGCTCAATTCGGAAGCCGACATGAGACCTGTGGGAATGAATTTGAGGCGGAACTCTTCTTCGTCATCGGTTGTAACCATCTTGTTCACTATTCTCTCGATGGTGGGAATAAACCACACAAGTATGGAAGTATTCAGGATATTGAAGAAACTATGGTAGCAGGACAATGCAACCGGTATGGCTGCCGAGGAAACGAAAGGGTCGAGACCTTTGACGCTTACTATCAATTTGCTTATCACATAAAGGAAAGGGTGAAACAATATAAGCATCCAGCAGACACCTATGAGGTTGAAGACAAGGTGAGCCCTTGCTGCTTTCTTTGCGGTGGAGTTCGCCATGAGGGCTGCCATGTTTGCCGTGATTGTCGTGCCTATGTTTTCTCCCAAAACGAGCGAAGCTGCTACCTCGAAGCCTATCAAACCTTGAGCACACATGACAAGAGTTACCGCCATCATTGCAGAAGAAGATTGAACGACCACAGTGAGAATCGTTCCTATGACAACGAACATCAATATCGACAAATAACCGTAATCGGACATGGAAGAGATGAATTGCAACACACCTGCGTATTCCGGTTGCGTAAAATCGGGAACTCCGCTCTGCAATGTCTGCAAGCCTAAAAACAACAAAGCGAATCCGAATATGAATTCGCCGAGAGATTGTTGCTTTTTCATGAATAATAACGGTGTTGCCAATGCTATCAAGGGGAATATCAGGACGGAAATCGAGAACTCGAAGCCGAGCAACGAGATTATCCACGCCGTAACAGTCGTTCCTATATTCGCTCCCATTATTACGGCTATGGCTCCTGTAAGATTCAGCAAACCGGCATTGACGAAGCTGACCACCATGACCGTTGTCGCCGAGGAGGATTGAATGAGCGTTGTTATGCCTACCCCTGTTGCCACTCCGCTGAACCGATTGGCAGTCATCTTGGAGAGAAAGACCCTCATCTTGTCTCCTGCCAACTTCTGCAACGCATCACTCATCACTTTCATTCCGTAAAGGAACAATCCCAATGCCCCGATGAGCATCAATACTTTCAGCAATATATCCATTGTCTTTTAGTGTTTTTGTTTTGATTGCTACGGTTTGAAAACCCGTAAAGCGTTGCAAAGGTAAAACATTATTCTTTATTTCAAATTCTCAGACTTATCATTTTTTTGCCTTGCGAAATCGACCTTTGTCACGCTCATTGCTAATCCTCTGATTTTGGTACCGTAAGACAATACTGCGAATAAGATGTTCCTATTTCCTGTTTATTCGGATATGTTGCCCGATTGGTTTTCGACCTTGGTTTTCGTCGGATTTTTAGCGGTTTTATTACGCTTGGGATTTTTGGGAAACCAACCTTTTTCCACTCTTTTCTCCTGTTCAAACAGCTCTTTTATCGTCCAAAAGCATGAAAAAGCAAACACTCCAAGCAAGGTGGAAATCACCATATTGGAAACCACTAAGGAAATTGCCGTTCCAATCAAACCAAACGCCAGAAAAATCCACCAAATAGCTGTTCCAAAAAAATATTCCGCCTTTACGACAACAGGGTGAAAAAGACCTATGATAAGGAAAGTGGCAATGCCTATGAGCAAGCCGCCGAAATTCAAGTCATTCATTTGATTTTGAAATCTAATTGTGTGAAGTATTTTTTGCCGAAAAGTTTGCAGGCCGCCACTATGCTTTTGCGATATACGCAATCGGGATAATTATTTATCGTCTTTTCTCTTCCATAGAATTGCTTCATGTTTTCAAAATCCCGATGAGCCTTCCATACGGCTTGAAGTTCTTTGGGTTTTCCCTGCAAGAGGAAAACCGCAGCCGCAACGAAGTCCAATAATTTGCGTTTGAAGATTATGCCGATTACGTCCTTGTCGGGAAGGTTCTTATACAAGAGAAGCAGATTGTTTCGGAAGTTAAGATAGGTTTTTCTCGCCGATGTTTTGTTCAGAGTTCCTCCTCCGAGATGATAAACCTGCGATTGCGGCGTATAATATATGGTATAACCTGCATTCTTCAACCGCCAACAAAGATCGATTTCCTCCATGTGTGCAAAAAAACGTTCGTCCAGTCCGCCTAAGCGATGGTATAACTCCGCTTTTATGAACAAAGCCGCACCGCTTGCCCAAAAAACCTCGCGTTCTTCCTCGTATTGTCCCTTGTCTTCCTCTATATTCTCGAATAATCTGCCTGCACAAAAGGGGTAACCGAGGTAATCTATGTATCCTCCTGCCGCTCCTGCGTATTCAAACCTGCTTTTATCGCAATAAGACAATATTTTCGGTTGACAAGCCGCAATGTTTGCATTTTCCGTCAACAATTCCAGAGGTCGCTTAGTCCAATTCGGACTTACCTCCACGTCGGAATTCAAAAGACAATAGCAATCGGCGTCCACATCTTGCAGAGCCCTGTTATAACCTCCCGTAAATCCGTAATTCGTCTCGAATTGCAATATCCGTATCGTGGGGAAATGTGTCTTCACATACTCGACAGAGTTGTCAGAAGAACCGTTATCGGCAAACACTATCTCGCAATCGGGAGAGTATTCGACGACCGACGGCAGATAATCCGGCAAAAGATGTGCCGTATTGTAGTTGAGTATGACTATTGCGAGTTTCGTCCTCACTACTTGTGTCCTTTTCTGAATTGAACACCCGCTTCACCCTCGACGCCCGGGCCGAGAGTATAACGGGAAAGCACATCCTCCCAATACATCTCGTTTCTCTCTCCTTTGGCATTGGAATGCAAAAGAGTGTACTCGCTCAAATCGTTCTGCTGAGCATAGAAAACGAACATTCTGTTGGTCTCCCCGAACGGTGTACGGTCATATCGCCACATCTGATAAGGCAGATAGTTCACTCCGTCGGCATCTCTCTTCACCATGCCGGGAGTTGCGGCAATGTCGTCCAAGGTTCTTTTCTTCAATCCGCTCGAAGCCTTGAATTTTTCGTCTATTATATCCGTCGGAGCTCCGTAAACGAGATATACCCTGCCCATGTCGGTTTGATAACCTTTCTTTATGTTGGTGGCATACTTCTTGTTCACATATTCGAGTTTAGTTCTGTATTGCTGCCATGCCGATTGTGGGGAAACGGGGTCTTCATTCCTCCAGAAATTATAAAGGAAATACAACTTTATATCCCTTGTGGCAGTCGGAAGTTCCTTTCTTATGAATTGCTTTACGGCTTCGCTTGCTATGGGTTCCAATGTCTCTATGTTCTCGTCAAGTTGCTCATCGGTCAAAGCAAAAACGAAAGCGTCCTTAGGAATATCACTGTTCTTCTCTGTTTCTTGTTTTATATCGCTTTGGCGGAAAAACGCTTCACGTTTGTAAGCGTGCAGTATATTGTTGCGGTCTCTAACCTCGACGGTAAGATAATAGCTGCCCTCAGGCAGTTTGCTTATATCCAAAGCCCCTATCACTGCCGAAATATCCTTTGCCTTTATCATCTCTGCCCTTGCGAAATCAGCCATTCTCGTATTCGTGTTGAGGTTCTCTATAACCGCAGTAAGAAAATAGAGACTGTCCTTTGCGAAATACTTATCCGCATTATACACTTCCACATAATAATCTATCCTGTTCTTATCTTTCGGCAACGCATCGAAAGGATAAGGAATTATCTCGTAACCCTGCTTTGTGTTTATCGTCTTGGCCGAAGATTTCACGGGAGTATTTATTATCTGAATGTCGGAAACAGCCAACTCTCCTTGCGGATAGTTCATTCTTATGACATCTTTTTCCTCCACTGCCGCAGCCGATGAATTTTTATCTTTGAAAGACATATACAGGACATAATTACCGTCAGCCAGCTTCATTCTCTGGGTATCCAACATCTGCTTTCCCGCACCGTAAACAGTCTTATCGGCTTTCAAATCCCTTTTATCCAAATACATGACCTCATCTGTATTTTCCGCTTTGCAAATCAAAACGGTCAATTCCACCTCCGCACCATTATCGGACAGTACAAGGCTTCCCATATCCACCGATGTGTTCAACTCGACGTAATTTCCTTCGGTGGAAGAATAGGTCGTAAAATCATAAATGGCTCTTATTCCCTGTCCGAAAAGCAAACAAGGCAACAAACACAAACAAAGAAACGCCGTTCTCTTCATAACAAAACAATTTAAGTTGATGTCTCAACGTTCAAAGACACGGTTTTAGTGCATGGAAGGACGAAATTCCAATTGCATTACGCATTTCGGACGGTTCTTTCGTGCTTTCGGCACGGCGTTGCTTTGAAGAAAAGAATTATTGCCGTATCTTTGCAGACTTGAAAATTAAACAACAAAATCAATATCGAAAAGATGAAGAAAACTTTAATTTCATTGGCTATGGCGATGACAACAACATTGCTTGCGGCTCAAATGACACCGCAGGAATCTGCCAAGATAGTGGCAGAAAATCCGTTGGTTAAACCGTGGAACACCCCTTTCCAAACTCCACCTTTCGACCTCATCAAGACGGAAGATTACAAACCTGCCATGCTTTATGCAATAGAGCAGGCGAAACAGGAAGTCAACGCAATCATCGTTAACAGGGCTACGCCCGACTTTGAGAACACCATCGCGGCTTTGGATAGAGCCGGAGGTCTTCTTAACCGTGTTTCAGGCGTGTTCTTCAACCTTAACGAGTGTCTTACTTCCGAGCGTTTCCAACAAATCTACATGGAAATCATTCCTGCATTGACTGCATACGGAAACGATCTCAACATGAATCCTCAGTTGTTTGCCAAAGTGAAAAGCGTTTATGACAGAAGAGACGATATTCCTTTGACGACAGAACAAAGAACGCTTTTGGACAAAACCTACAAAAGTTTCATTCGTTCGGGAGCTTTGCTTACCGGAGCGGACAAAGAGGAATACAGAAAAGTATCGGAAGAGTTGAGTACGCTCACCAACCAATACCAAATGAACGTATTGGCAGAGCAGAACGCCTTTTCGATGAACATCACCGACAAGAAAGACCTTGCCGGTTTGCCGGATTATGTAATCGCTGCGGCAAAAGAAGAAGCCAAGGCAAGGAAACAAAAAGGTTGGACGTTCACCTTGCAATACCCTTCTTTCGGACCATTCATGCAGTACGCCGACAACAGGGATTTGAGAGAGAAGATGTGGAGAGCTTCCGCCTTTGAAGCAAACAACAATAACGACAAAGACAACAAGGAAGTGGCACGTAAGATAGCCAACCTCCGTCTCCGCATGGCACAACTGCTCGGCTATTCCTCATACGCCGAATACGCATTGGAAGAACGCATGGCGAAAACACCTCAAACAGTCAATAAGTTTATCAACGACCTGTTTGAAGCCTCCATGCCTTTTGCGGAAAAAGAGGTAAAGGAAATCCAAGACTATGCAAACGCACACGGCTTTGAAGGAAAGCTCCAAAGATGGGATTTCTCCTATTGGTCGGAAAAGTTGAAGAACGAAAAGTACGCCATGGATCCCAACATGTTCAAACCATATTTCAAATTGGAGAACGTGAAAAAAGGAATTTTCGACCTTGCGGACAAACTCTACAACATCGAATTCAAGGAAAACAAAGAAATTCAGAAGTACCACCCCGATGTAACGGTATATGAGGTCTATGACAAGTCCAACGGTAAATTCCTTGCAATCCTTTACATGGACTTCTTCCCAAGAGACAGCAAGCGTAGCGGTGCTTGGATGACCTCTTTCAGGGAACAACACATCGATGAACAAGGAAACGACATCAGACCTTTGATACAACTCGTTTGCAACTTCACAAAACCAACCTCCAAAGAGCCATCTCTTTTGACATTCGACGAAGTAACAACCTTCCTTCACGAATTCGGACACTGTCTTCACGGCATCTTTGCATCCGGAACTTACTCCTCATTGTCCGGAACTTCGGTTTACAGAGACTTCGTAGAGTTACCATCTCAAATAATGGAGAACTTCGCAACCGAAAAGCAGTTCCTCGACATGTTTGCCGTTCATTACAAAACCGGAGAGAAGATACCTCAGGAACTAATCGACAAATTGATTGCCGCAGAACGTTATTTGGCAGGTTATATGTCCGTGCGTCAACTTTCTTTCGGCATGATAGACATGGCATGGCACACAATAACCGCACCATACACAGGAGACGTGATTGCAATGGAGAAGAACGCCATCGCAAAGACCGAGCTAATGCCTGTTGTCGAGAACTCCATAATGTCAACCGCCTTCGGACATATCTTCTCAGGCGGATACGCAGCAGGATATTACGGATACAAATGGGCAGAAGTGTTGGACGCAGATGCCTTTGCCGCATTCAAGGAGAAAGGTATCTTCAATCGTGAAGTATCCACTTCGTTCCGTAAGAACATACTCTCGCAAGGAGGCAAAAAAGACCCTATGGAACTCTACAAAGCCTTCCGCGGACACGAACCTACCAACGAAGCATTGTTGAGAAGATGCGGTTTCATCAAATAAAACGATAAAACGAAAAGCATAAAACGCACAAGCGTAACGAAACAAGCCCAAGCGGCAGTTCGTTACGCTTCTTTTTTTATCGCCATACGAAACACCGGCAAAACAAAAAACACAATGATTGCAAAAGACAAGCCGAATGCACAAATCCTGCAAACCTCCGAAAAAATAATGCCATAACACGACAATTTCTTTTGCTCACGAAAAGCGGCATTGCAAAGCATTGATTTGCAACAATCGACATTCTCCGGAGCGGAGCGCCGATTTATTCGCACCAAGACGCCGAAAGAAAAAATTCTTTCGGCGTTTCGCTCCGACAAATTCAAAGAAAAAGTTCCTCGGGGTACCTTACCTTATGAAGGAAAAGAGCCTTCGCCGGAACACTTCCCCCTGCCAAACAACGGTCTTTGCGTTCCATTATATCCACGAACTCTTCCACGCCGATTTTTCCCCTGCCGACCAAAAGCAATGTGCCGACTATCGCTCTGACCATGTTCCTCAAAAAACGGTTTGCCTCTATGGTGAAAACGATTTGCTCTCCCTCCACCGTCCATTCGGCATGAGTAAGGGTACAAATATTGTTATTGACCTGCGTATGCAGCTTGCTGAACGAAGTAAAGTCCTTTCTGCCTATCAACTTGGAGGCTGCAAGATTCATCTTCTCCACATCCGTCTGCCAAGGGTAATACAGGCAAAAGGAATTTCCGAAAGGTTGCTTGTATCGGCTGATATAATACTTGTAAGTCCTGCTCAAAGCATCGAAACGTGCATGAGCATTATCCCGAACGGGATACAAACCGTAAATCCGTATGGAATAAGGAAAGTAACGATTGAGACGAAATACCAGACTTTCCCTCTCTCTCTCCGAAAGGCCGTCATAATCGAAGTGAGCATAGAAATCCGAAGCATGAACTCCGCTATCCGTCCTGCCGCACCCCACAAGCTCCGTTTCTTTTCTCAAAACATGAAACAAAGCCCTTTGAAGAACATCCTGAACACTCTCCTGCCCCTCTTGAATCTGCCAACCATGGAAATTCTCTCCGTTATATGCCAAATGCAAAAAGTATCTCATTCCTTTTCTCCCACTATCCGCCCCTTCGCAAGGAGCAAAGGTATCGGACTTATCAAAATAAAAAACGGCCGACTACCACAATCGACCGTTTACATAAGCTAAAACCTAAAATCTTGTAGCGCATAAGAGAATCGAACTCTTATTTACAGAATGAGAATCTGCCGTCCTAGCCGTTAGACGAATGCGCCGCTTGAATTGCGAGTGCAAAGGTACGAATTATTTCCTTTCAGCCAAAGAAAATTCGGAATTTCTTTCTCTTTTTTCCTCAACAGCCTCTTAATTAACGCCGTTTCAATCGCTGCTTACGACCTTTTACCATATAAGAAAAGCAGGAATATCGTACCTTTGCAAGCCAAATACGAAATAAAATGACATCAGGCATACCTTATACCGAAGAAGAAAAGGCGGAATTAAGCCGATGCGAGCTCTGTCCGCGTGCATGCGGAGCCGACAGATTGAACGGAGAAAAGGGTTACTGCAACTGCGGAGCCGGCATAGAGGTTTCATCGGTATGCAATCACAAAGGGGAAGAACCGGCAATAGTCGGAGAAAAAGGCATCTGCAATGTATTCTTTGCCCATTGCAACTTGCAATGCGTTTATTGCCAGAACAAACAAATATCACGCAACGACACTCCCATCAAAAGCCCTTTCACCGGTTTCGATGAACTTATTCGGAAAATAGAAAGCGTGCTTTCGGAAAGTGAAAACGTCATAGGTTTCGTCTCTCCCACCCATCACATTCCTTTGATGAAAGCAATCATCAGGACATTGAACCGAAAAGGTCTGTACCCGAAGACGGTTTACAACACCAATGCTTACGACAACTGCGAACAGTTACGGAAATTGGAAAGCATGATAGATGTTTACCTGCCGGATTACAAATATGCAGACAACAATCTTGCGAAAGAACTATCACAAGCAAAGAACTATCCCGACAAAGCATTGGAAGCCATCAGGGAAATGTACCGACAAAAAGGCAGCAGCCTGTTGACCGACAAGGATGAAAGGATTGAAAGCGGGCTTATTGTCCGACATCTTATTATTCCCTCACAAGAAGAAAACAGCAAAAAGGTTTTGGAAACATTGAGCGATATTTCGCTCAACCTGAACATATCCCTGATGAGTCAATACACACCGATGGGACAAATGAAACAAGATTACCTGAATCGCCGCCTCACACAAGAGGAATACGAGAGAATAACGGAATACTTTTATGCCGTAGGGCTGCACAAAGGCTTCTTTCAAGACCTCTCTTCGCAAGACAACCTCGTACCGGACTTCGACAACGACACTTGGAGCAGTAATTAAGAACGTATCGTAAGGGAAAACAGAACAGCAAAACACCCCTCAAAGGGAGGAATAAAAGAAATACTTGAAACAAAAAAAGCCGTATCGCATTTCTCATATTACGATACAGCTTCTTTTCTCTTGTGACCAAGCCGGGGCTCGAACCCGGGACCCCATCCTTAAAAGGGATGTGCTCTACCGACTGAGCTACTTGGTCTCCCGTTTGCGAGTGCAAAGGTACAACATTTTCTTCAAGTACCAAATTTTGAAGAAAGAAAAAATCACACCAAGCAGACAATCTACTAAAAGACAATCACATAAATTTATTCCACCGATATGATTTCCGACATGCAATCCATCGCTCGTTGTAACTACCTGCCCCAATATCCATATATCGAAAAGGGATAATTATCTTCGTAGCATAGTATGCAGGCATAGCAGAACTCTGCCTGCAAGCAACCCTACGAGGAACGAAACCACACAATCATATATAATTTACGACACCCCCTACCCCCACTCCGCACTCCAAACAAACCCATCACCATATTCCTTACAACTTAAACACCCTACCGCACAGTCTTTCTTCACATTCTTTACCATTTCGCCCCATTTGCAATCATTCATAATTAACGATTTTCAATCCTTTTAACTTCATGGCTCCCCCAATTTT
>ERZ1026860.29-NODE-29-length-101267-cov-13.234854_pt1 | contig 101267 bp, 78 predicted proteins | sample MGYA00380160_ERZ1026860 | MGnify/ENA primary metagenome ERZ1026860 (study PRJEB33269, sample SAMEA4719796) | human gut metagenome | biome: human-associated habitat; feature: organic feature; material: feces | place: Cameroon | collected 2013-10 ... | reverse complement strand
TCACCTCAAGGTGCGTTTACTCCTGCGAAGGTGCGTTTACTTTTTCAAGTTTCAACAATCCAAGAACTTGAATGCAGGGCAGGCAGGACACGCCCCGGTCACGCCCCGGCGGCCTGGGACTTCTCAAGGAGCTCCTGCCACCGCTGGTACTTCGCCTCGACGTCGCGCTTCGCACTCTCAAGCTCCGCCGTCAACTCGGATGTGCGAGACCCATACTTGGCGTGAAAGTTGGCGTCGGCAAAGATCGACTCTATCTCGGAGACCCTCTCCTCGGCCGCAAGAATCGACTCCTCCATCCCCTCCAACTCACGCTGCTCCTTCCAGCTAAGGCGGGGCTTCCTGACCTGCTTCGCAGAAGAAGACGGCGCCGCGGACGGCTCCTTCCTCGGCGGCTCGGCACGCTCCTGGGCGTGCCGCCCGTCACGCTTCTCCAAGTAGTACTGATAGTCGCCAGGCTGGAAAAATATCCTTCCATCTCCTTCGAATGCAAGGATATGCGTGCAGACTCTATTTAGAAAGTACCTGTCGTGGGAGACCACTGCGACACAACCGCCAAAGTCCATCAACGACTCCTCGAGCAGCCGCAGCGTTGGCAGGTCGAGGTCGTTGGTCGGCTCGTCCATCAGCAGGAAGTTGCCCCCCCTCTTCAGAATCTTCGCCAGGAGCAGCCGGTTCCTTTCACCGCCTGAAAGCTCTCCCACCTTCGTCGTAATCTCCTCGTCCTGGAAGAGGAATCGCCGCAGATATGTCCAAATCGCAACCTTGCGGTTGCCGAACATGACGAAGTCGTTGCCCTCCCCTATCTCCTCCAGGACGGTCCTTTCGTCGTTCAGGGAGGCGCGATGCTGGTCCACGTAGTTGAACTCCACCTTGGGACCGATGCGCACGTTTCCCGAGGTTGGCTGGAGTTCCCCCAGCAGAAGCTTCAGCAGGCTGGTCTTCCCAAGTCCGTTGCGGCCCAGGATTCCCAGCCGCATCCCCCGTGTGAAATCCACCGAAAGATGGCTGAAGAGGGCATGGCCCCCACGTTCCAGGGCGACATCCGAGAGTTTGACGATTATGTCCCCGAAGGGGGCCGGCGGCGGCATGAGGAGTTCGACGTCGCGCTCCTCGGGGGGCGGCCCCGCGTCAACGGCCTCCTGGAACCGCTGTATGCGGCTTCGCGACTTGGTGCCGCGTGCCTTGGGGCCACGGCGTATCCAGTCGATCTCGCGGCGGATGAAGGCCAGGCGGGCCTCCTCGGCCTGGGACGCCTCCTCCTCACGCAGCTCCTTCCTGCGCAGAAATTCGCTGTAGTTGCCGGGATAGCTGTATAGAATCCCGTTCTGGAGCTCTAGAATCCTGGTGCAGACACGGTCGAGGAAGTATCTGTCGTGGGTGACGAAGAGGCAGGTGCATCTCTGGCGCCCAAGATACTCCTCCAGCCACTCGATTGTCTCCGTGTCAAGGTGGTTCGTCGGCTCGTCAAGCAGCAGGAGTTCAGGCTTGTCGATGAGTGTCCGGCAGATTGCGACGCGCCGTTTTTCACCGCCGGAAAGGGTTCCCGCCAGCCGGTCCAACGGCGGCACCGAGAGGGATGTGGCCAGCTCGTTCATGCGGGTTTCGACATTCCAGCCATCCCGCGCGGCAATCTGCCTCTCCAGCTCCTCGAACTCCTCCTGGCGCATCCTGGGGTCGTGACGCTCATACCTGGCGACGATTTCAAGGGTCGCCCGTGCGCCGTCAAGGATGTTCTCCCGAACCGTCCGCGCGTCGTCCAGTTCGATTGCCTGTGGAAGATAGGCGCACCTGAGAAGTTTGCGGCAGCTGATTTCGCCGGAATAGAAGTGGTCGCGGCCCGCAAGGATTCTCAGGAGCGACGACTTGCCGGCTCCATTGCGGCCGACAAGCCCGACACGCTCACCCTCCCTGAGTATGAACTCCTGGTCGTCTATCAGAAGACGCTCGCCGATATTCGCGCTGAGGGATGCTGCCGACAGCACAACTGGACTGGCATCGAGGTCGGACATGTTTCTCAGACCTCGTAGATAGTCAGCTGGCAGTCAATGTTACCGTTCTTAAGCGGGAAACGCTCCACCGGGCGCAGGGGAATGCACCGGACACACTGGGGGGACCCCGCAAGGACCGCGACACGGCAGTTCTTCATGCGGGCGACCGCGTTTCCAAATTCCTGGTAGAGGCGGTTTTCAGCGTCGAGTCGCACTCCGTATGGGGGATTTGTAACGACCAGGCGCCTCTGTCCGTCGCTCTGCAACTCCTTCAGCCGTATCGACCTGAAGGAAATCTTGCCGCCAAGCCCGGCGCTGCGTGCATTCTGCGCCGCCAGTTCAAGCACCTTGGGATCCAGGTCGCACCCCACAATCTTGGGAAGCTGGCCGGTGGCGCCACGCCTTGCGGCGCCGCGGAGTTCCTTCATCGCCTGGGCTTGAAGCGCCCCGAAGGATGCCCAGCGCTCAAAGCCAAAACGCTGGCGGAAGATGCCGGGCGCAATATTCGCGGCCCACATGGCGCCCTCGATGAGAAGAGTCCCGGAACCGCACATGGGATCCAGCAACGGGGCCTGCCCGTCCCAGTCGGTCAGGCGCAGGATTGCGGCGGCCAATGTCTCCTTGAGAGGAGCCTCGCCGCCGGCGACACGGTACCCGCGCTTGAAAAGAGGCTCGCCGGACATGTCAAGGTAAATCGTCGCCCTGTCACGCCCCCAGTACGCAAATGCGCGGAGGTCGGGATCGGTCCGGGAAACGCTCGAACGCTCGCCGTGGAAGAGGCGACGCTGGCGGTCGACAATCGCGTCCTTCAGCCTCACAGCCACAAAATCGGGATTCTCGCCGCAGGACGGATGCGCAAAGGCGCCGCAGGAAATGGTCTGCTCAGGCGTCAGAAACCTCTCGAAGGGCAAGGACAGGGCACGCTCGTAAAGCTCCTCCAGGGACTGGGCGGGAAAACGCCCAAGGACAAGCATGACACGCTGCCCCACGCGGGTGTGAAGACAGGCCTTCCAGCCATCCTCCATGACCCCGTGAAAGGGAATCCCGCCAGCATTGAGGCGGGCAGAACGAAAACCAAGGTCGCTTAACTCGTCACGCAACACCTTCTCAGTGCCCGGCGCCGCAGTCACGTAAAACTCAAATTGCTCTCTGTCAGACATTAAGAAAAAAGAAACTAATCAGTTAGGACGCAGGCGCCGGACAAGGGACAACTCCTTGTCAAATAAATGGCCACGCTGCAAAAGCTGACGCAACTTGCCCTCCAGCTCATCCCAGTTCTCAGGCGTCGGAACGCCGTCAACCCACTTCTCCGAGTCGGGAGTGCGAAAACGCCACCGTATGGTGTCGGCAAAAATCTCAACCTGGACCTGACGCCTGCCGTCAGGAGAACTTCTGTCAACCCAGCCAATGGGACGGCGCATCCTCTCCCCTCCTAAAAGTTAGCGCCTGGCCTGCGCGGACAATCATAACATCCTGCAAGCCAGACACTTACAGCAAAACTTGACAAGAGAGCCTACTCGACGGGCTCGAATTCGTCCTTGCCCATCCCGCATTCGGGGCAGACCCATGTGTCAGGAAGGTCCTCGAAGGCTGTTCCCGGAGCAATCCCCTGGTCGGGGTCGCCAACCTCTGGATCATAGATATAACCGCATACCTTGCAGATGTACTTCTTCATCCTAAGTGGTCTCCTCTTCTGCTGTGGAATGGATGGCGCCGCGACGCCGAAAAAAGCCCCCGGCTACTCCCGCGGCGGTCGAGAGACTATAATCGCTCCAAGAACTCCCGTGGCCAAACCACGGCTATCCAAAGATAAGTTCGCGGGAGCCGTCCCTGGAGTACTGGACAGTCAATATCGGCAGGAACTTGCCGGAAGCCTGGCGGAAGAAGAGCTTCCCTGAATCGTCGGCATAGAACCGGTCGTCCGCAAAGTCCCTGACAACCGGATAGAAGACGACCAGGTCGCCATCGGCCTTGAGACGATTCTGGCAGGAGACCGCATACTCCTCTAGTGCGTCCCTGAATCCACCAACGGGACGCCTCGCAGGACGCCCGGCGGCAATCTTCATGAATCCGTCAAGCTCCTCGCCGGTGCACTCAATCTGCATTGGCGGCGAAATCCCCAGTAGCGGCCCTCCGTCCATGTCCTCGCCACTGCCTGTCACCGGAGTCGCAAGGATGACGCTCGACCGCAGGTAGTCAAGCCCGTCAAGTATCGCACGTTCGACAGGAATCTGGTGCAACCCGACAAGATACCTGCGCCCGTCCTTCAAATAGGTGAGATCCCCCGGATGGACATTGAGACAGGGAAGCTCGGCGGTAAGGTTGGTCAAGGGCACGAATCCCGCGAAGATTCCAAATGACACCCCGTACGGCTCCAGGCTGCGCCTCAAGGCATCCGTCCACTCCTCGCGAATGCGCTGCCCCTCAGGTGTTGCAATCGAAATCCTCGACTGCCCGCGGGCATGGTAGAACTCCCGTATGTCCTCGGCAACCAACGGAAGACCGTACTTCCCCGCAATCTCCGCCGCACGGCTGGTCGCCGGGGCGTCCGTCACAAGACAGGAAACCTCAAAGGAGACACCCCTGCCTGACGCACGGTCAGCCTCAAGACGGGAAAGCAACTCCTCGGCGTTGCTGCCTGTCCCCGAAAGAAAAATCGCCGCACGGGGAATGCGGCCGGCAGAAGTCCTAGGCAATAAGGGATGCATGGAGGAAGTAGAGGGTAGGGAGAAGAGGGGAGAGGGCAGTGCGTGGATGGCGCGCTTGAGCGCGCCCCGCGCGGCATTCGCCGTGCGGTCCGAGGAAGTAGAGGGTAGGGAGAAGAGGGGAGAGGGCAGTGCGTGGATGGCGCGCTTGAGCGTGCCCCGCGCGGCATCCGCCGTGCGGTCCGAAGCAGGGAGAAGGGAAAAGGGGGCCGCAAGTCCAAAAACCTGTGATTTGGACGCAAAAAAGTCTCCTTTACGACGAGCAACTTTTCCGTTTGCGACCATAGTATATAGCATTCTGTGTCAATTCCCTATCATTCTACCCAAGGCAAACTGGAATAATCATCAGATGAACAGATCCCTCATCCGCATCGCCTTCTCACTTCTGCTGTGCGCCCTTCTCTTCTGCGGCACCTCCTGCGCCCTCTTCAGGAAGGGTTCCAGGACTCCCGTCAAGACCCTCATGGTCACGGGCAACTTTGTCCAGCCAAGGCTTCTGACCGAGCTTGTCCAGTTCCGCACCAAGCAGCCCATCCTCGTCTTCCACCAGGATCCCGGCGCCGACCTCAGGCTCTTCTACCTGGTCCGCGGCAAGTGCGAGGAGATCGCCACCTCCAAGTTCGCGGAATTCGTGGAACACCTCAACCCCAAGAGCGTCATCGTCCTCGGCGACGAGGTCTGCGTCCCCGCCGAATACCAGGAACTCCTCCGCAAGAAGTTCCGCGTCATGGTCATCAACAGCGAGAACTGGGAGCTTAATGCCCAGATGCTTGGCGAAATGATGGACATGCCCAAGCTCAACCGCGACTTCAAGGACTACAGGAAACGCATCATCGACAATACGCTCCCGCAGCCCGTCGACAACAAGTAGGACGCGGAACCATCCCCTGCGGAAGAGAGCCGGCGGCGGCTCCCCCGCTTGATCTCCCGACGGCCGCCGGCAAGAGACCCCGGCAGACCGTCAATGCACACCCGCCGAGAACTCACGGTACACGAGAATGTTCACATCGCTATACCAGATTGCAAGAAACACCTTCCGCGAAAGCCTCCGCGAACCAATATTCCTGCTGGTGCTGCTCTCGGCGCTCGTCCTCATCGGGTTCTACCCGGTCCTCACCCTCTTCGTGTTCTTCGCCCAGGAGAAGCTCGTCGTCGACAGCTCGATTGCGACGATGATGGTCTTCGGCTGGGGGCTGGCAATCATGATAGCCAGCTACGCCATCAGCCGCGAAATCGACAACGGAATGGCGCTTCTCCTGCTCTCGAAGCCAGTCCAGCGACACATATTCATCATCGCCAAGATTCTTGGAATCATGGCGGCCCTCACGGTCTTCTGCGTCATCACGGGCATTGCAACCCTCATCGCACTGCGTGCGGCAACAGACCAGTTCTGGATTGACAACTTCATCTTCTACGGATATTTCGTCGTCATGCTTATCTCCCTTGCGGCGGCGGGAGCCTACAACTACGTGACCCGCTCCTCGTTCTGCAGCGCGGCGGTCTTCGCACTCCTGGTGGGGCTCTTCGTCTTCGCAATCATCGGGCAGCTCAAGCCCTCCCAGGGCGCACACGTCGGGCTGGCGTTCAGAGTCATCCCCGCACTAGTCCTCGTCGTATTCTCATGCTGGTCCATGAGCACCATGGCAACTGCATTCTCCACCAGGCTCCGCCTCGTTCCAAATCTCCTGCTCTGCGGCGCAATCTTCCTCCTGGGACTCATGAGCGACTACCTCATCGGACGCAACACCAAGGAACCATGGCAGAGAACCCCGCCTCCAGGCAAGGAACAACTCTGGGTTGCACAATACGACTTCTCGCCAAAGGAACTGGCAAACATCGAAGAGTGGAACGCGCCACAGAAAATCGAAGACTTCGCAGAATTCGTCGTCTGGACAGACAATGCGGCCACAAGCCCCGCACTGCCTGGACTCGGGGACGCGCCGGAAAGCGCGTGGACCGACGCAAATGGATGGAAGAAGAATGTCAACGACCTGGGCAACCGGGCGCAAAGGCTCGGAGCATACTCAACAAAGACCGGGACATGGAAGTACTACTTCCTGGGTGACTACGCCGACTCAAAGCGGCAGCAGGGGGCGGACTTCAACGCCCTGATCTTCAGGCGCTCCGTCAACCCGCCGAAGATGCCCGCAGGAGGAACATACTACAGCCCCCTGCCCTCCAGCGGAAACTGGGTCGCAAACGCATTCTACGCCGCAATCCCCAACTGGCAGCTCTTCTGGATGGCCGACGCACTCTCCAGCCAGGACTTCGACTCGTCAGTCCATAACCGCGAAGCATCACTCCCGCCAGTCTACATGGGATACAGCATCGCATACGTCATAGCGATGAATGCACTCCTGACACTGCTCGCAATCCTGCTCTTCTGGAACCGCGAGGCAGGAAAGCAGATCGTCTAACCAACACTGCACGAAAAAGCCAGGCAGGCAATACCAACATTTCACGCCCACGCTATAAAACAGCGCGGGCTTTTTCTTAAACCACATACAGGACAAATCCAGACAATGTCGGACAAGAATTTCTATCTTACCACCCCCATCTACTACGTGAACGACAAGCCCCACATTGGCCATGCGTACACCACAATCCTGGGTGACGTGCTCTGCCGATGCCACAGGCTTCTTGGAGAGCCGGTCCATTTCCTGACAGGGACGGACGAGCATGGCCAGAAGGTCGAGCAGGCCGCCCGCAAGAACGGCACCGACCCGCTCACCCACTGCGACAAGTATGTCGTCCGCTTCCAGGAGCTTTGGAAGCGCCTTGGCATCAGCAACGACGACTTCATCCGCACCACCGAGCCCCGCCACACCGTAGTCGTCCAGAAGATTCTCCAGGATCTCTGGGACAGGGGTCTGATCTACCAGTCCGACTACAAGGGCAACTACTGCGTAGGATGCGAAAGGTATTTCACCGACAAGGATCTCCAGGACGGATGCTGCCCCGACTGCGGCAGAAAGGTCGATGTCCTCGTGGAGAAGAACTACTTCTTCAGGATGAGCCAGTTCCAGCAGCGCCTCATCGACCACATCAACGCAAACCCGGACTTCATCCGCCCCGCAAACCGCCGCCAGGAGACCCTCGGCTTCCTGAAGCAGCCCCTTGACGACCTGTGCATCTCACGGTCAAAGTCACGGCTCTCCTGGGGAATCGAACTGCCCTTCGACAAGGACTATGTGACATACGTCTGGTTCGACGCACTCGTCAACTACATTTCCGCAGTGGGATATCTTTCCGACGAGGAGACCTTCAAGACCTGGTGGCCCGCCAACTTCCACCTCATCGGAAAGGACATCCTCACCACCCACTCGGTCTACTGGCCCACAATGCTCATGGCAATGGGCCTGCCCCTGCCAAAGACAATCTTCGCGCATGGATGGTGGCTCATCGCAGAACAGAAGATGTCCAAGTCCGTCGGAAATGTCGTCAATCCAATGGACATGGCTGACAAGTATGGCGTGGACGCGCTCAGGTACTTCCTCATGGCGGCAATGTCCCTTGGGCAGGACGCCAACTTCTCCGAGGAGGGTTTTGTCACACGCTACAATGCAGACCTGGCGAACAACCTCGGAAACCTCCTCTCCAGAATGTGCACCATGGCTGTCAAGAATTTCGACGGAGTCCTCCCCGCCGCCACCGAGCCAACCGATGCGGAAAAGGAGATGATCGAGGCATGCCACAACGCCTCGCGCAGCTGGGAAAACGCAATCGTCAACATGCAGCTTGACCGTGGAATCGCCGACATCATGGCGGCCACCGCCGCAACCAACAGGTACTTCGATGCAATGAAGCCCTGGGCGATGGCTAAGACCGGCGACACCGAGGGTCTCGGCAGGGTCCTGCGCAATACCGCCGAGGCGCTGCGGGTCGTCAGCGGGCTTCTCTACCCTGTCATGCCCTCGAAGATGACCGAGTTAAGGCGCGCCATCGGCCTTCCCGAAGAGGAGCTTGTCCCCTCGATGTCCAAACTCGAGCAGTGGAACCTCCTCCCCGACGGCGCGAAGGTGACCGTGGTCGAGGGTTCGCTCTTCCCCAGAATCAAGTTTGAAGGCTAGGACACGCCATGTTCCAAAAACAGCCCATCGACGTAGCGGCATACATCTGGCCGGCATACACCGGAGACGAACCGCGTTCACGCATCTTCTGGCCGGAAGGCATCGGCGAATGGGAGTCCGTCAAGAACTCCACACGCAAAACCCCGGACTACCACTGGAAGCGCAAGCCCCTCTGGGGATATGTCAACGAGGCAGACCCACGCGTGATGGAGATGGAAATCAACGCGGCGGCAGACCACGCCGTGAATGTCTTCATCTACGACTGGTACTGGTTTGACAGGCGGCCATTCCTCGAACAATGCCTGGACAACGGATTCCTCAAGGCCGAAAACCGCGACAGGATGAAGTTCTTCGTCATGTGGGCAAACCACAATGCAAACTACGTCTGGGACAAGCGTAACTCGGATATGCCAAATGCCTGGGAGACAATCGTCTGGCGCGGAGACGTGGACCGGAAGGAGTTCGAAGTCATCGGACATAGGCTTATCGACAACTATTTCCACCAGCCGAACTACTACACAATCGACGGGAAGCCCGTCTTCATGCTCTACAACATAGGCAACCTGATTTCGGGGCTCGGCGGTGAAAAGCATGTCGTTGAGGCATTCGATTGGCTGCGCGAAGAGGCTGTCCGCTCCGGCTTGCCAGGACTCCACCTGCTCGGAATTCCCCTGCGCTCAAAAAAGCCGAATCTTTCAGGCGTGGACGACCCGTACAAGTCACTGCAAATCTCCTCCCTGGCAGAGTTCGGAATGGACTCGGCAACGGACTACTCATTCGCACAATTCGCCAACCCAGGCAGGGACTACCTGGAAATCCTCCCGGATGTCCAGGAGGAATGGAGAAAGCTCGAAAAGAACTGCGGCGTCCCCTACATCCCGCACGTCACCATCGGATGGGACAACAATCCCAGGTTCAGGGAATTCCATGACGGCGCAATCATGCGCAACAATACGCCCGAAAACTTCGAAAAGGGACTCCTGATGGCGAAGGAATACCTTCTCAAAAACCCATCCGTCCCCCAAATGGTCACAATAAACAGCTGGAACGAATGGACTGAAACAAGCTATCTCCAGCCCGACGACCTCTACGGATACGGATACCTGGAAGCCGTCAAGAAGGTCTTCGGAAAGTAACCGGAGATATCTCCCTGAGGATTCGCTCGCCAATAATCCAGAGATTATTCGAGGGAGCGAATCCTTTTAGGATGAAGCGGGGGCCGGAGTTGTAAATATTGCAGTAACTCCTTCAGCCCTAATATGTTATAAAGACAAGCCTTTCCCTAGCCACGCCTAGACTAGGATGGAGTTGCCGCGGGTTGGAGCGAATGTGCAACCCACGGCGGAGGATTCCTTTAATTGCCTCCCGGCTCCAGGTTCTCCGGGCTACATGGTCAGTATTTCCGGGTCGGGCAGGATTTGGTTCTTCACGGTGGTGTAGTGCATCGTGAATTCGGGCAGATATTCCGCGGCGAACTCCCTGGCGAGCTTGATGCGTGACGAATCGTTCATCGAATCCCTCAGCAGCAGCAGTTCGATGAAGAGGATCGTCTCCATCCTGACCACTGAATACGCCATCTGGTCGAAGAACCTGTTGTCGTCGTGGTGTGCGTCCATGATGGCGATTGCCTCGTCCACCTTCGGGCGCAGTTCGCAGACAGCCTTGCAGAGGTTTCTTGCCTCCCCCTCGTAAGGCAGTGCGCACAATTCGTCCATCTTCGGTGCGAGCGTGCGTTTCTTCACTCCTGCGATTGCGGCGACAATCTGCAGCTGCGTCGTCCCCTCGTAGATATTAGTGATTCGCGCGTCGCGGAAGAACCTTTCCGCAAGGTGGTCGCGCATATACCCCTTTCCGCCGTGGACCTGGATGCCATCGTATGCGACCCTGTTGCACATTTCCGTATTGAAGGCCTTTGTCATCGGGGTGAGGACATCCGCCAGGCGCCCATACTCCTTCGACCTTGCGCGGTCCTCGTCTGTGCCGACATTTCTGCGGATACGGTCCTCGCATGCGTCACGGACATCGACTACCAGGCTGGTCTCGTAGAGGAGCGCACGCCCCGCCAGGACGGCAGTCCGCATCTTGACAAGCATCGCGTTGACTGCGCCAAGCTGGTCAATCGACTTGCCGAACTGGCAGCGCTTCGCCGCATAGTCCCTTGCGCAACGGAAGGCGGCCTCGCCAATGCCGACCGCCTGTGACGCAATCGCAAGGCGGGCGCCGTTCATCAGGCTCATGACATAGCGGATGAGCCCAAGCCTCCTGCTGCCGACAAGCTCCGCCGGGACATTGTCGAAGGTCAGCTCGCAGGTCGGGGAGCCGTGGAGCCCCAGCTTGTCCTCGATGCCGCTGATCTTCAGCTGCGGGCAGGACTCCACCAGGAACATGGAGAGTCCGCGGCCGTCGCTGGTCCCCTCCTCGCTTCGGGCAAGCACCAGAAGCGCCTTGGCGCGGCCGTTGGTGATGAATCTCTTCTTGCCATTCAGGAACCACTTGCCTGTTTCAGGATCGAAGGTCGCCTTTGTCTGGACACTCTGGAGGTCGCTTCCGGCCTCGGGCTCCGTCAACGCCATTGCGCCGTCGACCTCGCCGGTGGCGAAGCGCGGAAGCATCCTGTCGCGCTGCTCGTCGCTTCCAAAGCGATAGAGCGTCTCCGCAATGGATTGCAGTCCAAAGAGATTCTGGAGAGACGCATCTGCGCGGGAGACCATCTCCGTCATCATCGTGTAGACAGTCGTAGGCAGGTTCAGCCCCTTGTACTTCCTCGGCAGTGTGACTCCGTCAAGATGGTGTTCGCGGATTGCGGCGAGATTTTCCTGGGTGCCATGGGGATAGTCCACGTGGCCGCCGGCAAGATGCACATTGTCGCGGTCGACCTGTGTCGCCCTCGGCGCAAAAACCTCGCCCGAAAGCATTCCGACCTCAATCAGCCGCTCGCGCGCCGACTCCAACGCCTCCTCCAGGGAGGCGGGGGCGCCAGGATACTCCGACGAATGGGAGAAGTCATCCTCCCGCATCCGGAAGATTTCCGAGAGAAGCGCATGCTCGAAGTGGAACTGAAGATCGGGATTGTCAAGGAAAAAGTTGTCTGCCATGGGGTCTCTGGATTGAAGGTATGAGAAGTGATGGAATCCTACTCGAAATACGCTGGCTAATATAACCTGCGCGCCAGCCTCGGAGAGCCGGTCCGCGCCCCCATTGAAGGATGAAAAACAATCCCACGGCCAGTCGGACGCGCAAATCACCACGCCTTCTGCTTCCCTCCACGGCGGAGCCTTTTGTGCATTGGGTGTCCCTGGAAGGACGGACGAAGCTGCGTACTAGGAGTAAATTATGAAATTCACCCTGCCTATGGATATTGAACCGATGTTTGATTTTCTCAGCCATATCAAGAACAAGCGTCCGATGAGGATTGTTGTCAACGGCCATCCTGCGCTCAGGCGCGTCTCCGACCCTGTCGCCGGAATTGACGACGAGGCGCGTGCCCTGGCGGATGAGCTCCTGCGTTCACTATTGGAGAGCGAGGTGCCTGGCGTCGGGCTTGCCGCACCCCAGATCGGGGTCAACAAGCGGATGATCGCACTGATGACCGCCGTCGATGACGACAGGAGGAATCCCCGCATTGGCCTCTCCCCCGGCGAGATGATTCTCGAGCCAAGGATGCCCATGGTGCTCGTCAACCCGGAGATTGTCGCATGCGGTGAGGAGATGAGCACCTCCGAGGAGGGATGCCTGAGCCTGCCTGGCGTAAGCGGCGAGGTCACCCGCCCGAAGACCGTCACCCTTCATGCGACCACCATTGACGGCGAGGAGTTCACCATCGAGTGCGGAGGGCTCCTGGCCCGCTGCCTCCAGCACGAAATAGACCACCTTGACGGCATCCTCTTCTACGACCGCCTGAGCGAAGCCGAGAAGAAGGCCGGCGCGGCGCAGATGAGGCTTCTGGCCAAGCGCGAAGCCGCCAAGTCGAATTCGCAAGCCAAGTAGCCATGGATCCGCAGGAACCCAAATCCACGAGCAAAAAGGAGTCCCGCTGGGTATTCAAGGCGGGAGAACTGCGATACTCCACTGTCTTCAAGACGCTCTTCGCACACCCGAAGCTGGCGACGGGTATGCTCACGCTGCGCTCATTCTGGCTGGGGACCGTCGTCGCGGCAGTGCTTGTCTGCGGAATCGGCGGATTGCTGCTCACGCTTCGGACTGCACCCGACTACGGCGGCGACATACGCAGGGCGACGCAGTTCGTCCTGGACCAGGTCGGAGACACGCGCATCGAGGACGGGCGCATCGTCTGGAAGAACCAGAGTGCGGACATGCCCCACGCCGTCGCCGACCTGAAACACTGCCGGGTCGAAATCGTGGGGCGCTGGGACGGCTACACGCCTACGCCTACGCACCGGCAGACACGGGGCTTCGTCATCGCCCCGGAGGGAATCGGCTTCTGGCTCTCCGACGAGGACGGGCGGAATGCGGAGAGCGCCCTCATCCTTCCTGCATCGAGGCTCCCGTCAAAGAGCTCCGGAGTGAAGATCGAGCTGACCCGGGAGACCCAGTCCACGGTCTGCAAGACAATCTTCGCCAGCGTCTTCATGGGTGTCCTGGGCTCCTCCGTCGCAATCCTTGCGAAGCAGCTTGCCATCACCGCATTCCTGCTGATGGCCTTCTGGCTTTTCATGGGAAGAATCCCCCGCCTGTCAATGCTCCCAAGGGTTTTCATACTTGGCCTCAACATCTCCCTGCCACCGCTGGTGGTCAGCCTCGTCTGGGCATTTGCGGGAATCTCCTGGGGAATCGACATGCTCTTCTGCCTGGCCTTCGTCGTCTATGTGGTCTACGCCTCACTGGAGGCGCGCAGCGGCGAACTGAGCCTCCTCTAGCACAATTCATTCCTGGAATAATACGACAATGAAAAAATCCATACGATTCCGCCTGGCGGCGATGCTGGCATACTTTTCTGCGACCGCAATGCTCCTGGCACAGGAGGCCGCGAAGAGCGAGGGCGAAGGAGACGCCGGAAACCCCATCACCGGCGACACATGGCTCATCTCCGCATGGGAGACAATCTGCAAGCTCGCAAAGGGGTTCTGGGAGTGGGTCACCAGCAATGTCCACACAATGCTTATCGAAGAACTGGGATTGACAACCACGGACCCGAAGATCCTCATCACGCTCATTGCAATCCTCACGATAATGCTCGCATCGGGGGCATGGGCCGCATCCATCGCGCAGATGAGGCGCCACCGCGCACCGGCCTTCTTCATCCTTGGGTTCTTCACCTTCTTCGTCGGACCTGCATACCTCCTCTACCACCTGGAAATCAAGGGGGAAAAGGAACAAAAAGAGGAGTTCGCAAGAATCGCGGCCGAAAAGCGCGCCGAGGCCGCAGAAAGGAAAAGACTCGAGGAGGAACAGGCGAAGGAACGCGGTGAGGAGGAGACACCGGCGGTCTCGGCAACGGGAATCGTCTGGGACAAGGACTACTTCACCTCAATCCAGCGAAAGGACGACGGGACGCCCGCCGGACCATGGGACGTCACATACAACGGAGTGGACGTGGTCGTCACGGAGATCAAGGAAGTCCTCCCCGAATGCATCCAGGTCAGTTTCATAAACCAGGAAGGGACTGCGCTCGTCGGACGGATCCCATACTCGAAGATTGAAAAGTGGGAGGACAAGGCATAGTCCACGCGCCCTTCCCTCCCCTGTAGACGCACATTTTTTATAACCTACTCATTACCAAATAGTTACAATGTTTGATAGCAACGAAACGGGAGCCACTCTCGCAGAACAGGAAAACACAATCCTGAAGTTCTGGAACGACAACCACATCTTTGAAAAGTCCGTCGAGGAGCGCAAGGGATGCAAGCCATACGTGTTCTTTGACGGACCCCCCTTCGCAACAGGGCTCCCGCACTACGGCCATCTTCTCGCGGGCACAATCAAGGACGTCATCCCCCGCTACCAGACCATGCGCGGCCGCTATGTCCCCCGCACCTTCGGCTGGGACTGCCACGGGCTTCCCATCGAGTCCCTTGCCCAGAAGGCGCTGAATCTCGCCGGCGCCCCCGCCATCCAGCAGGCAGGCGTCGACGTCTTCAACGAGAAATGCCGTTCCATGGTCCAGACCTACGTTGGCGAATGGAAGACCACAGTGAACCGCATGGGGCGCTGGGTGGACTTCGACCATGGCTACAAGACCATGGACCCCACCTTCATGGAGACTGTCTGGTGGGTCTTCTCCCAGCTCTGGAAGCAGGGGCGCGTCTACAAGGCGCACCGCATCGTCCCCTACAGCTGGAAACTGACCACGCCCCTCTCAAACTCCGAGGCCAGCGCAAACTACAAGATGGTCCAGGATCCGACCGTCACGGTCCGCATGAAGGTCCGTTCCTGGCCAATGCCAATGCCCGAGCTCGAAGGACTGACGCCATACGTTGTCATCTGGACAACCACGCCGTGGACCCTTCCGGCAAACCTCCTGGCATGCGCAGGACCCGAACTGGACTACGTGGTCGTCAAGGACAACGGCACCACCGACGCATACCTCCTGGCGAAGGACAGGCTCAATGCAATCTACAAGGACCCGAAGGACTATACAATCCTCCGTGAACTCAAGGGAAAGGAGCTGGTCGGCACCAAATACGAGCCAATCTTCAACTACTTCGAGGCACAGCATCCAAACGACTACCGAATCGTCAACGACGACTATGTGACTGCCGACGACGGCACGGGAATCGTCCACATCGCGCCTGCATACGGCGAAGACGACTACCGAATCTGCCAGAAGGAGGGTGTCGCCCTGGAAGACCCCCTGGATGCGGAGTGCTGCTTCACCAGCGCGGCTCCGGACTTCGAGGGAATGCAGTGCAAGGCGGCCGACAAGGCGGTCATCAAGTGGCTCAAGGAACACGGGAAACTCGTCCACCAGGACACCATCGTCCACAGCTACCCCTACTGCGAACGTACTGACACCCCCCTCATCTACAAGGCAATCGACGCCTGGTATGTCCGGGTGGAGGACCTCCATGAAAGGCTGCTGAAGAACAATGCCCAGACAACCTGGATGCCCGCGGCCATCGGAACCCACCGGTTCGCAAACTGGCTGGCGGACGCAAAGGACTGGAACATCTCCAGGAACCGCTTCTGGGGCTCCTGCATCCCACTGTGGATCAACGTGGACGACCCGCAGGACATCATCTGCGTGGACTCTGTCGACACCCTTGAAAAGCTCTCTGGAGTCAAGGTCACGGACCTGCACAAGCACTTCATCGACAAAATCGAAATCCTCAAGGACGGCAAGAGGTACCGCCGCACCCCCGAGGTCCTCGACTGCTGGTTCGAGTCCGGCTCAATGCCATACGCACAAAGCCACTACCCCTTCGAAAACAAGGAGTTCGTCGAGAAAAACCTTCCTGCCGACTTCATCGCGGAGGGGCTTGACCAGACACGCGGCTGGTTCTACGCCCTCATGGTGCTCTCCACCGCGCTCTTCGACAAGCCGCCATTCCAGCACGTGGTCGTCAACGGGCTCATCCTCGCAGAGGACGGGCACAAGATGTCGAAGCATCTCAAGAACTACCCCGACCCGATGAATGTCATCGAGAAGTACGGGGCGGACGCGCTCCGGCTCTGCCTGCTCGCCAGCCCGGTCGTCAGGGCGGAAGACCTCCGTTTCTCGGAGACCGCCGTCCGCGAAATCATGAGGACAGTCCTTCTGCCCCTCTGGAACTCCTATAGCTTCCTGGCGACATACGCACGAATCGACAAGTGGCGCCCCGAGGGAGACAAGGCGGCGCCGCCGGAAAACCCGGAGAATGTCCTCGACCGCTGGATTCTCTCAAAGCTCGCCGCCACGCTCGCGGATGTCCGGGACGCCATGGATGCATACGACCTGCAAAAGGGCGCCACCAGGTTCACCGGCTTCCTCGACGAGCTCACGAACTGGTATATCAGGCGAAGCCGCCGTCGTTTCTGGAGAAGCACAAACGACTCCGACAAGCTGGAGGCATACCAGACGCTCCACTATGTCCTCCTCACATTCTGCAAGATGGCCGCACCGTTCATCCCCTTCATCACGGAGAACATCTACAGAAACCTCCGCACCGACTCAATGCCAGAGTCGGTCCACCTCTGCGACTACCCCGAACCACAGAGGGAATTCCTGGACGAACGCCTCAATGAACGGATGGCGCACACAATGAGCGCAGTCTCGCTGGGACGCCTCCTCCGAAGCCAGGTGAAGCAGAAGGTGCGCCAGCCACTGGCAAGCGCAGTCCTCGTGTCCCTCGAACCGCAAGTCCGCGAGGACCTCTCCTCAATGGCAGATGTCATCGCCGAAGAGCTGAACGTGAAGAAGGTACTAGTTGAAAGCGACGAGGAACAGCTCGTCAAGCTCTCCGCAAAGCCCAACATGAAACGTCTCGGGCCAAAGTACGGAAAGCTGATGGGCGCCATCACAAAGGCAGTCAACGCGCTTGACGCCGCACAGCTCAGGACTCTCCGCCAAGACGGCTCCCTGGAAATCCAGGCCGGAGAGACGGCAGTCACAATCGCGGTGGACGACATCCTCCTCATCCGCGAGGAGCTCCCGGGAATGACTGTGGCAAACGAGGGAGATGTCACCGTCGCACTCGACACCAGGCTCACTCCCGAACTGGAGCAGGAGGGATGGGCGCGCGAAGTCGTCTCAAAACTCCAGAACATCCGAAAGGAGATGAATCTGGACGTGGTCGACAGAATCACCGTCCAATACGACACGGATGACCAGATGCTCCTGGACTCCATCGCCTCCCAGAAGGAGTACATTTCAGGCGAAACCCTCGCCCTGGAACTCACAAGGGCTCCGAGGACTGACGAGTTCACAACCGTCGACCTTGCCGAAAAGAAGGCGTCCTTCCGAGTCCGGAAGGCATAGCCATCCACGACACGCCCCTCCTGCGGCGGCGTACCGCAACAGGAGGGGATTCATGCCACGCTCCCCCTGCCCGACTCCCATCGGGCACGCGCTTCACACTCTCGCCCCAGCCCTTCCACCGACCCCACGACTACCTCGCTGATTCCCCATGCTGACCTCCATCCTGGCAAGCCAAATGGAGCTGGCGATCCTGGCGATCATCCTCGTCCTGCTCTACAGCTTTAGGTATGCGATCGGGACTGCCCCCACATACATCGCGGCGGGGCTTTATTTCATCTTCGCAATGCTGGTGGGGTCCAGCAGGCTTGCACCCACCACGGAGGCGGCCAACTCCCTGACTCTATACAACGGACTGCTCTGGCTGCCATTCGTCCTCCTCCTGATAATCATTTACGAACTGGAGGGCACCGGCGCGGCGCAGCGATTCTACCTGGGACTGTTCTTCACCGCACTGCTGTTCGTGCTGCTCTTCCTGCTGCTCTTCATACAGCCCGTGGAGAATGCCCACAGCGCAATGGCCGACTTCTTCAAGGCGGCACGCGCGCTTATGACGACCCCGGATTCCAGGAACGAACTCCTTTACGGCGTATTCACCCACCTGTTCCTGTTCCTGCTGGTCCCGATAATCTACCAGGCTGTAATCAACCACTCGAAGATATACGGCATCGGAGTCCTCATCTCAATGGTGATCTACACGGTCCTGGTCGAGGCATTCGGGGCAATCTACATCTTCATCGTCGCTGGCTCAAAGGCATTCACCCCCACGTCCCCAGCCGGATGGCTGATGAGAATCGGCGCATCAATCGTCCTGGCGTCACTAGGGCATCTCTTCATAGTCATCAATACTCCATACCAGAAACGCGCACGGAAGGCGCTCAAGTTCCTCACCAGCTTCATCGACTTCTTCTTCTCACCCGAAAGAATGATGAGATCCCTCTCGGAATGGAGCGAAAGGTACAGGGTCGTCGTCGAAAACTCCAGCGACCTCATCCTGCTCGTCAATCTCGAAGGGAAAATCCTCAACGCAAATAGAATCGCCGCAAAATACCTCGGGCGAATCATCACGGATGCAGGATTCAGGCTTGACCAGGTCCTCTTCGACGACATGGCGCGGCCCTGGAGCTGGAGGGCGCATGTCCCCGAGGACACGGATGAACACGAGACGCAGGTCCGGAAAAAGGTATACCACTGCCAAAGCCTGACACTCAGGGTGCCTGGCAAAAAGACCGTGGAGCTGGACCTGAATCTCTCGCATGCACAACTTGACGGACAACCCATCGCCGTAATCATCGGGCGGGACGTGACCGCGCAACGGGAGGAGGAACGGCTGCGCAAGAGCCAGCAGGAACAGCGCATGCACTCGCAACGGCTCGAATCCCTCGGAGAGCTGGCGGGAGGCATCGCACACGACTTCAACAATCTCCTGCAGTCAATCCAAATCAGCGCCGAAGCACTGCACAGGAAGACTGCAAACGCGCCTGAAATCGCACATCTCGTCGGAAACATCGAGGAGGGATGCCAGCGTGCCGGGGTCCTCACAAGCCAGTTGCTTGGCTTCGCGCGAAAGGGGAAGTTCCATGCGGAGGAAATCGATGCGTCCACCCTCCTTGACCATGCGATGCACCTCTTCCAGCCCGTCGCAAAGGGGCTTGTCTGCAGGAAGGTCTGCGAACCCGTGCCGATGCCCATCTTCGTCGACGAGAACCAGCTGGTCCAGGTGCTTCTCAATATGCTCATCAACTCAAGGGACGCGCTTCGGGACCAGCCCGAGCCCAGGAAAATCACCCTCAGGGCGGAAGCCGCGCGGGAGGAAATGCCCGAATGGGAGTTCAGGCCAAACCGCAAGGCAAAGGCAACGGACTACATTTGCATACATGTCCGGGACAATGGCGCCGGCATGCCGGAGAGCATCCGGGCGAAGATCTTCGAACCATTCTTCACGACCAAGCCCGCCGGACAAGGCACGGGAATGGGGCTCCCAATGGCCTTCGGATGCATCGCAAACCACAACGGATGGCTGCATGTCTCCTCCGCCCCGGGAGAAGGATGCGATATCACAATCTTCCTCCCAAAGGCCAAGCCCACCGACAATCCCACCGGCAGTCAAACCGCGTAGATTCCACACACACACACAATTCCATAACGATCCCACATGAACCGCGCAACCATCTGATGCGCACAACACACACGACAACTATGGCTCTCCTTATCAAAAATGCACATCTGGTCACCCCGGGAATCCAGATGGAAGATGCGGCAATCCTCATCGACAACGGCGTAATCCAAAGGGTCTTCGCGCCTGGAGAAACCCTGCCCGCGACCCATGAGGTCTACGACGCGCAAAACCAGATGGCCGTCCCCGGATTCATCGACATGCACTTCCACGGCGCAATGGGATACGAGACCACCACCGATGACCCGAAGGCAATGCCAGCCATCGGAAAGGCCAAGATCCTCGAAGGCGTCACGGACTGCTGTCCGACAACCCTCACGCTCTCAAAGGAAAGGCTGGCCAAGTCCCTCGCCTATATCGAGGAATACCGCAAGAACCCCTGCGGGGCGGAGGTCATCGGAACCCACCTCGAGGGACCATACGTCAACCCGGAATGCCTCGGCGCCCAGAATCCCGCTTACCAGAGAAATCCGGACGCAGGGGAAATCAGGGACCTCAACGAAATCAGCCCTGTCTCTGTCATCACCTACGCAATCGAACTGCCGGGAGCACTGGAGTTCACCGAGGACATCCTCAAGATGGGCATCATCCCGTCATGCGGGCATACCAACGCAACGCGCAAGCAGTTTGACGCAGGGAGAATCAGGGGTTTGAGAAGACTCACGCACTTCTGCAATCAGATGACCAAACTCCACCACCGCGAAATCGGAATGGTCGGAACCGGACTCAGGCAGCCAGAGGTCTATATCGAAATGATCTGCGATAAGATCCACCTCTGCCCGGATATGATCGACCTCACATTCCATACGAAAAACCTCGACCATATCCTCCTTATCACGGATGCAATGGAAGCATCGCACCTCCAGGACGGAAAGTACCAGCTCGGAGGACTGGATGTAATCGTCTCAGACGGCGCGGCAAGACTCGAGTCAAACGGCGCACTGGCGGGAAGCATCCTCCACATGAACGACGCACTCAAAAATGTCTACGAGGTCACAGGACTCCCACTGGAGGAACTCATCAGGACTACTTCACTCAACCAGGCACAGGAACTCAAAATCAATGACCTGGGCAGAATCGAAGCAGGCTTCAGGGCAAATATCACGCTCCTCGACGACGACTTCCAGGTCAAGCAGGTCTTCCTCAGAGGAAAACAGATGATCTAGGGAAGCCGACAACAACACAACGCAACAGGGGGACGCCACGATGAAAACGGGCGTCCCCTTCTCTTTTGCGCGGATGACGGAGAGTCACCAACTCCCCGCCTCACTCGCTCTTCGATTTCACCGCGTCACGTATTGATTTCCCGTTGATCTCAATGTCTACCAGGACGACATGATGGTCGAGAGTCCGGTATACGGCCACGGCGTTGTCGGGATTGTCCCAGAGGATGGACTCGGCGGCAGGAGCCGTCTTTTCATTGACGAAGAGCCGGTCCGGGAAATTCAGGGCCGCATAGCGCTCAGATTCGTTCTCCCGGACGACGTCCTCCACGATGTCCACACCGTCCTCCACTCTGTGTATCGTATCGACGCCAGAGTACCTGACGTAGTAGGAGCGGGGCCTGACCCAGAGCCCCTGGTCGCCGGGCGTGGATGAGGTTTCCGTGACACTGAAGATGCCGCTGCCGTCGTCTCTGGGCTCGAGTTTGGCGTAGAGCGGCTCCTTATACTCTCTGAAACTGTCGAAAAAGTCATAATCCGCATCCGGCAATGGGACGTTCTCATGCGTCACCTGGATTCGCAGATAGCGTCCACGCAGGAGGTCTGCGGGGTCGTATGCGGAGCATTTGAGTCTGAACTCCGTGCCATTCACCACGACCCGTTCATACCTGTAGACCAGCCACCCGATTGAGAGGCACTGCATGGCGAGTATTGCCGCCACCAGAATCGTCTTATGCTTGCGGTTCATGACTGCCCTCCTTTTTTGCATTGCGATAGCGGACAAAGAAGACGTTGATGGCGGCCAGGGCAAGGCCGCATGAAATCATGACTAGTCCCTTGACGGTGAAATCCTGGTCGCTCGCACAGAATTTTACCAGGATCTGCCACTGAAGCAGGAACGCCCCGATGTTGACATATCCCCGCCGGAGGCGTTTGACGCCGTATCCCGTGGTTGCCAGCGCCAATAGGATTGACATCAGGTAGATGTAGAATTCCATTCCGTATGTGGTGAACAACGAGGCGCCGCCGGCAACCAGCAACGATGTCATCGGCCAGACTGGCAGGTGGAATACCCATGCGCAGACGCCTACAATGAGCGCAGCAAGCCAGATGAGAAGGACGACCGCTTCCGAAGACGAGGGGTCACCCGCGAAGGAGAGGAGAATGAACGCGATTTCGCCGACGTAGAAGAACCCCGTTGCGATTTGCCCCATGGTCAGCAGAAACCGTTGCGGCTTGTGCTTCAGGAACGAGATATAGGCGGGGATGGAGAGGGCAAGGAATGCCAGGGTGCGCAATCCAAGCCAGAACGACATGGAGTCACCTTCGTCAATCTTCATGGAACTCCATGCAATCGGAAAGATAAGCCAGCCGACCATCGCCCCCGTGGAGTTGGTAATCCACACCACGGGCAGGCTGAGAATGGCGGTGAAGAGAACCAGCCCGGAGGCGCTGCCGCCAATATTGTAGGTCTGTGCAACCAAAGAGGTGCCGGCGACGACGGAGATGGACCAGAGAAGGCCAAGAGGCTCCCAGAAGGTGTTGGAATTCCAGGATTTCCTGACAGCCAGAAGAGCCAAGGCACCACAGATCAGGACAGGCAGAACGGCGGCGAACGCACGCATCCCACGGTCCAGATACTCCCAGTTGGCCGCAAATAGGGAGATGACGCCCAGCCCTATCAGCAACGCCGCGAAGACGCCCGCAAGAACAATCCCCAGGTGATATCTCCCCTGCGGTGCGGTGTAGCGCAACAGGAGGGTCTCCGCAGTCGGACCGTCAACAATGCCTTCCTCCCTCCACTTTTCGATTTCCTTGTGGATCCATTCGTTGTTTGTCATTGCTTCCTCTCCTCTTGTTCCTCAAGACACTGCCCGAAAATAACGAGCGCCGACTGTCCATTCAGGTCCACTCTTATCTATGTTGTTTGCGTAGAACTCCACGCAATAAACCTTAAACGATTTCCTGCTCATTCATACGACTCCGTTTCCCTAATGTCCAGCAACAAACTCCAATAGTCATGACTAATTGAAAATAAACTAGTTACGCATATCACATGGAATAATGCAGCTTGCTTGCCGTGATTGCTTTTTGGCGAGGCGATTTGAGCGGATTTCCTGCTCAAATCGCCTTTTATCCTTGTGTCAATGGTCTGACTTCATCGCATTGTGCTTTTGGCAGAGCATCATGCAGTTGTCGGGTTCGGTCTTTCCCCCCTTGCTCCAAGGGGTGATGTGGTCTGCCTGCATCTCGCTTAACTTGTAGTGAATCTTTGGATTTCCCTCTTTTTCGCACATCGGGCAGATGCCGCCTTGTCGTTCGTATGTTTGCGCCCTGATGTCGGCATCGAAGGTTCGGAGATTCAGATGTCTTGGATCCCTGTAGAGAACATACGGGTAGATGCCCTTTTTGCTGGTCACCTCGTTGTCCTTGAGCAGTGTTGAAATCTCCTTTTCAAGTTCATCCGCATCCAGTGATTTGTCCTTGCAATCTTCGTAGAACTTGTTCCAAGGCTGGTTGATCAGTTCCTTTCTCGTCGTTTTGAACTTAAGGTCTACCCAGTCGCAGACGCTCCTGAAGTATGTCCAGAGTTCATCGGCGTTGGTATCGTGCTGGTGCCTGGCCATATAGTCCTCGATTGTGATTCCCTCCCTTTCGGAAATCCATCTCAAGGCGACCTCGAGAAGTTCCTGGCGGTTGACTTCAGCCTTGACCAGATGAGATGATATAGCATATCCGGCGCAGCCGACCTTGGAGAAGCGCTCCTTCGCCTTGGTAAGCCATTCTCCCGTATAACAGGCGTTACGGAGTTCCTGCTCTGTCAGTTTCAAACCCGCAATATTGATGGTCTTGAACCAGTCCAGGCGCTCCTTGTCATCGCCCTCGCAGACATAGATGAACAGTTTGTAGTCGAGTATCTTGTTCTGCTCTGAAAGGGTGAGGTTTTCGAAACTCGCGGGCATGCCGTTGTCTTGCATGATTGAAAAGTCGTTTTTCACAAACTTGCAAAGGGACATTGTCCGTTGCTGGCCGTCGAGCAATTCATAGTTGCCTTCATCATTTTTCACCCAGTACATGACATTTAGGGGAAAGCTACGCATCACGGTATTGATCACCGCCTTCTGCTGTGCGTCATTGTACACGAACTCGCGTTGGTACTTCGGTCGGATGTTCAGTTTTCCGCCAAAACCGTAAACGCCTAGCTCGTCATTGTCCAAAAAGCCATTGCAAACTTCACGAACCGTATGCTCTTCAAGATGGATGTGCATTATTTTGTCTCTACTTGCTTTCTAATTTGCGCTGGATGACAATGCGGTCATACAATCGTTTTCCATTGAGATAGAATCTGCCGCTTTTGCGATGACCGTCGATAATTACCGGATTAGCCAAGCTAGAACTGGAGCCGATAATGTTGAACTGTTCAGGGCAGTGCTTGTCAATAAACGATATCGGCACTCCCATATAACCGTAGTAGTCCTCTGGAATGTCCACCGTCTCATTGACATTAATTGCGTCATAGTTGTCGTACTTTGGATACTCTTCTGGGGTGTATCGCCTATATAGTGGCATTGGCGTGTGGTGTTCGCGATAGTCCAGGTTGGTGTACCATCTCACCCCTTTCACTCGGATATACTTCTTGCCATTTCGGACACAGCAAGTCGCGGCATTCAAAGGATAGTAATCCGGGACCCTGAATTCCCTGTCGCCGGAATGAATGGAGGCACCTAGCCACATCTTGTTGTCCTTCAATAGCGGAAAGGCTTCCTTATAGGTGATGGCGTTGAGATTTCCGATGATAAGAAATCTCTTCTCGAACTCTACAAGTTTCGCGAGATATTCCCTGAAAAGCGAAAACGGCGGGTTGGTGACTACGATGTCGGACTCCTTCAGCAACTCTATGCACTCCCTACTTCTGAAATCCCCGTTTCCTTCAAGCAATGTAAGCACATTCTTCTTGTTCCTGATCAGGTATTCCACGTCAGACAAATCTATGCGGCCATCACCATTTTCGTCTTTGACTTCGGTGATAACCACTTTGTATGCCTTTCTGGAATCCCGTACATCCTCGGGGACGGAGTCTTCCAATTCAAATATGTCCCCCAGGAGAAGCTGCTCACCCTGTATCGGAGAACCATCGTAGCATGTAGCAATCAACTTCTTCAATCCAAGAGAGTTGAAGTGCATCGCAAAATACTTGAAGAAGTTGCTCTCGTATGGATCGTCGCAGTTGCAGAAGACCACCTTGCCTTTGAAGCTTTCACGATAATGGGAAAGTTCCTGTTCAATATCCTCCAATGAAGTGTAGAACTCGTCAGAGGGAGAGTTCTGAGCGTTTTGCAACTCTAAATGTCGATTGGTCTCTGGCATTGTTGTAAATCTTGCAATCTATTGGGAATTCATCGTATTATACCACGCGTCAAGCGCGTGTTGCAACAAATACCTGGTAATTCCCATGTCTTTTGGGGCAATTTGCAATCAGATCGTCCAGGCGTCTCTGCCCGTCGAGAAACATCCTTGCGTAATCATAGGAGAATGATCCGATGCAAGTTCAAGAAGTGAAATCGTATGCCTGTCGTCCATAGTGGCCGTATCTTCTCTGTTGTCCAATAGTGATACGTCCAATACGACCGCTTTCTTTCACCTGACGATGGCTAAAGCATACAATTCACCCTACTTTTTTGAGTCGAGCTTATAGAGTTGGTCTCGGAGCATTGCGGCCCGTTCGAATTCGAGGGCCTGTGCGGCGGCATGCATTTCCTCCTCGATTTGGCGGCGTGCCTCGACGACATCGTACTGGTATTCCGCGCTCTCCTCCGCGATGCCCTTGTGCCTTGAGTGGCCGTGCTGGACCACCTTTGCGACCGTGTCCCGGCCCTCCTCCTTGGAGTGAAGGCTTGCCTGGACGGCGCGCCTGATGGTCTTCGGAGTGATTCCGTGGACGCGGTTGTACTCCATCTGCCTGGTGCGGCGTTCCTCTGTCTCGGCAATCAGCTTCCTTATCGAGTCGGTCATGACATCCGCATAGAGAATCACCCTGCCCTCCGCATTTCGCGCGGCTCGTCCAGCGGTCTGGATAAGGCTTGTCGCGCTTCTGAGGAACCCCTCCTTGTCCGCATCCATGACAATGACCAGGGCGACCTCCGGCAAATCCAGCCCTTCCCGGAGCAGATTGATACCCACAAGGCAGTCGAACTCCCCCGCACGCAGGCTTCGTATGATGTCAACTCGTTCAAGCGCATCAAGATCCGAGTGGAGATACCTGGTGTTGAGCCCGACTTTCCGAAGATACTCCGAGAGCTCCTCCGCCATCTTCTTTGTGAGGGTTGTGACCAGGACACGCTCCTTCCTCTCGGCCATCGAGCGAATCTCCTCGATTGCGTCGTCAACCTGCCCGGTGAGAGGCCTGACCTCGACCTTCGGATCAAGAAGCCCCGTCGGACGTATGATTTGACGGACAGGCTCCGTCAAGGACAGCTCGTAGGCGCCTGGAGTCGCTGAGACAAATACCACGTTCTTCTGGAGAGACTTGAACTCATCGTAGGTGAGGGGGCGGTTGTCCAGCGCCGAAGGCAGCCTGAAGCCATTGTCGACCAGGACTAGCTTCCGATTCCGGTCGGCATTCTGCATTGCGTGGAGTTGTGGCAATGTGACGTGGGATTCGTCAATGATTGTCAGGAATTGTCCATCCTTTGGAAAGTAGTCGATAAGCGTGAACGGGCGGCTTCCCGCAGGGCGTCCAGTGAGATGCCTTGAGTAGTTTTCGATTCCCTGGCAGTATCCGACTTCCTGTAGCATTTCCAGGTCGTATGTAGTTCTCTGGTGTATCCTCTGTGCCTCGACGAGTTTGTTCTCCTGCTCGAAAGTCCGGACCTGTTCCTCGAGTTCCGCGCGAATTGTCCGTCTTGCGGCCCTCATCTTCTCCTCGCTTGTCACGAACAGCTTGCAGGGGAAGATAGTCGCCTCCTTGACACGTTCGATCACCGTCCGTGTCATGGGATTCCGTCGTGTCATGCTGTCGATTGTGTCTCCCCAGAACTGTATTTCCAGGTAGTCTTCGCGATGTGAGAGATAGACCTCCACCGTATCCCCCACTGCCCGGAACTGTCCGCGTTCTGGCGCCAGGTCATTTCTCGTATATTGGAGTGAGACGAGTTTTCTGAGGAGATCGTCCCGTGAGATTGACTGGTCGATGAGGATTTGCTGTTCCATTGACGCAAACTCCTCCGGGTCTCCCATGCCGTAGATGCAAGAGACCGACGCGACCACGATCACATCCTTTCGTTCGATGAGCGACCCTGTCGCGGCGAGCCTCAGCCGTTCCAGTTCGTCGTTGATTGCGGAATCCTTTGCGATATACGTGTCGGTGGCGGGGATGTACGCCTCCGGCTGATAGTAGTCGTAATAGCTGACGAAGTATTCGACGGCGTTTTGCGGAAAGAATGCCTTCAGTTCGCTGTACAGCTGTGCCGCCAGGGTTTTGTTGTGCGATATGACCAGCGTCGGCATCTGGAGCCGCTGGATGATATTCGCCATGGTGAAGGTCTTGCCGCTTCCCGTGACTCCCTGGAGCGTCTGATAGTGCAGATGTCCTTCCTGGATGCCCTTGACCAGCGCGTCGATTGCGGCGGGCTGGTCTCCGGCTGGCTGGTATTCCGATTGGAGCAGGAATTGCTCCGGCATAATCCTTATTATTGCCTAGAGTTTGAGCGCGGAGCGCAGTGCTTCGGCGCGGTCGGTCTTTTCCCACGGGAACTCGTCCCATCCGAAAGGACCGTACTTTGCGCTGTCGCGATAGCTCCATCCCCTGGGTTCGAGAAGTCCAAGTTCGGAGGAAATCTGTGCGGGGCGGCAGTCGAATATCTCGCGGGACTTGAGAAGCTCCGCCACCTTCGACTCGTCAACACGGCCCGTTCCGAAGAAATTCACATCGATAGAGAGGGGGTCCGTCACCCCGATTGCGTATGAGATTTGGATTTCGCAACGGCGTGCGGCTCCTGCGGCCACGAGATTCTTGGCAATGTATCTCAGCATGCTGGTGGCGGAACGGTCGACCTTGCTCGGATCCTTGCCGCTGAAGGCGCCGCCGCCATGACGCCCCGCGCCACCGTATGTGTCAACGATGATCTTGCGGCCTGTCACGCCTGTGTCGCCGTGAGGGCCGCCCGTGACAAAGTTGCCTGTGGGGTTGATGAAGAGAGAGCCGCCGCGGGCATTCTCGTGGGCGAAGTCAATCCCCTTGAGGAACTTCTCCGGAATCACCTCCCTGATGACATCCTTGACCAGCTCATGGAGACGGGGATTGCTGCCCTCCTCATGCTGATGGGAGACAACGACGGGTCCCACCGCCACGGGGACGCCGTCCTCGTAGCGGAACGTGAGCTGGCTCTTCGCGTCGGGCCTCATGAAGGAATACTCTCCGGCAAGGCGCCTGAGCTCGGCGAGTCTCATGAGAATCTTCTTGGAGTAGTAGACTGGCGCTGGCATGAGCGCGGGGGTCTCGTCGCAGGCGAAGCCGAACATGATGCCCTGGTCTCCAGCACCCTGCTCTCCCATCAGATTCGTCTCCCCGGAGACGCCCAGGGCGATGTCGGGGCTCTGACCGTGCATACGGTTCTCGACCTTCAGCGTGGACGCCTGGAAGCCCTCGCCTGGACGGTCGTAGCCAATGTCCGCAACCACCTCGCGGACAATCCCGTCGAAGTCTATCGCGGAATCATCGACGGTGTGTTCGCCGGCCAGCATGACAAAGTCCGTGGTCGCCAGCACTTCGCAGGCCAGGTGGCCGTGCGGGTCGTGGGCGAGCACGGCGTCGAGAATCGCGTCCGCAATCTGGTCGCATACCTTGTCGGGATGTCCTTCGGAAACTGCCTCGGAGGTGAAATGGTGGTTCTTGGGCAAAAACATTGAGAGATTCCAGGTGATAATCGGGGGGTGATTTACGTGACGAATGCCTAATATAACTGGCTGGGGGCATGCCGTGCGGCCCCAGGAGGCACCCGGTCGACTTGTCAATTCTCCATGTCCGCGAGCCGTCCCCTGTGGGATGCCAGGGCGAAGACCCTCCTGAAGAAGCAGAGCTTCCTGGGATTGCATTCGCAATGCCCGTCGCAGGAGACATTTCCGCATGCGCCTTCCGTGAGCCCCTTGGGGCACTCGTGGCTGGGAAGGTATCCAAGGGGTCCAAGCATGGGAAGCCCCCTGGGATCGACCCCGCAGAGACGGCAGATGAATCGCCTGGTCCCCGCGCCGACACTGGGATTTGCGGCATATCGGAGGCAGGACGAGACGAACCTGTCCATCAGGGATGCCTTTCCCACGTCAAGGGCGGAGGCCGGGTCGAAGTCCAGCATTTCCGGGTCGCGCATATTATGCGTCAGGAGTTTTGCAAAGAGGTATCTCGGGCTGCGGACTGGCGGCAGCATCAGTTGCTCCCAGAGGCCATGCCAATTCTCGTTCCAGGCATTGTAGTCCGGAAACTCGCCCTGCGCCTTCTCGAATTCCTCGTGGAGTGCATTTCTGTCCTGGGACGAGTGGTCGCCTGAAAGAAGGACTCCGCTGAAGCCCAGGCGCTTGAAGCCAGTCATGATCATGGCAAGGGCCTTTGCCTGGAAGCGCCGCCCCTCCTCGTCGCCCTTTGTATACGCGCTTCTGATATCCCTGAGGTAGAGTTCGGGGATTGCGACGCCCGGCGGCAACGGCGGCGTCGGCGGAGTAATCAGATTGTCCCTTGACAGCCAGACTACCCTTGCGACGACGGGCGCCATCGTGTCCCTGAGCTGGAGTTCCCACTGGAGTTCCTGCGCCTTCTTCATATCCCAGGTCGCCTGGCAGAAGAAGAATTTGGCGCCGCTGCGGATTTTCCGTGAGAGCTTTGCGTATGAGAGGGCGATGTCGGGTGCGGTATACTTGGAGATGTTGACTGTCGCTCCGGCGACGATGCCCGCCAGTTCCCCGTGGCACAGCTTCAATGCATCGACCGAATCCAGGTACACCTTTGCCAGCGGGCGTCCGTCTCCGCTTGCCATGCAGAAGAGTCTTTCGTTCCTGGAGCCTGCGTCCAGGAGAAGTGACTTTGCGTCGACGGGGGTGCGCCCCTTTCCGGAGAGCATTCGGACGACGGGGCCGGGGAAGTTTTCCGCGATGGCGGCGTAGACGTCGTCTGCATCGACACGCGGCGCCTCGTCCGGCCTGTCGTCAAGGAGGATGGCATAGAACCATCCATCGTCGGCGAGCGCCCTTGCGTGGCATGCTGCAATCTGCCGTGCCTCTGCAAGCGGCATTGCCGCAAGTGGCGGCGTCACTTCGGCCATTACGCGGAAGACGCCTTCCAGGATGCCTGGGAGAAATGTATTGTCGGAGCTTTTCATGGATGGAATGGCCTCCTTGGCAGTCCTTCCCCTACCACCACTCCAATCCTGCGAGTTCGAGGGCGGTGCGGCGTCCCAGATAGTCCTGGTAATTCTTCTTGTCGAAGGGGAGCCAGGCGGCTTCGGAGGCGGCGACCAGCCTCGGGAAGCACTTTGCGCCGATACGCCATTCGGGGACGATTTCGGTCCAAAGCGGGCATTCGAGTCCGAGCAGCCTGTCTCCCAGCGCCTCTCCCATGTGGGCGGCGGGATTGGCCGCGTAGATTCCCTCCTCCGGCAGCATTACCATCCACTGGAGGCGCGGTTCGCCTGCGGACTGCGGGTAGTCCAGGTAGTATGCGTTGTCGATGGATGAGATGACGAGGTTCTTGCCCTGGTCATGCATGGCGCATCCCCACATGTCGTTGGCATTTCCCCAGCACTGGAGGATATTCTGGGGCGTCAGGATTGCGGGTGTGCGCCAGGAGATTGGGGTTCGTCCATTGTCGATGAGGAATTCCGAGAGGGTTCTCATGAACCAGGCTTCCAGCTCACGGGCGGAGCCAAGTCCGAGCTCCTGGATCTTCGCCTGGCACTTGGTGCAGGCCCTCCACTCGCCATCCCACGCCTCGTCACCGCCAATATGGAAGTACTTGCTCTCTGGAAAGAGCGCCATCGCCTCGGCATACCGGGCCTTGGCAAATTCAAGCGACGCGGGATTGCCAAGGCAGATTTCATTTGGGAGAAGCTCCGGGTGGCAACGCAACTCGGGATGCAACGAAAGCAACCCCTGGTTGTGGCCGGGAAAGTCTATCTCGGGAATGATCGAAATGCCATTTTCCAGGGCGACGCGGCGGATTCTCTCAATGTCGGAAACCGTGTAGCAGCCCTTCTGCAGGGCGGACAGGGTATTCAACTCAGGAGCGGAGGCAGAGGGGATGCGCCATCCCTGGCAGTCAGTAAGATGCCAGTGGAAACGGTTGAGGCGAAGACGCCCCATTGCCTTCAGCAGGCGGCAGATCGTATCCGCACTCTGGAAGTGCCGGGCGGAATCCAGCATCACACCGCGCCATTTGAGGCAGGGCGCGTCCTCGACGACTCCACATTCAAGCAACGCCGAATCCGCGCCAAACCTGAATGCAAGATAGAGGAGCTGCTCCAAGGCGGAAAGGGCATACCGACGCCCCGAATCATCGGAGAAGGCGACGGATATGCGCCCGGGAGTGATCTCAATGCGGAAGCCCTCCGGGGCAATCGACGCATCATTATGGGCGGACACGACTGGATTGTCGCCATCGACGACGCACTCCACGCCAAACTTCCCAAGGGTCTCACCAAGCTCCCGGAACAATGCCGGGGATACATGCAACTCCTTTCCGAAGACAAATTCGCCCTCCGTCAATACCGCCTTCCGGGGCTTTGGAAGAAGGCCAAATATGGATGGGGCGAACGAAACGTAGTCGGCAGGACGGGGCATGGCGTAATAATCCTGGGTAAAGGAGGGTTGAGGTCAAAAATCCGGAGGGTATCCAGACACACTTCTCCAATGCATGGACACGAAGCAAAAAATAACCCTGTACGGACGGATTGCACAGCCAGAGACAAGGAGAGGCAACTGCCGCATTGCAACCCCGCCGACGATGACGCTACCTGCACCTCCGCTTCAGAAGGAATACCGGAGAGACGGAGGACGGCGGCCACAACATCCCGGCTGGCGCCCTTCATTTCACCCTCACTGGTGCAAGGGAAAGCTATTCCTCCAGGTGCAGTTCCTTTGCGAGGCGCTGCTCCGCATCCGCCGCCCGTATTTCATTAAGGAGCGGATCCAATTCACCCTCCATGATATTGGGGAGGTCATAGTGCGTGATATTGAACCGATGGTCTGTGCATCGGCTTTGCGGGAAATTGTATGTGCGCACCTTCTCGGACCTGTCGCCAGTTCCGATCTGGCTCTTTCTTTCGGCGGCGTTCTTGGCGTCCTCCTCCTGCTGCTTGCGCTCAAGCAGGCGCGAACGGAGGATTCGCATGGCGATGTCCTTGTTCTTGTGCTGGGAACGCTCCTGCTGGGAGGCGACAAAGTCGCCGGTGGGAAGATAGGTGACGCGGACCGCGGAGTCCGTACGGTTGACGCCCTGGCCACCCGCGCCGCTGGACCGGAACACGTCAATGCGAAGATCCTCCGGGCGAAGCTCGATGTCAACATCCTGGGCCTCGGCCATGACGGCAACGGTGGCGGTGGAAGTGTGGATGCGCCCCTGGGTCTCCGTGACAGGCACGCGCTGGACACGGTGGACGCCGCTCTCAAAGTGGAGAAGGCTCCAGGCATCGTCGCCGCGAACCATGAAAGAGACGCTCTTGAGACCACCGACCTCGGTCTCGCTGATGTCAAGAACCTCGACATGCCACCCCTTCGTCTCACAATAGTGGGTGTACATGCGGTAGAGCTCACCGGCAAAGAGGCTCGCCTCGTCACCGCCCGCGGCGGGACGAATCTCGACAATTACGTCACGCCCTTCATTCGGGTGGGTCGGAAGGATGAGCATCTTGAGATTCTGCTCAAGGCCGGGAAGCTTCTCCTCCAATGACTTCAGATCCGAGGTGACAAGGTCGGTCATCTCCGCGTCAAGACCGCCTGCGGCAAGCATCTCCTTGTTGTCCGAAATCTGGGACTTGGTCTCGTTGAACGACTTCCAGGCCTCAAGAAGCTTCTTGAGCTTCGTGTATTCACGGTTCAAGGACTGGAAACGGTCCGCATTCGGACCGGAAAAGTCAAAGTGGCTGATCTCAGACTCCAACTCGGCGAGGCGGTCGGCGCTGGTATGGATGTACGAGGAGAAGTCCATGAGTGGAACAGGATTCTGACAAGGCGTATAACTTGCTTATTTGCAAGTAGTTATAAGAAAAAAGGAGCCAGCACCGCGCGACATCGCCCAGCGTGGCTCCTCCCATGTGTCCAAGGGGATGTGGTTACTTCTTCAGGTTGGCATAGCGGCGACGGAACGCGTCGACGCGTCCCTCGGTGTCGACCAGCTTCTGCTTGCCGGTGAAGAACGGGTGGCACTTGGAGCAGATGCCGACATTGACCGCGGGAGCCGTGGATTCGCACTCGAAGACATTTCCGCAGGCGCAGGTCACCTTGCACTTGACATACTTGGGATGGATGTCGCTCTTCATTTCAGTTATTCTCCTGGATTGATTTGACTTTGATTCCTAATTGGTTCTACTCCATCTCCGCGAGGGCCGCCTTGCGGGAGAGCCTGACACGGCCACGGTCGTCAATGTCGATGACCTTGACAGTCAGCTTGTCGCCGACATTGCAGATGTCCTCGACGGACTTGACGCGGTAGTTTGCCAGTTCGGAGATGTGCACCATGCCTTCCTGGCCGGGGAGGATTTCGACGAATGCGCCGAAGTCCTTCACGCTCTTCACGGTGCCCTGGTAGATCTTGCCGATTTCGACTTCGCCTGTGAGGGACTCCACGTCGTAGCGCGCCTGGTTCATTGCCTCCTGGCTGTTGACGAAGATCCGGACGGTTCCGTCCTCCTCGACATTGATCTGCGCGCCGGTGCGGTCCTGGATTCCGCGGATGTTCTTTCCGCCAGGGCCGATGAGGGCTCCGATCTTTTCGGGGTTGATCTTGATGGTGCAGACCTGGGGGGCATTGGGGGACAGCTCGGTCCGCGGCTTGGCGATGCACTCGCTCATGATGGCGCGGATCTTGGCGCGGGCGGCCTTGTTCTGGAGCATTGCCTGGTACATCCCCTCGATGTCAAGACCTGCGATCTTGAGGTCCAGCTGGAAGCCGGTGATGCCCTTCGTGGTGCCGGCGACCTTGAAGTCCATGTCGCCATAGTGGTCCTCGCTGCCGATGATGTCGGTCAGGAACTCCCTGTGGTCGGTGCCGGTGACAAGACCGACGGAGATGCCCACAACGGCGTCGCTGACGGGGACGCCCGCGTCCATGAGGGCGAGGGAACCGCCGCAGACTGTCGCCATGGAGCTGGAACCGTTGGATCCAAGAATCTCGCTGGTGACGCGAACCGTGTACGGGAACTCGTCCACGCTGGGAACCGCCTGGCGGATCGAGCGTTCGGCAAGAGCGCCGTGTCCGATCTCGCGGCGGCCAGTGGAACCGTAGCGGCCAACCTCGCCTGTGCAGAAGTTCGGGAAGTTGTAGTGGAGGATGAAGTTCTTCTTCGCGACTCCGCCCGCGATGACATCGTAGGACTGGGCGTCATCGGTGCCGGAGAGGGTCGCCGTGACAAGTGCCTGGGTGTCGCCGCGCTGGAAGAGCGCGCTGCCGTGGACGACCGGAAGGACTCCCACCTCGCAGGAGATGTGCCTGAGCTCGTCAAGGCCGCGGCCGTCCTGGCGCTTCTTCTGTTCGAGAACCAGTGAACGGATCGCCTTCTCCTTGAGGATTTCCCAGGCCTGCTCGGCCTTGGGCATGGCGCCGGTCTCCGGGTCGACGAACTTCGGGACGAAATCGGTGAGGTACTCGTTCTTCAGGGCAGCCTCCTTGTTCTGGCGGGTGATCTTGTCACCGCCCTGGACGGCGTCCTGGAGCCTGGTGCCGATGAATTCGTCGGCGGCCTGGAGGAATTCGGGTGTGGGCAGGTTCGGGACATACTCGAACTTCGCCTTGTTCACCTTCGCGGCAAGCTCCTTCTGCGCGGCGATCTGCTTTGCGATGATGCCGTCGGCGAAGAGCATTGCATCCCGGAGCTCCTCCTCGGAGATTTCCTGGGAGCATCCCTCGATCATGATTGCCTTGCCCTCGACGCCGGCGTAGACCAGGTCGATGTCGCTGCGGGTGATTTCGTCATTGGTCGGGTTTGCGACGAACTCGCCGTTGATGCGTCCGACCCTGAGGGCTCCTACGGGGCCGTTCCAGGGGATGTCGGAGACCATGAGGGCGGCGGAGGCGCCGAGGATCGACAGGACGTCGGCCTCGTGCTTTCCGTCGGCGGAGAAGAGTGTGGAGACGATCTGCACCTCGTTGTTGAATCCCTCAGGGAAGAGAGGCCTCAGTGGGCGGTCGGTCATTCTCGCGGTGAGGATCTCCTTTTCAGTGGGGCGTCCCTCGCGCTTGAAGTATCCGCCGGGAATCTTCCCCGCAGCCGCGAAGCGTTCGCGGTATTCGACCGAAAGCGGGAAGAAGTCGATTCCTTCCCTCGGGGCGGCTGCGCAGGCGCAGACCAGGACAGTGGTTCCGCCCTGCTTCACCACGACAGAGCCATTGGCGAGAAGCGCCAGCTTGCCTGTCTCGATGGATATGGAGCGTCCACCGCCAATGTCGATGGTAACTTGTTCAAGACTCATTATTTCGCACCTCCTCTCGGCCTATCGGCGGAGACCAAGCTTGGCGACGAGGGCGGTGTAGCGAGCGAAGTCGTTCTTGGAGAGATACTTCAGGAGGCTGCGGCGCTGGTTGACCATTGCGATGAGGCCGCGGCGGGTGCTGAAGTCCTTCTTGTGAATCTTGAGGTGCTCGGTGAGTTCCTTGATGCGTCCGGTCAGCAGGGCGACCTGAACCTCGACGGAACCGCAGTCATTGTCGGAGCGCTTGAACTGCTCGATGGTGGCCAGTTTTTCTTCTTTGGTCATGATATGCCTAGTATGCAATCCGCCCTTCTCACTGCCCCAGGCCAGACTAGGGAATACCTTTCCCAGAAAATCTGATTCGGTCGTGGCCCAGTGAATAAACAGTCTCGGGCGAAAGCCGTAATATACCTGTACGCAGGCTGTTTGCAAGCCAATGGCCAGGATATCGACCGCAAAAAACGGAGTCTTCCTGCGGGAGGGGCGATGTCCTGGCCTGGCGTCAGATCCGCCCCGGCCTATCTTTCGAGGGTGCCGATGATTTCCTCGACGGATGCGACCCCGTGTGCGTCCAGCCACTGCTCCATCTCTTCGGGGATTGCAAGGAGGCAGCGCGGATTTGAGAAGATTGCTGTGCCGACTCCGACCGCGGTGGCGCCCGCCATCATGAATTCCAGCGCATCAAGCCCGTTCCTGACTCCGCCCATGCCGATAATCGGGGTATTTGGCACGGCCTGATGCGCCTCGTAGACCATCCTGAGGGCGACGGGCTTCAGGGCGGGCCCCGAGAAGCCCCCCGTGAAGTTGGCCAGTCTGCTGCGGCGGGTCTCAAGGTCGATTGACAGCCCCGTGAGGGTGTTTATAAGGGAGACCATGTCGCTTCCGGCATCCACCACGGCGCGCGCAAAGTCGCCAATCCTCGAGACATTGGGGGAGAGTTTCGTAATCAACGGAAGCGAGGTGGCGGCACGGACGGCGGATACGACACGCGCCGCCTCCACCGTGTCAGTCCCGAAGGCAATCCCCCCGGCCTTCACGTTGGGACAGGAAATGTTGATTTCAAGCGCGGCAATCCCCTCCCGCTCCGAATCAAGGCGGGACGCCACCTCCGCATACTGCTCGACGGTGCGCCCCCAGATGTTGACAAACACCGGGCACTCCAATGTCCGAAGGTAGGGAAGATAATCCGCGTCGGAAATGAACTTCTCAAGGCCGGGATTCTCAAGGCCGATCGCATTCAGCATCCCCCCGTAGACCTCCACTGTCCGGGGCATCGGATTGCCGGGATTCTCAAAGGGGGAGACACCCTTGACTGTAATCGCGCCAAGTTTCGACGAGGGGACGACCTCCGAATACTCACGGCCATACCCGTATGTCCCCGATGCGGTGACAATGGGATTGCGCAGGAAAATGCCGCCTAGGTTTACTGATATGCTCATTGGGGGAAAGGAGTGGAAATTGATTGGTGGCGTGCAGGGATTTCTCAAATCGCCCCGTCACTGGCCCTTTGTCTTGTCACAATGGTTTTTCCAGTTCGACAGCGGGATTCATGAGTGCGGCTGCGTGGCAGATTGCGAGGGCAAGTGCGTCCGTGGAGTCATTCGCCAGGTTGTCGACCTGGATTTTCAGAAGCTTCGAGACCATGAGCGCCACCTGTTCCTTGGTGGAGTCTCCGCGGCCGGAAACCACCTGCTTCACGGTCCTGGGGGCGTATTCGTAGACCGGCAGCTGCGCCTCCGCAAGGACGCCCAGGACGGCTCCCCGCGCGGTGCCCAGGACGATTGCGGTGCGGGCGTTCTTGCAGTAGAACCCGCCCTCGATTGTCGCCGCGTCAGGGCAGTAGCGTTCCAGAAGCCCCTTGATTGCATTGTTGAGATGCCTCATGCAATCCGTTATAGAACACTTTGGCGGATTGACAATCACGCCGCAGTCGACGGGCACCCACCTCTTCCCCACGACGTCGATTATCCCCCAGCCAGTCTTGCGCAACGCGGTATCCATCCCGAGGATTCGGACTTTTTCCTTGAGGCCTGCGGCTGACACGACAAGCGGGGAGGTCTTTTTGCCGGAGAGTTGACGCACCTCCCAGGCGTGCCTTTGCCCAACGGCCCTGTCGCCGTGCGCGCGGGCTTCAGACGCCGCAAGAAGCGCCTGGAGTTTTTCGTCGTTCTTTATGCGCATGCCGAAAATATAATCTCCTGCCTGGACGTTCCCCGCCGAGGCGTCGGAAAAGAAAATCGCCGCAGTGTGCAGGGATGCGTTTTCCCTGCGCTGCGGCGACTTTGTCTTCGATTAAGCGGAGGCGAATTACTTCTTGAGGTTGAGTCCTTCGAGTTTCTTGTTGAGCTCCTCGCGGGCCCTTGCGTCTTCCTCGGCCTTCTTCGCGTCCTTCTCCTGCTGGGTTTCCTCGGGCTTCTCCTCCTCGACCTTGAGTCCCTCGAGAGCCTTGAGCTTTTCGGCCTCCTTTGCCGCGGTGGCGGCACGGAGCCTCTCCTCGGTCTCCTTTGCGGCTGCCTGGCGCTTTGCCTCCTCGGCGTCGCCCTTCAGCGATTCGAGGATCTCCGCGCCGGTGGCGGGCTGCCCCTGGAGATACCCGGGCATCGCGCCTGGCGCGTGGGCGCCGGCAGTCGAAACCTTCTGCTCGGTGGCCTGGCGGACAACCTCCAGGAAGAAGTCCTCCAGGTCGCGGCCGGGATGGTCAACGGAAACACGGTCAAGACCGCCGACCCCATGGGTGGCAAGGAAGTCCTTGAGCTCCGCAACGGTCTTCTCCGAAAGCCTCGGGGTGATGATCTGGGTCTTGTCCTCCTCCCGGAGAATGTCGGAAAGAAGCCCCTGGGCACGAATCTGGCCGCCGTAGAGCACGACTACCCTCTGGCAGACATCCTGGACATCGGCCAGGAGGTGGCTGCAGAGAATAACGGTCTTGCCGCGGCTTGCCAGCAGCCTGATGACATCCTTGACCTCGCGGCAGCCGATTGGGTCGAGGCCGCTGGTTGGCTCGTCAAGGATGACAAGGTCGGGGTCGTTGATGAGCGCCTGGGCGAGGCCGATCCGGCGCGCCATTCCCTTTGAGAATTCGCCGACGGGGCGGTCGACGGCGTGGGCAAGCCCCACCATCTCAAGGAGCTGGCTGGCGCGTTCGCGGCGCTGGCCAGCGTCAAGCCCGAAGAGCGCACCGTAGAAGTCCAGGGTCTCGAATGCGGTCAGGTACTTGTAGAGGTAGGTCTCCTCGGGAAGATAGCCGATGCGGCTCTTGATGGAGACCTTCTGGGGATCCTGGCCAAAGACGCGAAGCTCGCCACGGGTCGGATAGAGAAGCCCCAGGATCATCTTGATTGTAGTGGACTTGCCCGAACCATTGGGACCGAGAAGGCCGAATACCTCGCCCTTCTTGATGCTGAGATCCAGCCCATTGACCGCACGGGCCTTTGGACGATTCCAGAAGTCCTTGAAAATCTTAGTCAGGCCGACGGCCTCCACCACAAGTTCGGCACCTTGTTCTTCTGCCATGTTTGCTAATTCCTGTGATTGAATGGTCTGGAGATGTTTGGAAAGTGTTCCGGATATGCGCAGGAAAAGACCCGTCTGCGCATACACGGGCGCGGCAGGCTATGCCTTCTCCTTGTCCTGCGCGGAAGCGCCAAGGGACTCGCCGGAACGGACGAGACGCGCACTGTTGAAGATGACGAGCAGGCTGGAGACCGTGTGGATCAAGGCGGCCCCGATCGGACCCAGGTCGCCAGCAATCGCAAAATATACACCAACGGTGATGAACGACAGGCCGATTGCAAGGTTCTGGTTCATCAGCATGCGCGTCTGACGGGCAAGGCCAATGAAGAACGGAATCCTGCGAAGGTCGTTGTTCATAAGGGCGATGGAGGCGGACTGGACGGCGATGTCGCTGCCGAACGCCCCCATGGCGATGCCAATGTCACCGGCCGCAAGGGCGGGAGCGTCATTGACGCCGTCGCCGACGACCGCGACGATGTTGCCGCTCTTCTTGAGCTCGCCCACAACCTTCGCCTTCTCCTCGGGAAGGCATCCGGCGTAGACCTCCGTGACGCCAATCTTCTCGGCGACCGCATCCGCGACGCGCTGGTTGTCGCCAGTGACCATGCAGCAACGGGAGACCCCCATCTCGTGGAGATCCTTGATCGCCTCGGGAGTCACCTGGCGCACGGCGTCCTGCAGGCCAATCCAGCCAAGGGCCTTGCCGTCACACCCGACGCAGACGATGGACATGCCGTCACGCTCGGTCTTCTGGCGGCTCTCCTCCAGGGAGGAGACATCGATGCCGACCTCGGAAAGCCAGCTGAAACGACCGACATAGCACTCCTTGCCGCCGACGGTCGCCTTGACACCCTTGCCCGCAACCTCCTCGTATTTGTCGGGGACGACCACGTCGATGCCGACCTTGGAGGCAAGCTTCTTGATGGCGACGGCCGTCGGGTGGTTGGAGTGGTGTTCGACGGAGACAGCCACCTGCACAAGCTGCGCAAGGTCGCCGTCCGCCACGGGATCCAGGCGGGCCACCTCCAGGTTGCCCTCGGTCAGGGTGCCGGTCTTGTCAAAGATGATTGCCTTGATCTTGGCAACAAGCTCAATCTGGGAGACGTCCTTGATGAGGATGCCCAGACGGGAGGCGGCGGAAATAGCCGCGATGACGGCGGAGGGATGCGCCAGAACCAGCGCGGCGGGCACGGCCATGACAAGAACCGCGATGACACGGCTCATGTCCTTGGTGACAAACCATGTCAGACCGGCAATCATCAGGACAACAGGGGTGTAGTAGCCGATGTACTGGTCGATCATGCGCTGGATTGGCATCTTGGACTGCTCGGCGTCGGCAATCAGATTGCGGACCTTTCCGAGAGTCGTGTCGGTGCCCTTCCTGGTGACCTTGAACTCCACAAGCCCGGTGAGGTTCAGCGTGCCGGCGTAGACCTCGTCGCCAAGGCTCTTGTCGGTAGGCAGGGACTCGCCGGTGATGGACGCCTGGTTGACCGTCGAGACGCCGCTGGTGATCTTTCCGTCGGCGGGGAAATTTTCACCGGGGCGGACGCGGCAGATGTCGCCCACGTTCAGATCCTGGATTGCGTCGCACTCCTCCTCGGAGCCGTCGGCCTTGATGCGGCGTGCGGTCCTGGGGGTCATCCTGACGACTGCCTCGATGGCGGCCTCAGCGCCGATTGCGGTGCGTTTCTCGATGGTGATTGAAATCAGCATGAAGAAGGCTACCGCTCCGGCCGTGCGGTAGTTCGAGGAGCCTGACGCGAATGCGCCGAGCAACGCCAGCGCAACCAGCTCGTTCATGCCGACGACACCCCTGAAGAGGTCGCGCCCCGCCTCCCAGAAGATCGGGATGGAGAGGATTACAGCGCCTACCAGGGCGAAGAGATCCATCGTGAACTGGTCGATTCTGGCGCTGAAGAGCAGTCCCGCCAGGTATGAATCCAGGACGAGGATGCCGCCGAACAGAGCCGCCCCCAGACGCCCCATGTCGGAGCGTGTCACGCGCGAGACCGCCGCGCGGGTTTTCTCGGCTGACGCGTTGATTGTATTGTCTTCCATTATGATTCCTGATTGATAAATCCTTTGTTAAGAACAGGTCATGCCTTGCATCCAAGGCATCCTCCCGGCCATCCTATTCCCCCGACGGCTGTGACGAGGCGGGCGCGTAGGAGTCTGCGCTGGAGGCGGGAGCCTTAGGCGGTTCCTCCTGGATTGGCTCGATCTGGAGGCGGAGTTCCTTGCGCGCCCCGTCGGCAGTCTGGTGGAGCACATATTTGCGCGGCACCTGCGACAGCATGTCGCGGAGGGCGTTTGCGTAGAGGACTGTCAGGGTGGAACGGGGGTTCTTCTCGTATTCGGCCTTGATTGAGGTGAAATACTGGGCCTGTGCCTGGAGTTTGCTGACGACCGTCTCCTGGTATGCCTTCGCCTCGTTGACCAGGCGGTCGCTGGCGGCATTCGCCTGGGCAAGGACCTGGTTTGCGTAGGTCTGGGCGTTCTGGATGGTGGTCTGGCGGTTGCGCTCGCTCGCGTTGACCTGGTTGAAGGCCTGGAGCGTCGCAGCGGGAGGCTGGTAGATGCCGACCAGGGTCACACTCTGGATTTCAATGCCAAGGCCGACCTCGTCGACAATCCTCGCCAGGCGGGAGCCGACACGCTCCTCAAGCCTGACGGTGGTCTGGCCGCCCTGCCCGTCGGGAACGACCTTGTTGGTCTTTACAAGCTCCTCGGTCGTCCAGTTCGCAGTCTCGGTGAGGACCGCGTCGGAGAGCATGTTCTTGATGATGAGTTCGTGGCCGCGCAGACGGTCCCCCTGCTTGACCTGCATCGAGGAGGGCATGAACGAAGTCTTCTGCTCCTTGGTGTCGTTGTAGAAGTTGAGGTAGTAGCTTGCCGCGTCATCCACACGGTATGAGACGACCCATTCCGCGTGGAAGATATGCATGTCACCAGAAACCAGATATCCGTCGATTCCGTTCCTGAGTTGACGCCCGGCCCCTCCCGGAAGCATCTGCCCCGTGGGGCTGACCCAGGCCTTGAAGGAATTGCCCGTGGAGACGGAGATCGACTTGTTCGCAGGGACCATGATCACCTCGTCGACGGGATATGGATACGACCAGTACCACTTGCCGCTTTGGAGGACGGGAGACGCCCCCGTGTCGGTGGTGTGCTTTTGCAGGACGCCGAATCTCAGGAGCATCGCCTCGTACTGTTCGTCGACACGGAAGATCCCGCTGAAGATGAAGTAGTAGAGGAATACTCCGACTATGAGCGTGAGGAAGCAGAAGAAGAGGACGCGCAGCATCCTCGTCAGGCTCTCCAGGCCCGTCCCCTGCGGCGTGACGCCATTCTGGGATTTGTATTCAGATTCCATTGTGTTCCTCCGTGGGAAAGGGGCCTCTACTTCTCACCGGAAATCTGCTCAAGTGCATTTGGCGCAAGCAGATTGAAGGGTGCGGTCGTGGTGTCGAGGATGAGGGTGTCCTTTTCCCCCAGGGCGGTCTTGAGAGCGTCGAGGTTCCTGAGGAAGCTGGCAAGTTCGGGATTCTGCGCGAAGACCCTGTAGGACTCCGCGGCAAGCGCGTCGCCTTCACCGCGGATCTTGGTCGCCTCGGCCTGGGCGACCGCAACGAGCTTCTGCGCCTGGGTATTGGCGTCGCTGCGGATCTTCTCCGCCTCGGCCTGCCCCTCCACCTCGAACTTCTTCGCCTTGGCCTCACGCTCGGAAATCATGGCGGCGTAGATGTTCTGGGTGACGGCCGCAGGGAAGCCAAGCTGGCGGAAGCCGATGCGGACAATGTCGATGCCGAACTTGTCAAGGACGCTGTCATGGATTGCATCCCGCATCTCGTCCTCGATTCTGGACAACAGGCTGGAGCAGTCCCTCTCGCTGACCATGTCGGAGAATGCGTACTTCGAGATGACCGCCGAGCGCGCGCCACGGACTTCGTCGGCGAGCTTGCGCTCCGCCGCCTCGGTGGAGTCAAGGGACTTCAGGAAGGTCTTGGGCTCGCCGACCTTCCAGAGGACGTAGGTGGAGATGACAATCTGCTGGTTGTCCTTGGTCATGTACTGCTCGTCGTGGCCGACTGCCAGCTCGTAGCACTGGATTCTCTTGTCATGACGCCAGATGGAGTTGACGAATGGCCAGCGGAAATGGAGGCCGCTGCCGTATTCGACAAGCTCGCCCGAGTAGGTCTTCAGAAGTGCGTATTCGGTCTCCTTCACCTGGAAGGTCACCATCACAACAATGAAGATGACCACCACAAGGAGCGCAAGAAGCACGACGGGCCAGTGCTTGGAAAGCTGTCTATTATGCTGCTTTTCTTCTTTCATTTCCATAATCTCCAGAGAGCTTGTTTGTCTAGTTGTCTGTTTTCAAAGTGTCCTTATTCGGAGAGGTTGAGGTCCAGCAGGCCGCTTCGGACCTTGCGCTCCAGGTTGAGCCAGAGGACTTCGTTGTCCGCATTGCCAGTGACCACGAACTTCCTGGCCTGGCTGCCGCCAATCTCCATCGCGTCAAAGTAGCTGTTGAGCATGTACTGCTTCGGGGCGGCCTTGTAGCAGAGGATCTGCCCGGCGTAGCGGCTTGCGTCAGCCTGGGCGCTGACAACCTGGGTCTGCTTGTAGGCCTCCGCCTCGTTCATGATCTGGTGCTTCAGTGACTCGGAGATGACATTGCTGCTGTTGGCGAAGGTCTGCGCGTCCTGGATGACGCGCTTCTTGTCAATGGTGGCCGCCGTGATCTTGTCGAAGGACTCGCCCACGCCAAAGGGAGGATGGATGCCCGTGAGGGCGACGAAGACGATTTCCACGCCCAGCTCCATGTCGTCGGCCGACTTCTGGATGCGCTTCCTCAGCTCGGTCATTGCGTCGCCGCGCCCCTCGCCGAGCAGGCTTGCCCAGTCGCAGCTGATGAAGTACTCCAGGAGTTCACGCTGGGCGATGTTCTTCAGGATGAGGGCGGCGTTCCGGTTCTTGTATGAGAAGTCATAGAGGTTCTTGATGCGGAAGAAGAGGGGGATGTGGGCGCTGAAGAGGCCGACGCCCTGCTGTCCCAGCTGGGTTCCCGACGTCTGGACGTCCAGCGTCATGCGCTCGACATTCTTGGCTCCCACCAGGAAGCTGGCCTCGCCCTCGTGGGACTCCTCGACTGTCCAGAGGATGACGGTGTCATGGTCTTCCTTCTCCTCGCCTCCGTGGCCATGCCCGTGCCCGTCGTCGGCGCCAGGCCTGTCGACCTTCGCCTCGTCATGGCCGCCGATTGTCAGTTCCTGCACCTTGTCGGAGCTGAACCTGTAGATGCTTTCGAAGGGATAGGGAAGCTTGAAGTAGGTGCCGGGCCCCATTGGTTCCGCGGAGACAACCCGTCCGAAACGCTCGCGAAGGGCGGTCTCGGAGGAGTCGACCACGACAATGCAGGTCATGAGCCAGAAGGCAAAGACCATCACCATGAAGAGGGGGACGATTGTCCTCTCAAGGAAATGGTAGAACCAGGCGTCGGAGACGCGGAAGCCAAACTGGTAGTCCAGCGAGTTCGCGACGTTTCTGGCGACGCTGCCAGGCTCGGTGAAGAGCGAGAGAAGGCGGCTCTCCGGCAGCGGGCGCTCCTCCTCGTTGGGCATCCTGGGCCGGTAGAACTCAATGACGAAGGAGAGTATCATCTCAATCGCCAGCACCGCCAGCACCACCAGCCCGACCTTGGAGAGGGTGCGGTCGATGCTGACCTGGAAGCGGTTGAAGTGGCGTGTGAAGTAGATGAAGCTGCCCAGCAGGAAAAGGGCTCCGCTCAGGAGGAACCAGGCGGCGCCGGGGCGGATCCAGCGGCATCCGGGCTCACGGGAGACGCCGATGAAGTAGCTTCCCGCCACAAGCGTCGCAATGCAGCAGCACAATGCAAGGATGGCCAGGGAAAGGGGGTTGTCGACTGGATAGTCGTAGTCGAGATAGCGCAGTGAAATCCAGCGGTTCAGCACCAGGACTCCCATTGCGATGCCCAGGCCGATTGTCGCGGCGGGCACGAAATACTTCACATACTGGCGGTTGGACCGGGTGGCCAGCTTCACGGCCTCGTCCGCGTCGCCGAATAGCTCCGTCGCCCCATGCTGGCGATGATACTCCGCCGCATCACGCTCCTCCTGCTTCTGGCGCCTCTCGAATATCACGCGGCCTGCGGCGAGAAGCCCCAGCAACGCCGTCATCGAAGCGGCTATGCACGCCGGAGTCATGGCCTTCGAATGGCCGTTGCTTATGAGAAATATGCCAATGACCAGCAGGAGAAGACCCCCTCCCGTCACGGCAAGTGCCAGATTTCTAGGACGGCAGCTTAGTTCTTTCATGGTATGGTTGGGTTATGTAGGGCGAGGCTTGTCAGCAACATTGCAAGGCAAGGAAGATGCGCGAGAAGAAAAAAGAGGAATATACCACGTCCCGCGCAAAAACGCAGGGAATAATATAGACGCAACTCATACGATTCGCACCACACTACGAAAAGAGAAAGCAACAATGGTTCCCCGCAGCCCCCCAAAAAAGTGCGGAGGGTGCCGACGGAGGGGGAGGGGAGGCCATCGAAACGGGCGCATCAGCTTGCCACGCGCCGGCGCCATCTCATCATCCCCGGTTGGAGGTGCGTCTGTTTCCGGAGGCCAATGGCCTCCCTGGCCTAATCATCCGATTCCGTTCAGCCTTTCCTGGAACTCCTGTTCGAGTTTTTCCAGGGATGTGGATGCCTCTTCCCACTTCCAGGTTTCGTTTTCCGACTCCTGGTTGATTTCCGCTAGCCGCTTGTTCAGGGCGGCGAAGTCCGCCCCGTCCTTTTTCGACGGGTCGTTGAGCTGCTCGTATATCCTGTTCTGCTCCTCTTCCAGTGCGGAAATCTTCTCCTCGCATTCGGCGACGGCCTTTTCGTAGGGACGCTTCAGCTTTCCGAAGGTCTGGCGGAGCTGTGACTCCGCGCGCTTTCGGTCGCGATAGTTTTGCTGTGGCGGCTCGGGCGCCGTCTTCGCGGGCGTCTTCTTCTGTAGCTGGGGTGCCTGACTTGCCGGAGGCTGGGCCTCTGCGCGCTTTTTCGCGGATTCCGGGTGCGCCAGCGCCTCGGAGGCTGCGCGTTCCTCCGCGAGCTTTTCGTGATAGTAGTCGTAGCCGCCGTAGTACTTTGTCACCTTTCCAGGCTCCATTGCGTAGATGCTGTTTGAGATTCCGCGCACGAATTCGATATCATGCGAGACCAGCGCAATAGTCCCCGGGTATTTTGAGAGCGCTTCCTGCAGCGCCTCCCGCGCATGGATGTCCAGGTGCGTCGTGGGTTCGTCCAGCAGCAGGAAATTCAGTGGCTTAAGCAGGAGCCTTGCCAGTCCGAGCCGCACCTTCTCGCCTCCGGAGAGCACCTGCACCTTTTTGTCAAGCGCCTCGCCGTAGAATCCGAATGAGGCCATCATGTTGCGGATATCCGCCTCGCTGCGGTCGCTCGCGTAGGACTTTGCCGTCTCGTAGATTGTCGCCTCGGGGTCCATAGTCTCCGCATAGTCCTGGGACTGGTATCCCTGGAGGACATTGCTTCCCTGGAAGACGCGTCCATACGAGGGTTTGAACTTTCCCGCCATCAGCCGCAGAAGCGTAGTCTTTCCCATGCCGTTGAGTCCGACGACCGCGGCGTGTTCTCCCCGTTCCAGGCGGAGCGAGCAATGGGAGATTACATCGTGCGTCCCGTCGTAGGAGTATCCCACGTCCTCCATGCGGAGCACCTCGTCTCCGGAGCGCGGGGGTTCCGGGAGCCTGATTTTCGGCGCCTGGTCCACAATTGACTGGACTTCCACCTCCTCCAGCTTGTCAAGCTGCTTTTGGCGCGACTGCGCCTGGGCGGCCTTGGTCGCCTTGTACTTGAAGCGGTCGATGAAGCGTTCAAGCTGTTCCTTCTTCCGGTCGAGATTACGCTTCTGGGAGATAAGCTGTTCGTGCCTGGCAATCCTGGTCTCACGGTAGTACGCGTAGTTTCCGGGATAGCGTGTCACATGCCCGCCCATCACCTCGAGGGTGACATTTGTGAGCGTATTGAGCAGATACCTGTCGTGGGAGACCAGCAGAAGTGTTCCGCTATACCCCTTCAGATAGTCCGAGAGCCATTCCACGGCGGGGACGTCGAGGTAGTTTGTCGGTTCGTCCAGCACCAGGATGTCCGGCTGTGAGACCAGGATCCTGGCCAGTTCGGCGCGGATTTGCCAGCCTCCAGAGAAGCTGGTGAACAGGTCGTTGAACCGCGCCTCCTGGAATCCCAGTCCGGAGAGGGTTGCCTCCGCCCGGTTCCTGAGTTCGTATCCTCCGAGATGCTCGTATCGTGTCTGCAGGTCCCCCAGGCGCTTGAGCAGCCGCGCCTGCTCCTCCTCGCCACCACCCTGCCCTGACGAAAGACGCGCCTCGATTGAATCCAGCTCGTCGCTTATCGTATTGAGTTCGGGGAGGGCATCCTCCGTATATCCGATGAGGGACGCCCTGACCGCATGGGGGTTGAGCTGCTGCCTGACATAGCCGAAACGCTGGCTCGAAGGATAGTTGATTTCACCGTGGTCGGGAGTCTGGTGCCCCGCAAGCATCTCCAGCAAGGTGGACTTGCCGGCGCCATTGGGACCAACAAACCCGACACGCTCCCCGTCGTGAATCGCAAAGTTCGCGTCGGCTATCACGACCTGGCGGCCAAAATTCTTGCTGACATTTACAAATTGTATCATGGCTTACTTGACCAGGTCGGCATACGCGCCGCCGACAAATCCCAGAAGCGCGTCAGGGGCGACCTCCACGTTGAGGCCAACATGCCCGCCGGATACGCATATCCTGTCGAAAAGCTGCGCGGTCTCGTCAATATAGGTGGGAAAGTGCTTCTTCTGGCCAATGGGCGAGCAACCGCCGTGGACATAGCCCGTAAGGGGCAGCAGCTCCTTCTGGGGAAGCATCTCCACAAACTTCTGGTCACAGCACTTCGCGGCTTTCTTGAGGTCAAGCTCGCCGGTGGCGGGAATGACGAAGACGAAGTAGGTGCGGGGGACGGCACCCGTGGTGACAAGCGTCTTGAAGACCTGGTCCGCCGCGACGCCGATGCGACTGGCGCAGGTCATGGCGTCAAGCTTGCCGTCGGAGACATCGAACTCGTGCCAGACGAAGGGGATTCCCGCGCCTTCGAGAAGCCGCAGGACATTTGTCTTGATTGTCGGGGAGGACGATGGCACCTTGGTTGTCCTATGGAGTCTCCGGCGATTGTGCTGACTGGATGAACGCCCTGACGGCCTCGCAGTCGGAGAAGGGGTGTTTTACATGATTGATTTCCTGGTAGTCCTCGTGTCCCTTTCCGGCGACAAGGAGCCAGTCTCCGGGCCTGCATGCGGAAAGTGCCATGCGGATTGCCTGTGCGCGGTCGGGCTCTTCGCACCATTGGCATCCGGCTGGCATTCCGGAACGCACGTCCGCCAGGATTGCGAGGGGGTCCTCCGTCCTGGGATTGTCGCTGGTAATCCAGACGAAATCCGCCTTTGCGGCCGCCTGCGCCATCATGGGCCGTTTTCCCCTGTCCCGGTCGCCTCCGCATCCGAAGAGGATTCCGAGCCGTCCCGGGCACTCCTCGCGGAGGGCGTCGAGCGCGCAGGAGATTTCCTCCGGCGTATGCGCGTAGTCCACGAAGGCGACTGCACCGTTGGGGCATTCGATTCTCTGTAGACGTCCAGGCGCGCCACCGGTCTTTGAAAGGACCTCCGCGACGACTTCGTCGGGGACTCCGAGGGCTCGTGCCAGCAATCCGGCGCATGTGGCATTGTACTGGTTGAATGCACCGGGGAGCGGAGTCTTCCATGGGCTTTCGGCATTGGCGAGGGAGAGTGGCACCACATGCCTGGAGCCCCGCAGTTCCTCGGCAAGCTCCCTGCCCGTGGAGTCGTCGACATTCACGACTGCGGTGGCGTTTGGCGCGAGAAATTCCGTGAAGAGCTTCTTCTTGGAATCGAGGTACGCCTCCATCGAACCGTGGTAGTCCAGATGGTCGCGGGAGAAATTCGTGAACGCGGCGGCGGAGAAGAGCGCGCTTCCAGAACGCTCCTGGTCAAGTGCCGCGCTGGAACACTCCATCACGACATATTCGACGCCGTTGGCGGCGAGCCTGGAGAAGAGCTCCTGCAATTCGAAGGGGGGCGGCGTCGTGCGGTCGGCGTGGAGTTCCTCACCATTTCCGAGGTCGTACACGACCGTGCCGATCATCCCCGTCCTGAAGCCTCCGGCACGCAGCAAATCCCGTGTCAGAAACGCTGTGGTCGTCTTTCCGCAGGTGCCCGTGATTCCGACAAGCTTCAGTTTCCTGGCGGGATAACCGGCCATCGCCTCGGCGACGCGCGAAATGGCATGATAACCAGTGCCTGGACGGACTCTCAGGACGGGGACAAAGGCCTCAGCATCCGGGTCGTCCGTCAGGACCGCGTATGCGCCGCGTGCAATCGCGTCGTCAATGAATCGGTTTCCGTCTGTCTCGGCGCCATGGATTGCGCAGAAGAGGTCTCCCGGGCGCACCTTTCTGGAGTCGGATGTCGCCCCGTAGAGGGATGTGTTCTTCTCGGCGGGGAGGAGCGAAGCGCCGTATCCTTCAAGCAGGGAGGCTACCTCGCCCAGTGTCATCTTGGGCTCCATGGAAAACTCCTCCTACTCCTTTTCGGGCATTGGGTTTCCGAACTTGAGCGCGCGGCGCTGCTTGCGGTTGAGCATCGGCGTGCCGTCGGGATTCAGGCGCGGCGCAGGGGCAGGAGCCGCCTTGCGCTTCTTCTCGGGCTTTCCCTCCTCGTGCCCGTTGCGCTTCTCACGCCTCTTGTAGTCGCGCCTCTCGCCGTCGCGATCAAACCTGTCCTCACGCCGCTTGTAGTCGCGCCTCTCGCCGTCGCGGTCAAACCTGTCCTCACGCCGCTTGTAGTCGCGCCTCTCGCCGTCGCGGTCGTAATGCCTTTCCCTTGTAGGACGTTCCCCGCGGGACGCGCCTTCGCCATCATTGTCAAAGCGCCTGTCGCGCTTCCTCTCCGAATAGGGCTTTCTCCTGCGTGGCGGCCGTGATTCGTCCTGGCCGGCCTCCTCGCCCTCGCGCTCCTCCAGGAAGAGGGCGCGCTGTGCATAGCGGCTGCGGTTGCGATAGCTTCGCTGATTGGCGAGGCGCTCCAGGCGTTCAGCCGAGACACCGATGTTCTCTGGCCCCTGGTCGGCAGTCAAGGCAAGCTGGCGCGAGACCATCTTCGTGAAAAGGACGGCAGGGTCCTGGTCCTGGGAGGCAATCATCTCCTGGATGCGGGCATAGAGCTCGGTGTCAAGCGAGGCCGCGAAGAGATTCGCCAGGAGCTTCTCAAGTCGCTGGCGGTTAACCTCGTCCCGGCTTGGGATGCGCCCGCGGGAGAGCTTTGCCCCGACCGAGCGCCGGATTGCCTCCAGCTGCCGCAGCTCCCTGGGCGTCACAAGTGTAATCGCCTTGCCAGTCTTGCCTGCGCGCCCCGTGCGCCCGATGCGGTGCACGTAGGAACGGCTGTCAAAGGGAAGGTGGTAGTTGAAGACATGGGAGACATTCTCCACGTCAAGCCCGCGCGCGGCGACATCCGTCGCGACGAGGATGTCGAAGTCTCCCCGCCGGAATGCTGCCATGACCCTGGAGCGTGCGGCCTGTTCCATGTCTCCATGGAGGCAGTTCACATTGTATCCGCGGCCTCCCAGCAGGATGTTGAGGGAGTCGGCCTCCTCGCGGGTGCGGCAGAAGATGATTGCCTTCGACACATCCTCCGACTCGATGAGGCGGATGGTCGCATTGGTGCGCTCATGCTCCTCGATGACAAAGTAGCTCTGCTCAATGTCGTTGTTCGCGCTCTCCGGCTGCTCGGTCTCCAGTTTCAGCGGGTCGTGGAGAATGTCGCGGGCAAGCGCCTCGACCTGCTTCGGCATGGTCGCCGAAAAGAGCATCGTCTGGTGCGGGCCTGGAAAGTGCTGGAAGATCTTCTTCACGTCGTCGATGAATCCCATGTCCAGCATTTCGTCCGCCTCGTCCACGACGATGACGGCAGGATTTGCATCGTTGAAGTGGCCTGACTCCATAAGGTCGATAAGGCGTCCGGGAGTCGCGACGAGGATGTTGACTCCGCGGGCAAGGAGTTCCTCCTGGCGGCGATAGGACTGGCCGCCGGTGAATGCGGCCGGCTTCAGCCCTGTGTAGTGCCCGAGCTTGTAGAGTTCGCTGGAGACCTGCGCCGCAAGCTCCCGCGTCGGGGTAAGCACAAGCATCTGAAGCCCGGGAATGTCCTTGATGCGCTCCATGGACGGCAGGCCGAAGGCGGTCGTCTTCCCGGTGCCAGTCAAGGCCTGCCCAAGAAGGTCACGCCCCTTCAATGCCTCGGGAATCGCCTTCAGCTGAATCGGAGTCGGCTCGCGGAAACCCGCCTCGCGGACACCCTGCATAAGTTCGTCACACAGGCCAAAGCAAAGAAAACCAGCGCCAGGCTCAAGCTCCGACTCGGGGGCAGACAGGCCAATTTCCGCGTTTTCGCGATTGTCGTCAATACGTTCTTCCATAAAAAAGGGATAAATGATTGTTCTAAAATGCCAGTAAAAGACGGAAAGCAGGTACTATAAGCCAGAAACCACGCAAAACTAGCCAGAAATGGACAATTTATGACATCTTTTCATTCAGTCTTGACGCGAATTCTTCGGCATACCTTTCCATATAATGTTCGCTGAAAGCGGAGGAATGAGGTGTAATCCAGAGATTCCTGCACCTTCTCATCGGGGAGCAACCTGGTAGTGGCTCCGTTGCCGTGACGTCCAGCGCGGCTCCGGCGAGCCTTCCCGATTCGAGGGCCTTGACCAGCGCGTCTTCGTCGATTGCATTTCCGCGTCCGATGTTCGTGACGGTTGCGTGTTCTGGGAGGAGTCCGATTCTCCGTGCATCAAGGAATCTGTCGGTTTCCCGTGTTCTGGGCAGAACGAGCAGCAGGTGGTCTGTATCTGGCAGGAGTCTGTCGACTTCCTCGGTTGTATGGCATCCGTCTTCACTTGTGAAGTAATCCGGCGCTTCATGGAGTTGCCTGGAAACGCCCCGTATTTTTGCGTCGAATGCCTTCAGGAGGCGTCCGCACTCCCGCCCGATCTTTCCGAATCCGCAGATTGTGACCGTGCTTTCCCGGAGTGGCTGTGCAATTGAGTCGATTTCGTGGCGTGGCCATGGATTGTCTGCGTATGTGGTGACTGCCGGGAGGATGCCCCTCGCCATGCCGAGAATCATTCCAACGGCGGTTTCCGCCATGAACTCGCCATGGAATGCGCCGTTCCAGTGGTCGACGCCCTCCGGCCATTGAACCGAAAAGTAGTCCTCGCCCGCCGCAGGGGTTGAGACAAGGCGCAGCCTGGGAGCCAGCGAAAACCACTCCTGCCTGAAAACCCAGGTCAACACAATGTCCGCCCCGGGAAGGGACGCCAGGAACTCCGGCTCGTCATGGCAGTTGACAATGTGCGCATCCACGTCCAGCAAGGACTTCAGGAGCGATGCGTCCCCGTCGGTCATGGTAAGGGTCCTGATGCCAGGGGAAACCAAGTAGGAGACAATGTTCATGGTTTGCAGAAATCCTCTTCAGGCACTTGATTGAATCTTTCCTCAGGAAAATATAAGGTTCCGACACAGACTCTCCGACGAAGGGCAAAACCATCCGTGTATTTATAGATGCAAATCCCCGTCTGGGCGGAACTTGCGTCTCGCCGTCCAGGCGGGGATTGCCATCTATGGGGTTGTGTGTCGGAATTCAGGGAACTATGCGTTCTTCTGGAATTCCTTCATGATCTCGACGAGCCTGCGGACTCCTTCGAGCGGGACTGCGTTGTAAATGGACGCGCGGCATCCGCCGACCTTGCGGTGTCCCTTGAGCCCCACCAGGCCGTTGGACTTTGCGAATGCGATGAACGCCTTCTCCTGCTCTTCGGTGGGGAGCCTGAAGCAGACGTTCATCTTGCTGCGGGTGGCAGGCGCGGCCGTGGCGCGGTAGAAGCCCGAGTTGTCGATGAAGTCATAGAGTTCCTTCGCCTTCTGGTCGTTGGCCTGCTCGATTGCCTCAAGGCCGCCCTGCTCGATGACCCAGTCGGTGACGAGGCGGTTGATGTAGATGGAGAAGGTGGGAGGCGTGTTGAAGAGGCTCTTGCTGTCGATATGAGTGGTGTACCGCAGCATCGTGGGGATGTTCTTCGGGCAGCGTTCCGCCAAATCCTTGCGGATGATGACGAGCGTCAGTCCCGCAGGGCCGATATTCTTCTGTGCGCCGGCGAAGATCAAGCCGAACTTCTTGACATCGATGCGCTTGCTGAGGATGTCGGAGGACATGTCAGCCACGAGGGGCACGTCGCCAGTCTCGGGGAAGAAGGGATATTCGGTTCCGTAGATGGTGTTGTTGGAGCAGATTCCGAAATACGCCAGGTCGGGATTGACCTTCCAGTCGGCGATGCCGCGGATTTCGTTGTAGTTGGTGTCGGCGCCGTCGAAGACAACCTCCTTGTCAAGCCCAAGGATGTCAAGCTCCTTGATTGCCTTGTGCGCCCAGACGCCCGTGTCGGCGTAGCCAATCTTCTTTCCGGGGACCTGGAGGTTCATCGGAACCATGGCGAACTGGAGGGAAGCCCCGCCCTGCAGGAAAAGGACGGCGTATTCCTCGGGGATGCCGAGAAGAGTGCGCAGGTTTGCCTCGGCTGCGTTGATGACTTCGTCAAATGGAGCCGCACGATGGGACTCCTCGATGATGCTGTAGCCGCAGCCCTTGTAGTCCGCAAATTCGGACTGGGCCTTGAGGATGACGGGACGCGGCAACGCCGCAGGACCTGCATTGAAGTTGTAAACCTGCATGATGTCTGTTTTTCCTTTTTTCCGACGGACTTCCGGTCTTAATTCCGAGGACGGCGCCCTGCCGCCCAACGGCATTTGATTTCGTCTACCTCGTCCGTCAAGTCCGCGTAATATAGTTTCTTCGGCGTGGACCACCCTGCGCCGGCGCATGATTCCCATCCTCTCGAAGCCTGAAGGGGGCAAGGCCGCAGGAGTGCCTTGCCTGTGCAGGGAGCCCCGGCGAAGGCTATTTCATGCTCCTCGCCATCCTGCCCATCCAGGCGGTGAAGGTGCTGACGTCCACATGCCCGTCGCAGATTTCCTCGACCCTGGCCGCCAGGCCGTTGTCGTTTGTGACAAGCCAGTAGAGCGACTCGTCCCCCTCTCCGCCGGCAGGAGCCTCCGCGGCCTTTGCCAGGCTGCGCACGATCCAATTGTCCGCATTCTGTGACACCGTGGCTTTTTTTGTGAAGACCACGGTGTAGTGTTCGTTCTTTGGCTCGACGGAGTCGGTGGCCAGGTCGCCGTCGAAGACCAGGGTGATCTTCTTGAAGAACTTGGCGACCCTGCCGCATCTTTCGATGAACTCGCTCCTTGTAGCCTGGAAGCCCCCTGGGGCCTTTTCGCGGATGCTCATCTCCGGATCGAGCTTGATGACATTGTATCCGTCGATGAAGAGTTCCACATCCTTGAGGACATCCAGGTGGTTGCCGACGCGGTATATCTTCTTCATCCTGGCCGCGACGGGGACAAGTTCGTCAAGGGTCTTGAGTTCACTCGCCTTCCTGGCAGCCTCAAGCGCCCTCGTGACAAGGTGGCGCCTGCCCTCGATCACCTTCAGAATCTCCTTGCGCTCGCCGCTCGAGAAGATTCCTCGCCCAAGCCCCGTGTCCAGAAGGGACTCCGCCTCCTTGAGCGCGTCAAGTGTGGAGGCATCGCCCTTCGGAAGCTCCTTCAGATAGCTGACAACCCGGGGAAGGACCCCCGCCAGCGTGTTCTCGCCCTCGTCCACATCGCCGCGCAGGCGCTTGCGGACCTCCTCCAGGCGTGACTCCAGCTCGTGTTCAAGGTCGCTCATTCCAGGCTCCAGCTGGAGGGAATTCTCGATTGCCTCCGTGACTCGAGTAAGCATCTGGTCGAGATTCCGCGCCTCGTTCTGGAGGCTCTGCCTAGTGCCGTACTTCTTGTCCACATCCCGTTGCCTGGCGAGCATCTTGTCCACCCTGGCCCTCAGGTTGGCGTTGTCATCGTGGAGCTGGCTGGTAAACTCCAGCTGGTCGGGGTGGACTCCCAGGGCCTTCGCATAGAAGGAGGTCATCTGGTCGGCCTGCTCCGCCTCGAACTTGTCGCGCAGTTCGTCAATGGCCGCGTTGAAGTCCTTCCCCACATCGTCAATCTGCTTCCTGAGCGTGTCAACCTGCTCCCTGGCGGCGCGAAGCTCCTTTTCGTGGACAAGCCTCTGGGTCTTCATCTCCTTCTTGAGCGTGCTGTTCTCCTGGGAGAGAGTCCCGTTCCGGCGCCGCGCATCCTTCAGCTCCTCCTTTACGCGCTCCAGCGAAACCTGCTCCTGCGTGGGATATTTCCGGGGCGGGGCCTCCTGCGCCTGAGGCGCGTCATTCTGCGGAGCCTCGGAGGGGGTTCCTTCATCCTTCGGTGTCTTGGATTGGCTCAATTCATCAAAGACCCACTCCGTGGACATCTGTGCGATTGCGTCAGCAAGTGGCGCCTGGTCTTTTGACGCCAGGGCGGCCTCCCCATGGAGGGCGGGCTCCGCCTTGACCTCCGCGGCGGGTGCGTCCTCCGGCTTCCCGGCGAGCCTTCCCGTATTCCAGAAGGAGGGCGCATATTTCAGAAGCAGCGTCCCGAGCCGGTCCAGGCGCGGATGGAGGCTGTCCCTGTAGAAGGAGAGTGCGACGCGGCGCGGCTCGTCCGTCTCGGCGAGCTTGGTCCGCCACTCCTCCTCCATCACCTTGTAGTCGACGGGGCTCTTGAATACTTCGTTCCGCACAAGCTCGTCCTTGCGGAGAATGGTGGAAATCTTGTCCAGGAAGGAGACCGCCAGGTCGGGACGCCTGTTGAAGGTGCCAAGTATCCTGCGCTTGGTGGTGTCCTTCCGGAAATTCCTCTCGCTGATGGAAAAACCGCCTCGGGTGAGGGCGTGCTTGAGCTCCGGAGAAGCTGTAAGGGTGAGCAGAAAAACCCTCCCTGGAATCTCCCGAAGAATCCAGTTCAGGGCCTCCTGGCAAAATTTGCTGTCCATGTTCGGTGTATGAAAAAGAATTGAAATCTGACGAGGTCGGCAGGAAGGAAGCTTGCCGCCCGTTCCTGCCGGGAAAAATAGAGGCGTGTCGGCGCATCTGGGGCGCCCTGGCCTGGGCGTGGGCGCGCAAATGCGCGAATGCACAAGATAACTCCTTCAATACAAAGGAGTTACACAAAACGGCAGCCGCCTGGCCGCCTACATTACAGCAGTGGTATGTCGTGTTCCGCGCACCGGCGGATCATCGAATCTGGCCAGATGCTGCTTTGGATTTCCCCGATATGCGCCTTGTGCAGCAGGAGCATGCAGAGCCTGCTCTGGCCAATTCCGCCGCCCATTGTAAGAGGCAGCCTGGAATTGATTAGTTCCTGATGGAAGCGCAATTTTGCGCGTTCTTCCTTTCCCGCGATCTTGAGCTGTCTCAGCAGCGCCTGGACATCCACACGGATTCCCATCGAGGAGATTTCGAAGGAACGTTCCAGGACTGGGTTCCAGACGAGTATGTCCCCGTTGAGCCCCTTGTGCCCCGGGGAGCTCTCCGTGGTCCAGTCGTCATAGTCAGGGGCCCGTCCGTCATGCGGCTTTCCGCTCAACGGGAGCGCGCCGCCGATTCCGATGAGGAAGACTGCGCCCTCCTGCCGGCAGACCAGGTCCTCCCGTTCCTTCGGTGTCAGCTCCGGGTGTTCCCGTTCCAAATCCTCGGTGAAATGGAACTTGATTTCCTCCGGCAGGAATGGCTTGAGGACCGGGTAGTCCCGGCAGAGGTAGTCCTCGGTCCTGCGCAGCGCGTAGTAGATTCTGCGCACGGTGTCCTTGAGGGTGTCGAGATTCCGTTCCTCCTGGGAAATCACCTTCTCCCAGTCCCACTGGTCGACGTAGAGGGAGTGGATGTTGTCGAGTTCCTCGTCAGGCCGGATTGCATTCATGTCGGTGTAGATGCCCAGGCCGGCCGCGGTCTTCATGGAGGCGAGCTTCATGCGCTTCCACTTGGCGAGTGAGTGGACGATCTCCGCGCGGGCGCCTCCGTCGTCCTTGATTGGGAAGGAGACTGGCTTTTCGACTCCGTTCAGGTCGTCGTTGATTCCCGTCCCCGAGAGGACGAAGAGCGGTGCCGTCACACGCTGGAGCTTCAATTCGAAGGCCAGGTTGTTCTGGAAGGCCTCCTTGATCTTCCGGATGGCAACCTCGGTGGCCAGTTCGTCCAGAAGCGGATGGTATCCTTCAGGCAAAAGAAGATTAAGTGACATTGTCCTGGGAAGTTTGCTTTGCCGGATGCATTCCGGGGCGGTGCGCCGCCATGGCTGCCGGGTGGTTCAGAACGCATGTTCCGCGCAGGCGGAACCGTACGGAGACCTGGGCTGCCATGCCCTGCGCCCTGCCCTTTCATGCATGGGCGTTGTGGATGGAGACCGCGGCGAGGGATTCGACCGCGGGAAAATGTCGTCGCCAAAGAAGGGGGACGGTCGATTAATATGCTCCCGCTGCGCCCGTCCCGCCACGAATGGCGCATCTTTTTGGCGGATGCGGCAGTGTCAGTTCGGATACGCCACGTCCTCGCCCTGCCAGGAGCGGAAGACAGGCGCCCCATTTGCGTCATGCCCCTCGACCTTCTCGGGCTGGAGCCGTATCTTGCCCTTGCCGCCAGGCAGGTCCAGGGCGAAGGCGGGAAGCGCCAGCCCGGAAATCCGCCCCCTGAGGCTGTCCATGATCCTCAGGCCGGCGTCAATCCCCGTGCGGAAGTGCATGGCGCCCTCGATGGGGTCGCCGTGGAAGAGGTAGTATGGCTTGATGCGGTATTTCAGAAGCGAGGTGAAGAGACGGCCGAGGACTTCCGCGTCGTCGTTGACTCCCTTGAGGAGGACGCTTTGGTTGACCATGCAGACGCCCGCCCGGTTGAGGATGTCGGTTGCGGCCGAGACCTCGCGGGTGAGCTCCGACGGATGGTTGAAGTGGCATGCGAGCCAGGCGGGCTTGCCGCTGTTGAGGAGCGCGGCAAGGCGCGGCGTAATCCTCTGGGGAAGCACGCAGGGCACCCTGCTCCCAAAGCGAAGTATCTCGATTGAATCCACAGAGGAAAGCGCCTGGATGACAAGCGACAGGTTATCCTCGGGAAGCATGAGGGGGTCGCCGCCTGAAACAAGGACCTCCCGCACCTCGTGGTGGGAATTCAAGTAGTCGGTGACCTGCGAAAGGTCCCGTTCAGTGAGAAGCGGAAGGATCTTCGCCCAGTCACGCTTCCTCATGCAATGGCGGCAGTGCATTGCGCAGATGTTGCCCGTCACAAGCAAGGCGCGGTCCGTATAGCGGTGGACCAGGCGAGGCACGGGGGAGGTGGACTCCTCGGCCAGGGCGTCGGGGTCGCCGCCACACTGGCAGTCAATCTCGGCGTCAAGGGGAATGCACTGCCTGAGTATCGGATCGCAAAGGGAGGCGGACGTAGCCAGGGAAAGGTAATAGGGCGTCACAAAAAGTGGATAGGAGGAGGCCGCACGACGGCACCCGTCGAAGAACTCCCCGCCTACGCCAAGATACGCCCCAACCGCTTCCAGGGTCGTGGCGGCATTCGACAACTGCCAGCGCCAGTCCCACCACTGGCTCCGCGTGGGAGGTTCCAAATACCTGAGTTCCATCAGAAAAACAACTGCCTGGGCAAAAAAAGGAAAAACCGCCGAAGAATTGACTCCACGGCGGTTGAAAAAAAGTGGCGGAGTTGATGGGGCTCGAACCCACGACCTTCGCCGTGACAGGGCGATGCTCTAACCAATTGCGCTACAACTCCAGCACTAAAATGAATGCAAACGAACCTAAGGAAGACTGGCGGAGTTGATGGGGCTCGAACCCACGACCTTCGCCGTGACAGGGCGATGCTCTAACCAATTGCGCTACAACTCCAGCACCTTGTCCGTAAAGCGGGGTTAAAATACCCCGTGAAATAGGTTTTGCAAATGGAGGACATCAGTTTTTTCAAAAAAACAATACCCTCAAATCCCCTAGAAGAAAACCACGGAAGAACCATGACCGCAAATAAACCGAAAAAAATCACAATCTACTTGGTTGTAATTTTCCTTTCCCGCATTATCTTCCGTGGAATGACGACTTGCCGAGTTGTGATTCATGGCGAATCATGGCGAGCCGCCGGTTTTTCACTCATTTTCAAGTCAGCGAGGCGTTTGTCTATCATGTCGAAGATTTTTGGAAGCATTTTGGAGACCATTGGCGGCACTCCCCTGGTTGAGGTCAAGGGTTTTGACGAGGGTGGCGCCCGTGTTTTGGCCAAGGTCGAGTACTTCAATCCAGGCGGCAGCGTGAAGGACCGGATTGCGCTGTCGATGATTGACGACGCTGAGAAGAGCGGTCTTCTTCTGCCTGGCGGCACCATCATCGAGCCAACCAGCGGCAACACCGGCGTCGGACTGGCGCTTGTCTCCGCCGCCCGCGGCTACCATCTGGTGCTGACTATGCCCGACACCATGAGCATTGAGCGCAGGAAGCTTGCCGCCGCGTATGGCGCCGAGGTCGTCCTCACGCCAGGCGTCAACGGCATGAAGGGGGCGATTGCGAAGGCGGAGGAGCTTCATGAGACGACTCCCAATTCCATCATCCTCCAGCAGTTCGAGAATCCCGCCAACCCGGATGCGCACTACAGGAGCACTGGCCCTGAAATCTGGGAGGGGACAGACGGCCAGGTGGACGCGTTTGTCGCCGGCGTCGGCACTGGCGGCACCCTCAGCGGCGTGTCAAAGTTCCTGAAGGAGAAGAAGCCTTCCGTTAAGGTCTTCGCAATCGAGCCCGACACCAGCCCGGTCCTCTCCCAGGGTCACGGCGGCCCCCACAAGATACAGGGAATCGGCGCGGGATTCGTCCCCGGGACTCTCAATACCTCTGCCTATGACGAGGTCATCCCCGTCTCCTCCGACAACGCCGGCGCAACCGCCCGCAAAGCCGCCAGGACGAAGGGTCTCCTCATCGGAATCTCCTCCGGAGCGGCACTGTACGCGGCACTCGAGCTCTCGAAGAAGCCGGAGTTCAAGGGCAAGACAATCGTAGTCCTGCTGCCGGACAATGGCGAACGCTACCTCTCGACCTGGCTCTTCGAGTAACCCCCTGTCCACAGGCAGTTCTTAAACAACGTGATCCACGAAATGCCGTAGTTCGGACTATTCCGAATTGCCATTGGGGCCATTTCATGAAGCCATGGCGCTCGTGCCAATTTGCGGGGCCGCTGCCGTTCATTCTGGTGAACGTGGATTTGAATGAAAAGCCCAGGGGAGACTCCCAAAGCGGAGGTAGATTAACGCGTCATACGGGCGGAGGCGGAGCAGTCATCCGCCCAATATGCGCCTATTAATACTATAACTACTTGATTTTCAAGTAGTTACAGCATAGGCAAATACTGCCCGCCATCACCGAAGCACCCCAACCTTTTTTCGGAGTTTGCACAACCATGGGAAGCATTCAGCAGGAGATACAGGAGCTCAAGGAGTCCCGCCATGCCGTCATCCTGGCCCACAACTACACCCTCGGGGAGGTTCAGGACATAGCCGACTTCACCGGCGACAGCCTGGAGCTTTCCCGCAAGGCCGCGGAGTGCCACGCTCCCGTGATAGTCTTCTGCGGGGTTCGTTTCATGGCCGAGACCGCGAAGATTCTCTCTCCTGAATCGATTGTCCTGCATCCCAGTCCCGACGCCGGCTGCCCGATGGCCGAGATGGCCTCCGCCGAGGATGTCCGCAAGTATCGCGCCGACCACCCCGACACGCTGCTTGTCGCATACGTGAACACGACAGCCGCCACCAAGACGGCGGTTGACATTTGCGTCACATCCGGCAATGCGGAGCGTGTGATTGCCGCCCTTCCCCGGGACAGGAAGATCATGTTCCTGCCCGACGCGGATCTAGGCAGCAACATCTCCCGCTCGCTTGGCCGTCCAATGGAGCTTTGGGAGGGATACTGCCCCACCCACTACCGCATCCACCCCGACGAGATTGCAAAGGCCCGTGCGGCCCATCCAGGCGCGGAGGTGCTCGTCCACCCCGAATGCCTTCCCGCCGTAGTCGAGATGGCCGACCAGTCCCTCAGCACAGGGGGCATGCTCAAATACGTCCACGATTCTTCCTGCAAGGAGTTCGTCATCGGAACTGAATGCGGGATCATACACAGAATGCAGAAGGAGAATCCCGACAAGAGGTTTTATCCCCTTGACCCGGTCCCCGTCTGCCCCAACATGAAGAAAATCACCCTCGAGAAAGTCAGAGACTGCCTGCGTGACCTTTCCAACCAGGTGGAGCTTGACGAGGAGACAATCCGGTTGGCGCGTGCGCCAATCGACAAGATGCTTGAATTATGAGAATTTCCGCCAAGACGCGCTACGCGCTGAGGATTCTACTCGACATTGCATACCACGGAAAAAACGACCCGCGAACAATCAGGAGCATTGCCGCCAGCCAGGAGATTTCGGAGAAGTTCGCCAGCCCGCTTGTCGTGACACTGCGGCGCGCCGGACTCCTGAAGTCACTGCGCGGAGTCAACGGGGGGCTTTTGCTCGCAAAGCCGCCCGAATTCATATCGCTGCTGGATGTCGTCAACGCAATGGACGGCGAAATATTCCTGCTGGACTGCCTCAAGACCTCCAACGCCTGCCCCAGAAAGGAACGGTGCATGACCGCAAGGTTCTGGAACGACATCAACGAAACCATCAGGGACAAGTTCCGTTCAATCACCCTCAAGGCAATCCTCGACCAGTATATCTCCGGCAAGCTCAACGAGGAGACATATTCGATCTAGCGCTTGGCCTCCTTCCAAAGCCTGCCCCAGTCCTCCACGGTGTTCTCCTGAAGGGCCCTGCCCTCATCCGCCGTCGCCTTCTCAATGTGCCTGAACCTGCGGAAGAACTTGGCGATGGCGGCGTGAAGGGCCTCCTCAGCCTCCACATCGTGCTTGCGGCATAGGTTGACTACCGTGAAGAGGAGGTCGCCCACCTCCTCCTCGAAATGCTCGCGGCCGCCCTCGGCAAGCGCCTCCTTCACCTCGGAAAGCTCCTCGTCCACCTTTGACAGCGCCTCCTTGCCGCTTGGCCAGTCAAAACCCTTGCGGGCCACTTTGACAAGCGCCTTCTGGGCACGGGAAAGCCCAGGCATCGACCGCGGAACCCCGTCCAGCACGGAGACGCGGCGCGACTCCTCGCCACCCGCCTCGCCACGCTTCGCACGCTCCCAGGTCGCCAATGCCTCGGCCGCATCATCCACCTTGCTGGCGCCAAAGACATGCGGATGACGGCGCAGGAGCTTGTCAGCCTCCTCGCGGCAGACGTCCTCAAGGGTGAACTCGCCCGCCTCGTCGGAAATCTGCGAGTGCAGAACAACCTGGAGCATCAGGTCGCCCAGCTCCTCGCGCATGTCCACAAGGTTCCCCTCCTCAAGCGCGTCCAGAAACTCCCCAGACTCCTCGACCAGGTTCTTCTTGATGGAGTCGTGGGTCTGCGCACGGTCCCAAGGACAGCCGTCGGGCTGCCTCAGGCGTCTGACAATATCCACAAGCCGCTTGAATTCAGTTTCCAGACTCATTCGCAGACTCCGTTTTGTGTCCTGCACGTGACGCGTCCTCGCTGGCAAATGCCTTGAATTCAGGGGAGGACGCCATCAGTTCCCCGTAGGTTCCGGACGCCGCGACACGCCCTCCCACGATGAAGAAAACCCTGTCGCAGCCACGGATGCTTTCGAGGCGATGGGTGACCGTGATGACAGTCGCCCTCCCGCGAAGCCCGTCCAGCGCCTTTGCAAATGCACGCTCCGTCACCTGGTCGAGGGCATTTGTCGCCTCGTCAAGGACAAGCACCCCAGGGGCACGGTAGAGCGCACGCGCCAATGCGACGCGCTGGCGCTGCCCGCCGGAGAGACGCCCCGCATCCTCGCCAAGAAGCGTATCCACCCCCTCGGGAAGGGACTCGACCACGGAATCCAGCTGGGCGGCGGAAAGGGCGCCGCGAATCCTGGCCGCGTCCACCCTCGATGAATCGAATTCCAGGGTGACATTCTCCGCCAGGGTGGCATTCAGCAGGAATGGCTTCTGCGGGACGTATCCGATGGCATGATGCCAGCGCGGAAGGATGTCCGCCGAAAGGGGGACTCCGTCCACAGCCACCTCTCCATGCTCCAGAGGAAGAAGCCCGATGAGAATCTTAAGCAGCGTGCTCTTGCCGCATCCGGTCGGCCCGACTATGGCGACCGACTCGCCGTGGCTGATGGCAAGGGAGACATCCGAAAGCGCGGGGGAGTCGCTTCCTGGATAGGTGTATGAGACGCCGCGCGCCTCCAGGGACCTCCCGAAAGGAAGCGGCGGCTCCGAATCCTCGGCGGCCAAGTCCATGCAGGATTCCCCAGGTTCCAGAAGGCGGAGGTCGGAGCAGACAAGTTCAAAGGAGGGACGGTAGCGGCGGAATTCCATCAGCGCCTGCATCAGGTTCACCGCCGTGCTCTTGAGACGCATCAGTGCCATCGCAAGCAAGGCGATTTGCGGCGCGATTGCGGCGACGTCCCCGCGGGAGAAAACCAGCGCGGCGCACGCAACAAGCAAAAGCGAGCCAAGCGAAAGGAACTCCAGCAACGGCCAGGTGGAGCGCACCTGCAGCATATTGCCGCCCTGGGCAAGCGAAAGGGCGCGCAAAACCTTCTTGAAACGCCCGGAAAGACTCGCCCGCTTTCCGCATATCGTGGCGTCGACACGCGCCCCGAGGGTCTCCATTCCGACGGAGACTGCCTTTTCACGCCCCTTCTGCTCCTCGTCGGCAAGCCGCCTGAGGCGGCGGTTGCGGAAGCTGAGGACCGCCGCACAGGAAAGCCCCATCAGCAGGAGCGCGGCAAGCGTCATCATCGGAGTCCAGAAGAGAAGCATCAGGACTACGCAGATGACCATGGAGGCGCCCCGCACCAGCTCGAAGATCGGGGAGTACGTCCCCTGGACTACGTTGTCGCACTCCATCACGACATGGGAGAGGAGCTCCGACGGGCTCTTCTTGCCATGGAAGTCGGCCGGCGCCAGCAGATACGCCCTCATGAGGCGACCAGACAATTCGATTCTGCGGTTTGCCTGGATGCGGTACTGAATCCACATCCCCATGACGTTCCAGAGAGTCCTGACAAGGTTCAGGGCCAGCGCCACCCCCACGGCGCCCCATACTACGGCCGCGGGACTCTCCCCGAATGCCGACTCCAGCGCCCTCAGGTATATCTCACGCGCGCCGCCAGGGGCGGAGTCCGACGGAACCAGAAGCGAAATGAACAGGGTTATCGACGCAAGGGAGAGGACCTCCAGGATTGCACCGACGACAAGTACGGCATAGAGACTTCGGAAGTGCGCCCTGTCACGCCGTGACAGCAATAGACATATTCCCTTCCGAAGTCCCTCCATCGCAAGGCTAGAACTTCACCACCTTGTGGTTCCTGCCGGAATCATAGACCGCCATCACCATCTTGTGGGCGGTCTTGAGGACCTCCTCGCCAGTGATCGGCGGCTCCTTGCCCGCGGCAAGGCACTCGTAGAAGTCGGTGATCTCCTTCACATGGCTTGCACCCCAATAGGACGGCCCGCCGCCAAAGTTGAAGCTCTGGGAGGGATCGGGGGAGGCAGAGAAGGTGCGCCCGTCATTCAGGGTGATGACCGCACTCTCGGCCTTCATCACGGCCTTGCCGTTCTCGCAGGAGAGCTCAACCTCCACGTCAGAGTCCTGGTTGTAGTAGTTCATCGCCCAGAAAGCCCCCCTGACGCCGTTCTTGAAGGTGATCAGGCCGTCGGCACAGTCCTCGACCTCGATTGTCCCCTTGTGGGAACGGTTCGCCATCGTGCAGTCAATGGTGTCAATGTCGTATCCGCAGAACCAGCACATGAGGTCAAGGGTGTGGATGGCCTGGTCGATGATGCAACCGCCCCCCTCCTTCTCCCAGGTGCCCTTCCAGTCAGACTCGGTGTAGTACTCCGCAGGACGATACCAGGTGACGTTGCACTTCGCGGCAAGAACCTTCCCAAGACGCCCGGAATCAAGGCACTGGCGAATGAGCTGGGAGCCGGCATTGTAGCGGTTCTGGAAGATGACGCCAAGACGACGCTTACAGGCCTTCGCTGTCTTCACCATCTCTATGCCCTGCTCCATCGAAATCGCCATCGGCTTCTCAGTCAAAACATCACAGCCAAGCTTCATCGCGGCAATCGCGACAGGAGCATGGAGGTAGTGCGGAAGGCAGATGTGGACAACGTCCAGCTTCTCCTTCTTGATCATCTCCACATAGTCCTTGTAGGTCTTGATGCCAGTCCCCTTGCCGTCAGAGGAGAAGAGCTTGGCCATCGCCTTGGCACGGTCAGGCTTGAGGTCACAGACTGCACACAGGCTAACATTGGGTTGGGCCGCGGCGGGCATGCCGTGAAAACGGGAAATCCTGCCACAGCCAATGATGCCTACACGAATCTTCTTCATAGCAACGAAATGCGCTCGGGGGGTGGTTCTTAGGTGGATGAAAAATCCAAGGACTGAAGTCGACGGCAAAACCGCCGTAACTGCCCTGAATATACTTCCACTTCAGCGGACTTCTATCGAAGAGGGATTCACTTGCCAAAACCACGACCCCCATTCCGCCGTCTGCCAGAAGGACAAAACGCCAGGCACGGCAGACCGCCCATGGCTCGCACAATTGAGGCGGACGGGGCTTATTTTTGGAATGGCTTTGGAAAAGTGGGTAGGCGGGTATTACATTGTCTCTCTTCTCTGACATCCACGCCGCGCCCTGCATCCTACCGAGGCTGGAAACATGGCTGTGCTTCTCCTCCGCACGATGACGCGGACTGCCAATTTCATCTGCATTCGTACACATCTTCATTCAATCGTCAACCAACCCAACCACCCAGGAGATTCTCGTGAAAAATTGTCCCACCGAACGCATTCGCAATTTCGTGCTGGCTGGCCAGGCGGGCGCCGGCAAGACCTCGCTCTCCGACCTGATCCTCTTCAAGGGCGGCGCGGTCTCCCGTCAGGGCAGCGTCGACGCCGGCACCAGCGTCTCTGATTTCCGCAAGGAGGAACAGGACCGGAAAAGCTCCATCTACTCGGCAATCCTGAACACGGCATGGAAGGACGGACACTTCTTCTTCGTTGACACTCCCGGATCCTCCGACTTCTGCGGCGACGCGCTCAACGCCATCACCGCCAGCGACCTCCTGGTCCTGGTCGTGGACGCGGCGCAGGGCATCGGCCCCGGAACCATCAGGGCGTGGCGCATGGCACGGGACCTGCACCTGCCCCGAATGGTCTTCGTCAACGGATGCGACAAGGAGGAGGCGGACTTCGAACGCACCATCGACCAGCTCAAGGAGACCTGCATCAAGAAGGCGTCCGTCGCCCTCACGATTCCCGTAGGCGAAAAGTCCAAGTTCAGCGCCGTCGCCAGCGTCCTGGGAAGCGACGCCGCGTCCCGCAGCCCTGAGGTCGAGGAAAACCACAACGCGCTTGTCGAGTGCATCGCCGAGTCCGACGAGGAACTCATGAACAAGTTCTTCGAGGAAGGCACCCTTTCCGACGAGGACATCCTGCACGGGCTGCGCAAGGCCGTCCTGACCGAGAACGTCGTCCCGATCTTCGCCGGCTCCGTCGCCAAGAACATCGGCGTGGACGAGCTTCTCGACTTCATCTCCCAGTACGGCCCCGCCCCCACCGACCCGATCCCCGTCAACCTGGCCTCAGGCACGGTCGACCGCGCCGGAACCACCCCCGTCGGATATGTCTTCAAGTCGGTCAACGACACATTCATCGGCCAGCTGACATACATCCGCATCCTCTCCGGCACCTTCAAGAAGGACATGGAGCTGGTCAACACCTCAAACCAGGGCACGGAACGGCTCGGCGGACTTCTGCGAATCCAGGGCAAGAACCAGGAGGCGGTGGACGAGGCCGGCGCCGGTGAAATCGTCGCCGTGGCGAAACTCAAGAACACCGGCATGCTCGAAATCCTCTCCGGAGGCGCAAACGACATCATCATGGCACCCGTCGACTACCCGCAGCCCACCACCATGTACTCCATCACGGCGGTGGCAAAGGGCGAGGACGACAAGCTGGCCGCGGCCCTGGCACGACTGCTGGCCGAGGACAAGACCCTCACCATGACCCGAAACCCCGAGACGCACCAGACCATCATCAGCGGACAGGGAGACCAGCAGATCAACCTGCTCGTGAACCGCATGAAGAACGACTTCAAGGTCCAGGTCGCACTCGAACCCCCGCGCGTCGCATACCGCGAAACCGTCCGCAGCATCGGCAAGGCGGAATTCCGACACAAGAAGCAGTCTGGCGGACATGGCCAGTTCGCCGAGGTCCACATGCGTCTTGAGCCCTTCCAGGGCGAGACCGCCGAGGAGGAATACCAGTTCGGCAACGAAGTCGTCGGCGGCGCAATCCCGAAGAACTTCATCCCGGCCATCGAGAAGGGCGTCGCCGAAACCCGCCTCTCCGGACCTCTCTCCCACTCGAAGTGCATCAACTTCAAGGCAGTCGTCTTCTTCGGAAAGTACCACCCCGTCGACTCCTCCGAAATGGCGTTCAAGATCGCAACAAGGGGAGCATTCCGCGCGGCAATGGCACAGGCAAAGCCCGAACTCCTCGAGCCCATCATGAACCTGACCATCGAGTTCCCTGACGAATACATGGGCGCAATCCAGGGAGACCTCAATACCCGCCGTGGACGCATCCTCGGAATGGACCGCCTGGACGGACAGCAGGTGCTCACCGCCGAAATGCCCCTGGCAGAGGTCTACAAGTATCCCAGCCAGCTCCGCTCCATGACCCAGGGACGCGGATTCTTCAAGATGAAGTTCGACCGCTACGACCCGGTCCCCTCCGCGATCGCAAAGCAAATCCAGGAAGCCGCCGCAAAGGAAGAGGAGGACGAGGAATAGCCCCACAGGCCACGACAGACATCCGGTGCGGCAGCCCCCGGCTCCCCGGGGACTCCGCATCGCGGTGGATGACCTCATCCATAGAGCACACGCATACGCGAAATCACGCGGTCCGATTCCGCCAATGCCGACCGCCGCAGAAAGACGCGGGCGAAGAATGGACGGCAGGACAAACCCCTGCCCCGACGATACGCCCCGCAACCCATATCACCCCAGGCATACGGCGGATTGGACCGAATAACGACACCTCCTGTAAATGGCTGAAGACGATTTCAAAGAACGTCGGCCGCGCAGGGAGCGCGGCTCGGACGAGCCGTCAAAGTGGCTTCCTGCCGAAGAATATCTCACCAATGAGGTCAATCCCAACGAAGGACTGCCATTCTCCAGAAAATGGAGGCTGGCAGTCTTCGGGGGCTCCTTCGACCCTGTCCATCTGGGCCATGTCAAACTCGCCAGGCAAGTCCTGGAACATGACCTGGCGGACGAGATTCTCTTCGTCCCCGCAAAACGCTCCCCCTTCAAGCCCTCGAAACAGGCCGAAACATGCGACGACCGCCTCGAAATGCTCTCACTGGCAATCGACGACGCAATCGCTGAAAAGCCAACATACGAAATCAAGCTCGTGGACGGGCGTGTCAAGGAATGCGAATACCGGTTCAGCCTCAGCGACATCGAATGCAGGCGGGACGGGGATGCATCATACACATACGACACCATGATGATGCTCAAGCAGGGATTTCCAGACTACGAGCTCAAGTTCCTCATGGGAAGCGACTGCCTGGAAGACCTCAAGGACTGGAGACAGGCGGGAAGCCTCATCCGAAACTTCGAATTCCTCATCTATCCACGACCCGGACACGAAAGGGTCAGCGACGCGGCAATCATCCGGCTCTACCACACGCTGGCACCACGACTCATCCGAGCAAGGCTCTCCACAGAGGACTTCCCAGTGTGGGACCTCTCCTCGTCGGATATCCGCAACGGAATCGCACGCGGAGGAGACCTGTCGCCGTATCTCACACCCTCCGTCTGGAAATACATCCAGGAACATGATCTCTACAAGTAGGAATAGGCACGCCAAACACATCGGCCCAACCACACACATAGTTACATGACGCACAAAAGGGCTGACGACGACGGCACCCCTGACCGAACCAGCAATAGGAGAAACAGATAATATGGCAGAAGAAAGGAACGAAGGCACAACCACAATGGATTCCCTCGAAATCGCAAAGCTGTGCGTAAAGACATGCGAGGACACAAAGGCACAGGATATCCTCCTCTTCGATGTCCGGGACAGACAGACAATGGTGGCAGAATACTACGTCGTCTGCAGCGGAACATCCATGCCACATATCAGGGCTATCGCTAACCATATCAAAAAGGCACTCGCCGAAACGGGACTCAGACCACGGGGAACCGACGGAGAGGCCGAAAGCCGGTGGATGGCACTGGACTACGGAGTCGTACTCGTCCATATCCTCGAACCAGAAATGAGAAACTTCTACCAACTCGAGGAACTCTGGGACGAATCAAAGGTGGTCTACCGCTCGACCCCATCCAGTCCTGCACCAGGTTTTACAGGACGATAATTGACAAAACCTTACAAAACAAGCCATAACACGACAACAAGAACAAACGATCCACCATGCCACTACGGCATTACGGTCGGATGCGAAACCAATAATAGGAGGAATTAGGTCATGAGAGTGATTGTAATCATGGCGGGAGGAACAGGAGACCGTTTCTGGCCAATGTCCCGCGCGTCCCGCCCAAAGCAACTCCTGACTCTGACAAGCAGCGGACAGTCCCTCCTGGCGGAGGCGGTGGAACGAGCCAAGGCAGTCGTCCCCGCAGAAAATGTCTTCATCGCAACCAGCCAGACTCTCAAGGAGACCATCACTGCCTCCGCACTTGGCATCCCCGCAGAGAATGTTATCGCAGAGCCTAGCCACAGAAACACCGCCGGATGCCTTATCTACGCCTCCGCGTCGATTCTCGCACGATTCCGCCAACTGGGACCAGAGGGCGTGACGATGGGCGTCTTCCCCGCAGACCACCGCATCCCGGAACTCGCGCCATTCGCCGAAACCGCCACAGCCGCACTCGACGAGGCCGAAAACAACGATACACTCGTCACTATCGGAATCAGACCCGTCAGACCTGAAACAGGATATGGATATCTACAGGTGGACGGAACAGACAAGTCACTTAACAAAAACGAAAAGTTCCCACTGTACAGGGTCACGGAATTCCACGAAAAACCATCCCGCGAAAACGCAGCAAAGTACATCGCAGGAGGAAATTGCTACTGGAACTCGGGAATGTTCTTCTGGAGACTCTCAACATTCCAAAACGAGTTCGGAAGAGCCAACCCTATCCTCGCCGAAACTCTCGAAGACCTCACTGACGCAATCATGGCTGATGACGAACGACGCACACAGGTGATCTTCGACGCCATGCCCTCTGTCTCCATCGACTACGCACTAATGGAAAAGTCGGACAGAATCTCCGTCATCCCAGGAAACTTCCTCTGGGACGACCTGGGTAGCTGGGAGGTCATACAAAGAACATTCCCGGCGGACAACAACGACAACGTGGCGTTCGGAAACCCAGTCGTCATTGACTGCAACTCCAGCATCATCTATAACTCGCCAGGACAAAAGAAGATCGCTGTCGCAACTGTCGGACTCAAGGACATGGTGGTGGTGGTGGACGACGATGCCGTCCTGATTATGCCAAAGGACCGCACGCAGGATGTCCGCGACGTCGTCGCAGCACTCCGCGAACGAGACGCGACGCAACTCTAATAAGGAGAATGGCAACGGGAGGACTGCGCCGCTTTACAAGGTGAAGGCGCAGAAGGTGGGAGTTGAATCCCTGAACCACGAAATACACGAAATACACGAAAATCCATAGCCCGGACACATGCTGACAAACAGCGTATCCGGCCCACGGGGGGATGACATTCGTGTCCATTCGTGTCTTTTCGTGGTTCCGTCCCGCTCCTTCACTTCAGGAACACCCGCGCCTTCTCCTTTTTCGCGGCATTCCTCTAAACCACGAATGCACACGAATACATGCTATTTCCCAAACCACGAAATACACGAAATACACGAAAATCCATAGCCCGTGATACATTATAATAATACAGTTGACAACTACAATATAATCACCATCCCAACAAGATAATACAAAGAATATTGCAAATAACAATTGTGTTATAATATGTAACACAGAAAACCTATCAAACAGTTTCCGTGGCAACACACCTTTTTTTTCATTTCTAACATGAGCAAAGGCAGTAAAGAATATAAGAAGGCATTTGTCAATATTGCCAAAACCCAGCCAAGTGCAGTTTAAATTGTATTCTAGAAGTACAGACTTAGTCTTTGGATAGCATATAGCACACTGCATAACACATAAAAACAAATACGAACATCTGTTTCGCAGTGTCAGTCAGTTCCTTTTCTCGCAACATAACAGATAAAGCAAAAAGTCATTCCACAAAGTTAAATAAAGCTGAAAGACAATCTTAAGAGATTATTAGTCAATCCTTCATAGGAAAGTGCTGTTTCATAAAAACAAACATTAAACAACAGAAAAAAGTCCCTGCCAGCCACAGAATAAAGTGCACATTGCGTCATAAAAGAAATTAAAAATCTCTTTTTGCGCCTCAGTCATCGATGTATCTCAAAATCAATCATCCGAACAATGTTGTACTTGAATGATAAAATAACCGCTCTTCCCAAATAAAAACACTCGTTCTCCATAATATTTTTTATACTTAAATTCAAACACAACCATATTATCTTCTATTTTTGAATAGAAGTATTTCTTCTTACTATTCTCATATTGAGTCATTTTTAGATTATTTTTAATGTCTTCTGGGATATTCTTCAGAGGCCAGAGATAGAGGGATATATCATTAAAACCTTCTTCATAACTAAACCTAGGAGAAGGAAATCCTATCTCATTCGGTCTGCTTAACAAATATGATGTTGTTTCTGGGGAAAATTTCCCTATTATTCTTAAAGTCCAATGATCTAACCATCCTGTTCTGGAATAGAATAAATCATTCTCGAATTTTACATCTGCAGATATGATATTTTCATCCTCTAATCCAGGAATATTCTCGAGGTCGCTTGTGTACCCGTGCTCATCAATTACCTGCATTTTAATGAATAAGAAACACCCTCCAAAGTGCAATGCCATTGACATGCATCCACATAGAAAAAAAAACAAAAAGCGCAAGTGTTTACTGTTCATCTTGCCGTTCTCCACTTTTTATTGTTAACGAATAGGGAATTGTCCATCAGGTATGGAGGTATTCCCCTTGATTATTACCTTGTAGCCTGTTCCTGCAATCTTATCCATGAATATATCCCAAAATCCATTGTCGCATGCCCAATGATCTATAAAAAACAATGATTCTGACGTTTTCGTCCTAAATCGACTTACCCCGCAGCTCGTATATTCCGCTGGATTCCGTATCGTACTGAGTGGCACACACTTGAGTGAAGCCGTGCATTGCCCAAAACACCCCAAAAACCTTCCGGAAACTGCCGACCGCAGTCGCAGATGATGCATGGCTGGGGCACCGGCTATGCATCTAGCCTAATTTAACCGCGATCTGACAATTAGGCGAGGTCGTCGACGTGAAGAGATACGATGAATGAATGAATGAATGAATGAATGAACCTGCCCAATCCGTTATTGACACTGACAGTGAAGCACGTGGACTGCCGACACGAATGTATGTGAAGTCGAAGTGCCAGCACAGATGGGACATTCAGCTGGCAGTCCCATGACCTGGCTGAAGACAGTCTTATCACGTATCAGACAGACAAAGGAATGGCTCCTGGTCGACCATCATCCAGGCGCTTCGCTTGTCCCGTCCTCGATGTTTACCACGTAATCCCATTCGGTAACTTTCCATTCCTCATCCGTCTACAAGTTGCCGTGCGGCACAAATACCCTGCCGTGCAGAGGTTGTCCAGCCCGATGTGTTTCAGCTAGGCAAAGAGATGCTTGACGTTGATTCTTGCCATCCTGCAAAGTTCGGATGTCGGAAGGAATGTCTTCATGTGAAAGTGTCCAATGCCCCCCCTATGCCAACGCGTATGAAGGGGATGGACCATCGACGATTCGGACTATCCCAAGCATCCAAGAGGATTATTCCGAGGGATAGAGCGAAAACGGGACTCAAGAAGGAGATGAACAGAAATCTGGCAATCGTCCCCGTCAGCCTACTCACTATCCGTACATTTGTAAACCAGCAAACGGGGGGAGAGATCGCCAGCCTGCCAAAATGATGGACAAATCACGGGAACATATACAGTTAGAAAAACAACCTTACCATATTTGGATGCCTAATGACTGTCAACATACAAAAACCACAAATGCCTAGGAGTGAACAAAAGATAAAGTAAATATCCAAGACGGACAGAGATTCAATGGAAGAAAACGGGACAAAGGTGCAGAACCATAAGTCTTTTATCCCGTATAAAAAACATATACCTGCCAAAATTGGATAAAAGAAAAAGACAAGCATAATATTAGCAATAATTAACCAGCAGACGTTAAAACACAAAAGTTTAGAGCGCCTAGAACGCAAAGAAAAGCACCTGCTACATTGCCTAAACATATTGAATGAAAATGAGAAATGCTTTATATATAGAAAATAACAAAACAAAAGAGAAGAGACTATATATAGTATGACAAGAACATAATTGTTCATAAGCTCGAATGAAGAATGAATGAATATATCCAAAACAAAAGGAACGAATGCAAGTTGAAATCCTGTTATAATTAGCCAGCGTGCACAGGTTGACAGCCGAAGGAGCTTCTGCTTTGAAAGCGAGGAAATAGTATGCTCTAGTGCAGCGACGTGTTTTTTGACGGAATTGGTCTCCTGCATGAGGTAGGAACTACAAAAACCTGCCAAGAATAAAAACGATGGAATAATAATCAAATACTCCCCTGGCGCAAGCCAAACATGGGAGTTTACCCCATCTGCCCACTCGGCCAACAACCATATAAGATGTGAGAATAATGCTAAAATAATATAAATGAATAGGCTCTTTTGCTTTTTTACATGGCATAATACAGGACTTACTAAAATTAATATCCATAGCCCCATAACCAACAAGCCGACAACAAGACCGTAGGACTTAACTTTCCACACATTAACTAGCTCCGAATTAGGGGAAATGTATATATTCCAATCTCCTGAATTAAACATCATTATTAGACTATAATACCCTGGCAATCTAGCCATATCCCCAAAATCACCATGAATGGAACTCTGAGGTCCTGTAAAGGGGATAATCAACATAATGAATAATAGAATAGCACACACTGCATAGTATACTCTCGACTGTAAATAAATAAGAAGCTTTACCATATTATTCGCACCGCACTTCACTGAAGATTTCTTATCACGCTTGAGAAAACTCATATTCCTTTAAATCACAGAAAACAACATCTCGTTCATTGATGGTTTCATCATGAATATATTCAATGCATCAAGACCTAACATATCATAGATGTTTATGATGTTGTTGTAAACCATTCCATACAGATTTGCCCCTCCTTCCTCCCCGGCTGGGGCCCTCTTGATCCATCTTCCGAGGTTTGGGAAGTAGGGCCTGTAGTTGTAGTATACGAGCCCCGTCTCGTCGTCGTGGTATTCCGACGAGAACCGGAATGGGTTTGCGGAGGCTCCGGCGTGCCTGCACTGCCCGAACGGCTCGTATGCGAAGATGAGATGCTTCACAAGCAGGTCGCCCTGGCGCACCTTCTTGAAGACTCTGCGCCCCATGTAGTCGTAGCCGAACTCCAGTCTTGCGCCTGTCATGGCGGTGTACTGGTTCACGATGTTGCTGGAATACGCCGTCGAGGAGGGGTGATTGTCATTGGCGCTCCACTCCATGATTTTGCTGACATCCATAATCTGACACGTGGAATGATTTCTGCAATGCCATGGAGTGAAAAAACATGCCAGCACAATTTGATGCATCTGAATATGAAGATAGACTTAATGAATTCATAATTGGGGGTAAAAGGTTGCAACACAATTAAGAACAATCCTTTAAACTACTTTGATTCTTCGAAAAACAATATAGCATAAAAAATGTATTGACAAATTCATGTAATAAGGCAAGACTCGACCCAAATACTAGGAAATAGAAATCAATGAAAATGATGTATATCAAAACAATGAGGCATACAAAAGGAGGACATTTCCTGAAAATTCCACTGATTTTTTGACACTTATTTCTATAAAAAACAAGCAATACCCCAATAACGAGCATTAATTCGAACAAACGTCCAAGCCACACAATTTCTACGGTGAATAAATTACTATTAAGAACAGCATTTTCTTGTTCAACAAACAACACAAGAGAATAAGCAATAAAATCAGCAATATACATGGCCATAATATGATAAGATGTGATTACATACTTTTCAGTTCTCCCCTTCTGAAAGAAATGAATAAAAGCAATAGCACTACAGCAGCACAGCAGATAAAATGAATTTATTATCAAACCATAGCATAAAGAAAACGAGCGATAATCTATGTTTGCATAAAAAGAAGAATAGATGTATTTATTAATCAACACACACACTCCTGCAGCTAACATCATTAGAAGATATAAGAACAAGAATGAGCACAAGGAGGTGAAGCAGAAGGACAGCTTTTTATTCTCGGGCATCCTATTATCAGATATCATATTGGGCTGTTTTTTATCAAAATCTCTATGTCCAACAATTATTTCCAGTTTAAAAATTGAAGCCAGAAATAATACTTCCATGAGTGCTTGCCTCCTTTACCTTTTATATATTCGTATGTCATTCCTTTCCACAGGATGCAATCGAGGGGAGTAAGGCCAGCATTATTTTTTACATTTGGGTCTATGTTTGCACGTTCTATTAACCACTTGCAGGCATCGGTTTTATTTTGAATGGCAGCATTATGTAATAACGTTGAGCCATCATCTAGATAAGGAAGACAAAATGACGCCCCTGCATTATCAAGTCTAATCATGTGAGAATCATCACCTGTTATTAATAAATCCATATACGCAGAATAGCATTCTTGATCAAGTAAATTATTGTTTTTATTCTGGATTAACGACGCATTATAAAGCCAAGGCATCTTAAACACAATGGTAATATATGTTAACATAATAATAAAAAGAAAACCCAGAGCATACCTAAAAATGTTTTTTAAATGATTATTCATCTGCACTTGCATTCCTCTTGTATTGTATTATATGAATCTCTAACCGGCATCTCTATAGTAAATGAACTACCACCTCTATACCATGGGGTATAAGGAGTGTCACCGTCAAAGTTAAGTTTTTTCTGTGAACCTAATGTAGGAACGCCAAAATGATTTGCGAATGACTTAGCAATATTTCTCCCTGCAGATGTATTACAACCAAAGAGAGATATTTCTGCATACGGCAGAACAATTTTCGTTGGGAGTTTTTGCACACCCATCCCCTTTCTTTGCTGTGCAGTTGAAAAACCGGTGACATGACCACCTTAATGGCAGGCTTCCACACACAACCATAGGACACTGACAAAGCATACAATGTCCGTTCTCGCCCAGATTACAAGCTGGATACCGGACAGAATCATAGAAAACCTTGCCAGTGAGCAGACGAGCAGAATCCGCTTGTTCAATACAACATGACACGTGATGTCCATGGCCTATGCCCATCTTGCCCATGCACTGTGCCTGAACGACATCTGCGACAGCCTTTCCAACCATGCCGGAACGCTGGAGCAGCTCCGCAACTGCACTCCTCCAAGCCGCAATGGCCTCTCGCACGCCAACAAGACACGAAACGCAGACATGGTCGAGGAACTATTCTGGAAGGTCTATGAATCGCTCTCGAAACAGTATCCCGAGTTCCTGTTCTCCAGCAGGAACTATCCCGGGCTTCCACATCGGTTCAGGAGGCGGACCATCATCCGCGCCGTCGATCCCACCAGCATCCAGCTGACCGCCTTCAGCATGGGCTGGGCGAAGCACAGACGCCAGAAGGCCGCCGCTAAGATACACACGGCTTTGAACATGCGTTCATTCCTGCCCGACTTCGCCATTGTAAATAGCGTCCACGATTCAGATCCCAAAAGCGCCTGGGAACTGTGCGCCGACATGAAGGCAGGCGAGGTTGTTGTCTTCGACAAGGCCTACGTCGATTTCAAGCCTCTGAAGACTTTGTCCGGCAGGGACGTGTCGTGGGTGCCCGGTCAAAGGAGAACATGCTCTATGAAGCTGTGTGACAACAGCCACTGCCGCGCCCTCTGCCTCCGCCAGAGCGGAAACTCATGCGAACACAGCAGAAGGGAATAATGGACAGCAAGCGCTTGGCAAGCGCAAATAAACGCGGAGGAAGTGCAGAATACTGTCCTATGAGCGGTTCATGCAGACAGACATCAAAACGAAGAAATAATACCCTGGGGAACTTTTGGCTGGTGGCCGATGAAGTTGAAGGCAAGGGAAAAATGAGAGAAAAGATCTTCATCACCAACAACCTGGAATGGTCTGCCTTCACCACCTGCCAGCTTTACCAGTTCCACTTGGGCGTGGAGGTGTTCTTCAAAGAAACCAAGCAAACAATCCAGCTTTCTGACTATCTGGCTACAATGAAAACGCCGTGCGCTGGCAGATATGAACTGTGTACTGGCCTACCTGCTGCTGTGCCTCGCGGCATGGAACAACAAATGGAAGCATCCTTTCAGCAGACACTTCACGCTTGTACGTGCCGTTCTGTGGAATTTCTTCCTGCTGGCAAGCCTCATTGAATGCTGCGATACCGTCAGGGAACGCAGGAAACAGGTCATCCGGGGCAGCCCGGAAACAGCCTGCCAGCTCATGTTATGGGATCATCTAGCGTAATTCCAGTACAGACAAGCTTACACACAAAAGGGCGCCCTGAAAAAGATGGATGCTTTGTGCCCAACTGCACCTCATAATCAGGCATTCAACGCTATTATGGTTTTGTCCTTATTATAAAACGAACATCATCATTGCCTTGTCCACTCCTTTCATCATCGTCAACGCCATTCAGCCCAACACTCCAGACTTGCACAGCATACACAGAATCCTCTTTGCTGGTTAACTTATATTTCTTTTCTATACCATCGACATCTATTTTATAGATAATGTCATTGTTTGCATCCAATCTACCTACAGAAGTGGCACTGAAAATATCGCCATATCCAGAATCCATGAAATTGGCCCCTATGGCATGCAATGGTAGTATAAAGGGTTCATTAATGATTTCTGCATTGTCGCCTGTTGAATGTTCAACCTCTTCTAAAGCATGGTTCTGAATAAAACAGAAGCCTTTCTTATACCTCAATACATTAGTTGAATAAGGGTCATTAAGTAGTTCATTAAAAACATCAGGATAGCTACCCGTTTTTCTCTTTTGAAGCTCTAATTTGATCAAACACCGCAAAATACGATTTGAGGCAATGAATCTTTTTTTTAGATATGCAATTCTGGAATGCCAAGGAAATACTATGTCGATACAGACACATTTCCCCATAGGTATACTCTCTGAAAATTCCGGGGTGAAAAAGGCGTTCACTGTCTTTTTGAAGCAATTTGTTGCCAACCACCATGCTTGAGGAAAGAAGATATGCATGGAATGGAGATTAAGTGAATTGCAAACTTTTTCTTTTATGCACTTATTACACGAGGGGTGATGAAAGTGATCAAGCACTATCGCCATCTCGCCAAACATAGTGCGTTTTTCAATTATCGAGATTTGCTTCTCCTCTTCAGAGAGCAATCTATCCTGTTTGATTAGCCATTTATCGGGACAGAGACCCGAACCTACCATTCTTGCTAAAATCTCCAAACGACTTAATCCTATATCAAGCCACATCAAATAGGATGTGGCAAAAAAGTCATTTGCAAGATAGTCTTCGCAAATGTCGATTCTGTTCAAAGCAATGGATGCCTCCTCAAAATTATCTTCCTCAAGTGCATATCTGATGCATTGTATTTCCATCTGTACAGCCTTTTTTAGTACAAGGAGTTCACAATGCTGAATTCTCATAAGCGAACCGCTGTCAGCATAATTCCGATTCATTGACGGAAGAGGTCTATTCAGCATTCCTTCAAAATCAATACGCTCAATGCTATCTTTGAAAATAGCCTTCTGCCTTTTGTTTATTTTTTCTGGTAAAAATATAAATGGATACTTGTAACAAAGAAATGAGATCTCATTTTCTGTTTCAGAAAATGCTCTGCTGGCCACCGTAAGCCTGTCCCAGAATTCAGGTGACGCAGGTCTGCCTGAATAAAATTGGCGTGATAACTCTGAAATTGTCAGGGGATGTCCAAGACTTGCCTCCACTTTCGTAATTGCCTGGTGCGCCGTATAAGCGTCAAAGAGCGCAAGTCCAAGGAATGCAATGTAGCTTGCAGCAACGATACCCCAAAGAACGCGAATGCCCCTGCTGAACATCCTGCGTAAAGAGACTCCTGCGTGGCTTGCAATTAGCTGACCGTAGAGAAGGTATCCAATGGCAATCTGTAATAAACCGAATATTACAAAACTTGCACATCCCAAGGACGTATCCAATCGAGCCCAATGGAAAAGATGCTCATGGAATGGAATGCACACTGCCATTCTTCCTATTAATTCGAAAATATTCTCAGCAAACGTGTTGTGGACATACGCCAGGATCATTTGGAAAATGAGAAATGCTCCAATCCATGAAATTGTTCCTACCCAAAATCTCCAGGAAAAAATGATCGGTCGCAGAAGAAGAATCGACGCAACGAGTGTTGATGCAAGAAAAACCCATTGCCAATAAAATAAACTGTTGAAATGAACAGACACTCCATAGACAAGTGACAGAGTAAATAGACTCACTACAATAAAAAGGGTTTTTCTTGAGAGGGTTTGCCTAATGGACTGCATACAGCAAATAATCGGCAATCGAGCCAGTAAAAATATGGAGTATCCACCAACAATAATAAGACTAGTGATAGAAAAACCTGCCACGTATAAAAATAACGACGTATTCTGTATGCTGCCAATTTTGTAGCAAGCAAAAAAATCCAAGGTTAATGCAAATGCTCTGAGACAGTCAATCCTCCAGATAATACACCAGGCGGAAAAGATGCCCCATGCGCAAATCGGAAGTAATGTCAAGCCTAGAAACGCTCCCTGTTCGGGTTTGTCCAGAAATAGGAGATCTCGAAACCATTTGAACTTTATAAGTTTAAAAATGCCCATACATAACAATATCAATAATCCAAATGGGATATAAACTATTCCTACGACGATTGCCTGAAAAAGTCGAGAAGGATCTCCAACGGCATAGAATATTCCCCCAACACCAAATGGTTCCGCAAATAACTGTAAAAAACGAGGCAATGGAACTCCGCGCCCTCCATTCCATAGGCAAACGAGAAGCATGCCGACAAATGATGGCAGAAGAAATGCTCCTGTCATTATAAGCACTCTAAACAACCGTTTTCTCTCCATACTATTCTCCTATAAACGGCCTAACTCGAATATAGGCATCTACATTTAATCCATGCGTATTCCCATCCAGTTCATAGGCTAAATCAAAAGGTTCTACATCATTTCCCATATGCCCAGAAGAAGTTAAATAATCAATGACTACTCCTAATTTGTTAAAAGTTACTTGAGCCCCGTCTCGTCGTCGTGGTATTCCGACGAGAACCGGAATGGGTTTGCGGAGGCTCCGGCGTGCCTGCACTGCCCGAACGGCTCGTATGCGAAGATGAGATGCTTCACAAGCAGGTCGCCCTGGCGCACCTTCTTGAAGACTCTGCGCCCCATGTAGTCGTAGCCGAACTCCAGCCTTGCGCCCGTCATGGCGGTGTACTGGTTCACGATGTTGCTGGAATACGCCGTCGAGGAAGGGTGATTGTCATTGGTGCTCCACTCCATGATTATGATGACATCCATAATCTGACACGTGGAATGATTTCTGCAAGAGGCGTATTGTTTTTTTCTGGGTGACGCATCAAGATAATTCTAAGAAGCGCAGAAAATATTTCTCCTAATAGAGGCGAGAGAACAAGTACTTTATAAGAAATAATACACATTGCAATCTGTTATTATTCCCTTTTGCTGGGAAATCACCTATAATGTATTTCAAGAAAATAATACTTGCAGTCTGAAGATACAACTAAATATATATGACTGCCATTGTAGACTCGATGAAATTTATACGACTCAATTTCGTCGAGAAATTTTTTATTTGGGAAATTAGGAAAATATAGGAAAATGCCGCTATGAAACTCTTTGTCAATTACTTCAAAATGCTCTTTAAATGCTTCGATATTGACACATGAAACCTCTCCAACAACCTCCAAATGCCAAAGAGTCACATATCTAAAAAAGTAATAAAAACTAGCTTCTGTCTCCAACGGAATAGCCTCTTCAAAAGATTCCCTGTGACACTTCTCCAAAATACTTTGAAGGGATTCGCCCTTGCCTAATCTTCGTATTTGAGAAAGCGGCACTTTTTCGGAAAAAAAGTATATTATATATAGGATAATAGAAATATGCAGGAATACAGAACACCACTTCATCCATGATTTCTTTTTCATTAAAAAATTCCTCCTTTTTGCAAAAACATGTACCTAGTCGCACTTCAGCCTTTTCTCTTCGTTTCATCTCTACCCAAAAATCTCAATTATTTAGTTTCCATCTCGTTTCGGGTGCTGAGTAAAACATGTGATAGGACTACTCATTGAAATTGTATTGTATGATTAATTCTAGAGGAGGTGGAGTAATTTCCTCGTAATCGAAATCATTGACTGTAAATATATACCGGACAATTGACTCCTTTTCATTTGGCTGAATACTGACATTGAATACATAATCCTCATCAGAACGAAGAAGCTCCTCGCTGACATAGTCACTAGGATCGCTTTGTTTCACCTCAACTCTGGAAAAACGATTATGTGGTATAATATGAAAGGAAAGAAGCAATTTTTCTTCCTCAATGGACCGACCATTGGATTGAATTGAGTACTCCTGTATATATTTTCCTCCATCAAAGGATGCAAAAGAAGGAAACGATTCCCTTACATATTGTTTATTTTGCTTAAATGGAATAATTTGAATCGGCTTGACCATATTTCCTCTTATTGAAAGATTTATATGTTCCTGTCCAGGAGCATCTGTCTCTAAAATAAAATAACGGACAAAATAACCATGAAAGGCATGCGGAGGAACGATGACTTTTAGCGTTGTTCTCTCTCCTGGAGGCAATTCTGATGGAATAAAATCAACTAATAAATTACTACTTAGCATTTTTACATTTTTTAACAGAACACTCCGTGTCCCAAGGTTACAGATATCGAAAAACAATGTGCTATCACGCCAGTCAGGGTATCTGTCGCTATCGGAGCACGGAGTTGATATATCTAAAAAGACGGGCTGGCCTGATGGAAGTTCTGGTAAGACTGTATCAGATGTGTGAATAATTTTCTTCCACTGGAAATTATCTGCTATATGTTCCTTGTTCGGACGGCTATATTCGATTCTGACGATTTTCGATTGGGAATCACAGGATGAGTTATTGCTGGATTTTTGATCATAAATATACACGGCAAGTGTTCCTATGCCATCATATTCATCTTCCGGACGAGTATGCACACAGAACCACCTTCTTCTCGCGTCCAGAAGAAATGGCATGTCAATTAGCTGAATATTATCACTGTCAAGCCAACTGACGAATCGATCAAGAAAAACTTTTTTTTCATTGCCTGTTACTATTGTATTACGTTTTACTGTATATAGTTCTTCATCAGAGTATTCTGAATAGAATAATCCGTAATTGGAATCAAATGACATGGCTTCAATCAGATAATTCAGGGAAATCGTTTCTTTTAATTTCTTAATATCGCAACTCTCATTCGCCTTCAGGACTACCCCATCAGGAAAAAAAGCTGTAAAAATGAGATAACCGTAACAAAACAATTGCAGTGCCTTTCTCATAATCCTTCCTCAAATTTAATCCATGCCCTGTCATTGTAATGACCGAGAATTGATTCTATTGAATTGTCTTCCTGATGAAAATGGACATACTTCTGATCAAAATGGACTTCAAATTCCGTGCCGAAGGCAAATGCGCCTTTTCGAAGGGCAACTTCTGCGCATTTCTCTGCAAAACAAGATGATTATCAAAAGAGGGCATCACAAAGATCAACCTCCAAACACAGATCTTCAATATCAGTAGTGATTTTTATCGTTTCCTTGAAATGATGTCCATTTCCTTTCTCAAAAATACATACTGTCATTTTGACCTTTTCATTCGGTGCAACCTCATGCTTATCCAGAAAAACATACATTGCCTCTGTATTATACTCAATATTAATATGAAAAGTAACAGATTCGTGGGTAATAATTATATATTCCTCTTGACGGTACGGAATCATTCCACGTTCTGTATCGGTAAATAAATCGAGTTTTTCCAAATAGAAACGCCTAACTGACCTTTTTTTCTCTTTGTCCAAAGTCAATCTGCTTTGAAATGAAGTGGTATACATTGACAACATCCCTCCAAGCCAGGAAATAATCAAGAAAAGAACAAATAGCAATAAAAAAATGTTTACTTTAGTAAGCTTCAGTTTCATAATGCCTTTCCAAAGTTGTGACTGCCCATTTGTTTTAAGAGTTGTTCATAATACTTCCTCTCTTCAACTGATTTCCTCCAAAGCGAAATGAAGGAATTGTTTTCAGGTGGGATATCACCATAATACCTATGCAGTTGAGCCTGATTCCAATACCTGAAAGTGAAAGATCGACAGCTGTCAAAACAAAATGAATTGTTAAACAAATTAATAACAAAAATACTGTACAGCCCTTTTCCATGCTCCTTGGAATTATTCAAAAATCTAATTCACTTTTTAATAAATCACCATAGGATTTTCTAACAAGAATCTCTTCTCCCGATTCTGTATGTTTTTCTGGTGAATATACATGAGCATATTCAGACGAAAAACAAGCAAGCAATGGAGCATACCAAGGAGAATCATCATCTAATCCAAAAGAGTAACATTTATCATCTACACAGATATTCTTATGTAATCCAAATGCCCAATTTTCTGTAATATAGACACGTGACAACAGCAATCGGCATTCACCATTCGCATCACGTACCATATCCGCATCCATGTTCAAGGGAGTTCCATTATGGCAGCACTGGTTATTACCTAGTATTCCGCGACAATCCAATCCCAATATGTCAGACCTACAAATCACATTATTGTCAGCAAATGAATACAGGTTATCCCCTCCATCCTCCTCGACTGGATAACTTGAGATCCATCTTCCGAGGTTTGGGGAGTAGTGCCTGTAGTTGTAGTATACGAGCCCCGTCTCGTCGTCGTGGTATTCCGACGAGAACCGGAATGGGTTTGCGGAGGCTCCGGCGTGCCTGCACTGCCCGAACGGCTCGTATGCGAAGATGAGATGCTTCACAAGCAGGTCGCCCTGGCGCACCTTCTTGAAGACTCTGCGCCCCATGTAGTCGTAGCCGAACTCCAGCCTTGCGCCCGTCATGGCGGTGTACTGGTTCACGATGTTGCTGGAATACGCCATCGAGGAAGGGTGATTGTCATTGGTATTCCACTCCATAATCCTGACGACATACTTAATCTGACACGTGGAATGATTTCTGCAAGAATAACCGTTCCATTCTTCATGTAGATATGTGTCCTAGAGGCCGCGCTTTTACCGTGGGAACCTGCCTTTCGCTGAAGCCTACATCGTTTGCAAGGGAAGAATACGGGAGAGTCGTGACAACTGGCAGTGAGGAGGCAAATGGAATAGGCCAAATAACTGCGCTGCCCCCCTTGCCGTCGCAGTGGGGTGTGGCGGAAGCAATGCCCTCAGTGTTATTCTGCCGTTGGCCTTTTGGCAGATGAACCATTACTGAGGAGGCGAGGCGGCATTTTGGGGCTGAACAGTCACCCCTGCTCTTCTGTCTTGTCCTGCCGCAGTTGTGCGAGGATGATTGCCGCGAATATCACAGTGCATCCAATGACCTCCCTGACACTGAGGACCTGTCCGAGGACAAGCCATCCTCCCACCGCGCTGAATACAGATTCGAGGCTCATCACCAGCGACGCCACGACTGGGTGGACATATTTTTCGCCGATGATCTGGAGTGTATATGCGACTCCGCAGGAGAGGACTCCGCAGAAGAGGAGCGGTCCAATGCAGTTTAAGACTGCCTTTGGGGGGATGCTTTCATGATTCAACGGCACGAACGCCAGCGAGACTGCCGCCGCCACCATGAACTGCACGCATGAGAGCCTTACCGGGTCGGTGCCTTTGACAAATTGCGCGACGAGGAGGATTTGGATTGCGAATCCAATTGAACAGGCGAGAAGCCAGTAGTCTCCCACTGTGAATCCCGAATCGAGAGAGAGGTTGCACAGGAGCGCCATTCCGAGGAGTGCGCAGAATGCGGCAATCCAGACCTGCGGCGCGGCGCGGTGTCCGATGAATGCCCCGATGATTGGGACCATGATGATATAGAGCGAGCTGATGAAGCCGGCCTTTCCCGCGCTGGAGGTCACAATGCCGATTTGCTGTGCGAGGCTGGCGAGTCCCAGGGCGATGCCGCAGAATGCGCCGCCCAGGAGGAGCCGTCGCCTGGCCTCCCCTGTCGTTGCCGTCCCCCAGACGGAGGGGGTCCGTCCACTGACCAGGTCGATGAGGACGATGCATGGGACGAGGAAGACCACGCCCACCAGTGTTCGCAGCCCGTTGAACCCGCATGGCCCCAGGTGTTCCATTGCGAGGCTTTGCGCCGAGAAGGCGAATCCCCAAATCAGCGCGCATACAAGGAGGGCAAGGAATCCCCAGCGTCGGATTGTCATACGAGGAAAGGACATGGCAGGAATCGTTGAGGCCTTCTTGCGTCCATCGAATGCATTCGGTGCGGCCGGTGGCCGTGTCAAACCCATTCATGTCCCCTGCATCGTCCTTCGCCGTATGCTTTTCAATAAGAGGGCGATGCGTGGGGAGTCTCCGCAACCTAGCCTTGCGTCTGACGTCGCGGCTAGTTGTTGAGACTGTGTATCGGGGCGGGAATCCTGCCGCCAAAGTTGATGAAACGCGCGGATGCCCCGGGATTTCTGATGGGCATGACAGGTCCGCCTCCGAAGAGTCCGCCGAACTCGACGCGGTCTCCGGCCTTTTTGCCGGGAACGGGAATGATTCGGACGGCCGTCGTCTTCTTGTTGATGAGTCCGATAGCCATCTCGTCTGCAATGATTGCGGAGAGTGTTTCCGGCGGCGTGTCTCCCGGGACGGCGATCATATCCAATCCGACCGAGCAGACGCATGTCATTGCCTCTAGTTTTTCCAGCGAGAGATACCCTTTTGCGGCCGCATCGGCCAGCGCGGAATCTTCCAGGACGGGGATGAATGCGCCCGAGAGGCCGCCCACCGCCTGGGAGGCGAATGCCCCGCCCTTCTTGACGGCGTCGTTGAGAAGAGCGATGCATGCCGTCGAGCCTGGCGCCCCGATTGCGTCAAGTCCGAGGATTTCCAGGATTTCGCCGATGGAGTCCCCGACCTTGGGCGTAGGTGCGAGGGAGAGGTCGACGATTCCGAAGGGAATTCCCAGGTTGTGCGCGACCTCGCGGCCGATGAGTTCGCCGCATCTGGTCACACGGCAGCTGGTCTCCTTGATCTCCTCCGCCAGGTCGTCAAGGCCAAGGCTTCCCGGTTCAGACCTGGAAATGCGGCGTCGTAGGGCGCTGCATACGACGCCCGGCCCGGAGACTCCCACGTTGATGACCGCCTCCGGTTCCCCGTGGCCATGGTATGCGCCGGCCATGAAGGGCACGTCCTCGGGCTGGTTTGCAAAGACCACCAGCTTGGCGCAGGCAAATCCGTCGCGGTCTGCCGTCGCCTCCGCGGCCGACTTCATGATATGTCCGATTCTGCCCACGACATGCATGTTGATGCCGGATCGGCTGTTTGCCACGTTGATGGACGCGCAGACCCGCTGTGTCTCGACAAGCATCTGCTCCAGCGACTCGATGAGTTCCTGGTCGGAGGCGCTGACGCCCTTCTGCACCTGTGCGGAGTAGCCGCCGACGATGTCGATGCCCGTCGCCTCCGCGGCGGCGTCAAGGGCCCTTGCGACATTCACCATGGCGTCGCGGGCATGCCCGGAGGCCACGTCTGCCACCGGCGAAACCGCAAGCCGCTTGTTCACGACACTCAGCCCATATTTCGCCCCCACCGCATTGCAGGTCGGAACGAGCTTTCCGGCAAAACGCACCACCTTGTCATAGACCTTCCGGGCGACCGCATTGCCGTCGGAGTCGCGGCAATCCATTAGATTCAACCCGAGAGTGACGGTGCGCACATCCAGATTTTCCTTCTGGATCATTTCGACAGTGTTTATAATCTGTTCAGTCCGAAGCATTTTGAATCCCCCTTCCCTATTTGGAAATGGAAAGACGCCAAGAAATTGAGAAGAAAGCGGTAAAACTTTGAGCGTTTGTCGGCCGGTTCTTGACCAATCTGGTCACCATCCGAGGTTTTTCGGCCAGAATTCATCGAGCATCTGGTCGATTCTGGGGGCAACGACCGTCGGCACCACATCCCTGATTGGCGGCATTGGCTCCCCGTTTCGGACAAGAATTGACCTCATCTGGTTGTTGCAGGCGAATGCGATGTCCGTGGCAATCCTGTCTCCGACCATCACCATCTCCTGCGGCGTGACCTTGAACCGTCGTTCCAGCACCTTGCAGAGCCACCTGTGCGGCTTTCCTGCGATTGCCTCGATGACGACCCCCGGCCTTGCGGCCTTGAAGAAATCCAGGAGCATTCCGACATCCGGGAATCCCGGGGGGCACACATAGTCAGGGTGTGTCGCGAAGACAGGGACCCCCTGCAGGACGAGCCGTGTGGCCTCGGTGAGCTTTTCGTATGTCAGTTCCTTGTCGAAGGCGACGAGAAGCGCCTGTGGGCTGTCGGTGGAATGGACATATCCCTCGCCCTCCATCCATGCACGGAAGCGTCTTGTCCCGAGGATATAGATGCGGCTTCCGATGCCGTATGCCCTGAGCATGTCGACCGTGCCGTCGGCGCTTGTGACGACATTCCTCGGCGTCAGCGTGAATCCGATTCTGCGGAGTCGTTCGCAGTGGTCGCATGGCGGCATGGAGCTGTTGTTCGTGAGGAAGCAGTACTCCATGTCACTGGCCTGGAGCTTTTCGACAAGCTCGACCGCCCCTGGATAGGGGACTCCGTCAAGGAAGAGTGTGCCGTCCAGGTCGAAGAGAATCAGCTTCGCCCTGGCGCCCCGTCCATCCTGCGTTCTCATTCGGGAATAGTCGGCTCTATCTTCCATATCTGGTCGGCATACTCCCCGATTGTCCTGTCGCTTGAGAACTTTCCGCTTCTGGCGATATTGAGCAGCACCTTTCTTGCCCAGGCCATGGGCTCCTTGTAGAGCTGGTTCACCTTCTCCTGCTCGGCTATGTAGCTCTTGAGGTCCCCCAGCAGCATGTAGTGGTCGCCGAAATCAAGGAGGGACTGGACGATTGGCAGGAAGAGGGATGGCTCCTGGGGACGGAAGACATTGTCGCGTATTGCCTCGATTGCGCCCCGGATTTCCGCGTCGGTGTGGTAGATGTCCCAGGGCGAATAGGAGTTCCTGCGTGCGGCCACCTCCTCCGCGGTCATGCCGAAGATGAAGAGATTCTCCCTTCCCGCCTCCTGCGCCATCTCCACATTTGCGCCGTCGAGTGTGCCGATGGTAAGTGCCCCGTTGAGCATGAGCTTCATGCATCCCGTGCCGGACGCCTCCATGCCGGCCAGGGAGATCTGTTCGGAGAGGTCTGCCGCGGGGATGATCATCTCGGCCAGGGAGACCCTGTAGTCCGGGAGGAAGACGACCTTAAGTCGGTCGCAGACCTCGGGGGTCTCGGAGATCTTCTGCGCGACTGCGTGAATCAGCCTGATGATGAGCTTTGCCATCGCATAGCCGGGAGCCGCCTTCGCCGCGAAGACAAAGGTCCGCCTCGGGTAGTCGAGCGACGGGGTCTTCAGCATGCGCTGGTAGATGATGATGATGTAGAGGACGAGCATCAGCTGCCGCTTGTATTCGTGGAGGCGTTTCACCTGGACGTCGAAGAGGCTCTCGACGTCGACCTTCTGGTCGAGGGTCTTTTCGATGAATGCGGCGAGCCTGCGCTTGTTCTCCCGCTTGACCTCCATGAGCTCCTTCAGGAACTCCTCGTCCTCGATGAACTTCTCCAGGTCGCGGAGCTTGAAGAGGTCCGTAATCCACCCGTCTCCGATTCTGGAGGTGATGAGCCGTGCCAGCGGCCTGTTGCAGAAGAGGAGCCACCTGCGCTGTGTGATGCCGTTGGTCATGTTCGTGAACTTGCCCGGCCACATCTCCGCGAAATCCTTGAAGATGACCTCCTTGAGAATCCTGGAGTGGATTTCCGCGACCCCGTTGACATGGGTCGAGCCGATGACGGCAAGATTCGCCATTCGGATGGACTGTTCGCCCCCCTCCTCGATGACGCTCATGCTGCGGAGCTTGTCCAAATCACCGGGATACCTTGAGGAGACCTCCTCCAGGAAGCGGCTGTTGATGTCGAAGATGATTTGCAGATGCCGTGGCAGCAGATACCTGAAGAGCGGGACCGACCACTTCTCCAGGGCTTCCGGGAGGATTGTGTGGTTGGTGTAATTGACGCATGCGCGCGTGATCTCCCATGCCTTCCCCCACTCGACGCCCCGCTCGTCCACGAGGATGCGCATCATCTCCGGGATGACAAGCGTGGGGTGCGTGTCGTTGAGCTGGATGGTGACCTTTTCGGGCAGAGTCTCGACCGTGCCGCCCTCGGAAAAGTGCCTGCGCAGGATGTCGTGGAGACTGCACGCGACAAAGAAATACTGCTGGCGGAGGCGGAGCTCCTTTCCCTGCTGGATATTGTCGTTTGGATAGAGGACCTTCGTCAGGTTCTCGGCGCGGATTTTGCTGTCCACGGCCTCCTCGTAGGAGCCCTCGTTGAAATCCTGGAAGTCGAACTCGTTGTATGCCTCCGCAGACCAGAGGCGCAGGTTGTTGACATTCCTGCCGCCGTAGCCGACGACGGGGATGTCGTAGGGCATTCCCGTGACACGCTCGGCGGGGAACCACCTCCAGACAAGCTTGCCGTTGACGTCCATCTGGCGGGTCTCCCCTCCGAAGCAGACTGTGTGGGCATATCCAGGCCGCTTGAACTCCCAGGGATACCCCTCCTTCTTCCAGGTGTCTGGCTCCTCGACCTGTGCGCCGTTGACAATCTGCTGGCGGAAGAGCCCGTAGTCGTATCTGAGTCCGTATCCGATGCAAGGCAGATGCAGTGTGGCGAGCGAATCGACGAAGCATGCGGCAAGCCTTCCGAGGCCGCCGTTGCCAAGCCCCGGGTCCCTCTCCATCTCCTGCATGTCCTCCCACGAGAGCTTTCCGTCGGCAAGCGCCTCGCGGCACTTGTCATAGAGTCCCATGTTCATGGCGTTGTTGCCCAGCAGCCGTCCGATCAGGAACTCCAGCGAGAGATAATATGCGCGGCGGACCTTCTTCCCTGCATAGCAGTCCTGCGTCTTCATCCACCGTTCGGCGAGTTGGTCCCTCAGGCCGACAGAGAAGGCGAGATACCAGTCTCCGTCAGTCTCCTTGCTTTGGCTGACGGCGAGTGTATGGTGCAGATGCCACTGCAGGGAATCGCTAAGGTCTTCGGCGGTCACGTCCTGGATGTCGCCGTCGGGGTGCACAGAATTCTGCATTTGCGTTGATGTGTAGATGGGGTTGCGCCATATCCGGGAATCCGCCTACAGGCCGGCGGCATCCGTGAATATCTGCGAGAGATGATCCGCCGAAAGGGTGCTCTCGGCATAAATCTTGAACTTGTTCTCCGTGCCTGACGGCCGCATCGCAAACCAGCCGTGTTCGGAAACAACCTTGATGCCACCGATGGGAGCGCCATTGCCAGGCGCGACGGTGAATGCCTCGAGGATGGGTTCGCCGGCAAGCTCCTTCAGAGGAAGATTCTCGGCGGTGAGAGACGCCACATGCGCCTTCTTTTCAGGGGTGCCGGGCTGGTCGTGGCGGCCATACCAGCTGGGGCCGAACTCCTCGACAAGGCGCTTGTGGTGCAACGCGGGATCCTTGCCGGTGGAGGCGGTAATCTCACAGGCGAGAAGCGACATGATGATGCCGTCCTTGTCGGTGGTCCAGGTCTGGCGGTCCTTGCGGAGGAAGCTGGCGCCGGCGGACTCCTCGCCGCAGAAGCCCAGGGACCCGTCGGCAAGCCCGTCCACAAACCACTTGAAGCCAACGGGCACCTCGACCACACGGCGGCCAAGACGGGCTGCCACCTTGTTGATCAGGCTGGATGAGACGACGGTCTTGCCGACGGCCATGTCGTCCCCCCAGTGCTTGCGGGTCTTGAAGAGATATTCGATTGCCACTGCGAGGTAGTGGTTCGGATTCATAAGGCCGCATGAGGGGGTGACGATTCCGTGGCGGTCGAAGTCGGGGTCGTTGCCGAAGGCGATGTCGTACTTTTCCCGCAGTCCAATGAGCCCGGCCATCGAATATGGCGACGATGGGTCCATCCTGATCATGCCGTCCAGGTCCACGTGCATGAAGCGGAAGTCTGGTTCCGGCCGTCCGTGGAGGAGTGTCAGGTCAAGGCCGTATCTTTCGGCGATTGGAATCCAATACCCCATGCCCGCGCCGCCCAGCGCGTCGGCGCCGATGCGGATGCCGCTGGCGCGGACGGGGTCGAAGTCAATAACATCGGCGAGGGCCTTGACATACGGAGTCCTGAAGTCGTAGCGCACCACGTTGCCTGAGGCGATGGCCTGGGCCAGGGTGAGACGGCGCACCTCCTTCAAGCCGCCCTCGAGAAGGCGGTTCGCCTCGTCCGCAATCCACTTGGTAGTGGCCGTATTTGCCGACCCGCCGTTCACAGGGTCGTACTTGAAGCCGCCGTCGCAGGGCGGGTTGTGTGAGGGGGTTACGACTATGCCGTCCGCAAGGCCGCTCTTCCGGCCGTGGTTGTAGTTGATGATGGTGAAGGAGACTACCGGAGTCGGCGTATAGCCGCCGTCCTCGGCGATGAGGGTCTTGACACCATTGGCGGCAAGCACCTCCAATGCAGTCGAATGCGCAGGACGGGAAAGGGCGTGCGTGTCCATCCCCAGGAAGAGGGGGCCTGTAATGCCCTCCTTCGCGCGGTAGGAGCAGATGGCCTGGGTGATCGCCAGGATGTGATCCTCGTTGTAGGTCAACTTCAAGGACGAACCACGATGGCCGCTGGTCCCGAAGGAGACACGCTGCTCGGGAACAGAGGGGTCGGGCTTGCCAACGTAGTAGCGGGAAATCAAGTCAGGTATGTCCAAATACATCGACTCGGGAACGAGCTTGCCTGCAAAATTGTCCATAGTCGCCAGTAAAATCGAGGTTTTGTCCTGTTTTGTCACAACTCACGCGTCAAATGACATAATATACTGCCGGGGGAATTCCCCGCCCCTCCCGGAGGCGATCACTCGAAATGGCGCACCACCGTTCTTGAGCCACGAAACACAAGAAACACGCGAAATGCCTAAGCCCGTGGAGGTTCTGGCAATCTGTGAAGCCGTTCTATGAAAAGGCGATGCCACTCTCTTCCAGTGACCCTATTGTCCCCACGGGGGAATATGCGTTATGCATTAATTCCGCATCTGCCATTATGTGTGATAATCCTTTGACACTCTTTCGATGGCGGTGGCGCGGCCGCTGTCTTCATCGATTGTGACGACGACTGCATTGAGCGTGACATCGTCATTGCTGACTTCGAACCTCATTGGCATTCCCGTGCGGAAATTTTCGATGACCGCCTTTGCGTCCCTTCCGAGAACGGAGTTTTTTGCCCCGACCATTCCCGCGTCGCAGATGAATGCGGTGCCCTTTGGCAGGACTCGTTCATCTCCTGTCTGGACATGGGTATGGGTTCCGACCAGCGCGCTGACGCGGCCGTCGAGATAGTGTCCCAGGGCGATTTTCTCGCTGGTCGCCTCCGCATGGAAATCCACGAATATGACATTTGTCTCTCTTTGGATTTCCCGGATGGCCTGGTCTGCGGCGTCGAACGGGGAGGAGGAGTTGAGCTTTATGAAGACCCGTCCAATGAGATTGACGACTCCGACCTTTGCCCCGTTTCTGGCAGTGAAGACTCCCCAGCCCCGTCCTGGCTGGCATGTCGGGAAGTTCATGGGGCGGAGGACATTGTCGAGTCGGTCGATCTGCCCGGGGAATTCCCGTTGGTCCCAGGTGTGGTCTCCTGACGTGAAGACATCCACCTGGGACGGCTTGAACTCGTCGAGAAGCGGCTTTGTCATTCCATTGCCGCCAGCCATGTTCTCGCCATTTGCGATGCAGAAGTCGCATCCGTATTCCTTCTGGAGGCCTTCGGAGAGTGCCTGCACCGCCTTGCGGCCGCCGCTGCCGACCACGTCGCCTATGAAGAGGATTCTCATTTTTCGGAGGAGTGTTGGGTTGGAATGACAATCATCCGCAGACGGCTTCCAGGACGAGGCGGTTCATCTTCGGCTTCACCTCCTGGATTCGCACCTGGAGCCGGTCGCCTGGCTCCGGCGCATCCCTTGACAACAGGATTCCGCGTGCGAGGCAGTCGCACAATTCCGCCAGGACCAGACGTCCCTCGACGCGGACCACGACTGCGTCAAGCGTCTTTTCAAGGCATGTGCGCCGCAGGTATTCGAGGGTCCAGTATCCCCTTGCCTCCCTTTCGAGGGCGCGGTTTGCGGAGGCGATGCCGTCCACATTGTCGAGGACCCCGAAGAGCTCCGTCTGTGAATACGGGAGCGGTTCGCCAGCCAGATGGGCGCAGAGCTGCCGTTGGATTACCATGTCCGCGTATCTGCGCAGGGGCGAGGAGATTTGCGTATAGAGGTCGAGTCCGAGTCCGCAGTGCGGCTGGGGATATGTCGACATCCTTGTGCGCCTCATCTTGCGCACCTGCTGGTCGAAATCCACTGCGTCGTATCTTATGACCGAATGCGCGCCTTCCACGGGCGGCTCCTGGCATCTGTATATGACAGGGAGGTCGTGGCGAAGCGCGTATTTTGCCGCAAGATGATTGGCAAGGACCATGAATTCGCTTACGAGGTCATGGCTCGGGGTGTCGTCCTGGACGAGCTGTGCCGTGATTACGTCCTTTTGGACATGTATCTTCAATTCCGGGCGGTTCAGCGTGACTGCGCCGCAGTCGTCCCGTATTGCGTACCTCAGCCGTGCGAGCCTTTGGAGCGTTCGCAGTGACGTGGCGAGCTCATCCGTGCCGTCTCCGGCGATGATCTCGTCCGCCCTTACGTATGTAAGCCTGTCCGTCACCCTCAGCTGTGTCGGCGCAATCCTCCAGTCCACCAGCTCCCCCTCCCCGTCCAGGGTTGCGAAGACGCTGAATGCTGGCCTCAGCTCATCCTGGTTGAGGCTTGCCAGGTCGCAGCCGAGACGCTCCGGGAACATTGTGACCGTAGTCGTCGGCAGATAGAGCGAGAGGGGGCGGTCCACTGCGGCCTGGTCGATTATGTCGCCCTTGCTGACGAAGCTGGATGGATTTGCCAGATGTATGCCCACCTCGAAGTTTCCGTCAGGCAGAGTTCGCACGGAGAGCGCGTCATCGATTTCCCGCGTCCACTCGTCGTCGATGGAGAAGATTCTCGGTCCCTCGTATGTCTCCCTGTCTGCGGATGGCGCGTATGGTGCCAGGGAATCTGCCTTTGCGAGGACATCGACAGTGAATCCGGCGTGGATTCCGTTTGCCAGGAGGAATTCATCCGCGTCTTCAGGCAGCCGGTTGGTCTTTCGGAGGATGGAGAGCGCCAGTTCCCGCGGTGTGAGCTTTGTCCCGGCGGTTGCAAGCAAATTGACGGCGGGGCAGTTCAGCCCTCGCATCAGGTAGTCCGTGCACTGCCGGAGGAACGGTTCGAGTTCTGCGGGCACGCCGACGGGTGTTGCCTTGCAGGCTTCGTCGTCCGTGGCAATCACCTTTTGCAGCCAATCCCGCGTCTTTTCGCGCAGTGCGGCCTTTTCCGCCCTTGCGCGCCGCAGTTCCAGGAGCCTTTCCATCTCCTGCTGGTCATTGGGGATGAAGGAGGAGCCGTCGAACCGGAAGTGTATCTGGTCCGCCATGAGGGCGCGTGCCAGCGCGGATTTCTGCTGCCTGGTCCATCCCTCGCCAAAATACTCCGTGGCCTGCTGGTCGATTGTGGCCTTTGCGCCTCCCGCCTCCAGAAGCGTCTCCCAGAGAAGCTCCGAGTCAATGCCCGACTGGATTTCGGAGATTTCGTTTTGGAGCGCCACAAGCGAAGGCAGGGGATTGTTGGACGGGCATCGGCCGTAGGAGGCAATCACCTGCTTGAGCGAGACCTTCGCAACCTGCTTCGTAGGCCCTTGTACTTGTATGCGTTCCCCCTGGTCGCGGACTACGACACCAAGGCACAGTTCTCCGTTTGCGCAATAATCGACGATGTGGTTCACAGGATAGCCCATGAGGTTAATATAGCCAAGCCACCGTGGACTCCCTGCGAACATGCGGCGATTGCCGAATATTGCCGCCCGTCATCTCCGGAGGATGCGCGCCAGCGCCATCACGTCGGCATTGCCGACCATGTACGGGAAGAGCCTGAATGCGAGCCGGTGGACTCCTGCGTGGAGGCGGCATTCGTCCACCGTGTCTTCGCCGCAGGACATTGTCCCCAGCCCCCTTTGGTGGATGTCGACATTCAGCCATGTCTCCTTGCGTGGGGACAATTCGTTGACATGGCGTGCCTTGTAGAGGTCTCCGGGCGTATAGTGGAGTGCCGAGACCTCAAGGTTCATCCCGAGTCCGACGACCATGATGCCCACCTTGGAATTCTGGAGTGCGGCCATTCTGACATCGGTGTGGTTTCCGCTTTCCTGGGGCATTACATACGGAAAGAGCTGTTCGTCCACGACCTGCGAATAGAGTCCGACCTGGCATCCGGCCTTTCTGTCCCAGTAGCTTTCGTGGGGTCCGTTGCCATAGAAGAGGAGATTGTCAAAGCCCTGGGAAAGCGGCACCGTCACCCCAAGCCGCGGCATGTCCGAGAGTTCGGCGGGCACGTCGAACTCGACCTCCACGTCAAGGGCGCCGGTGGGTCGCATCGCAAGACGCCTCCTGACGCCGAATGCGGCTCCGTTCTTCGCCTTGTAGGAGGCCTCCGTATGCATCATGAGAGACCCGTCCTCCTGCATTGAGCTGGAGGCGAGCTTCTCCTCGGGCTCGAGGCCTAGGATGTCCCACTGCTTCAGCCAGACCGCGCCGCGCCTGAAGGACTCCGTCTCCAGGAATCCCCGGATTATGTCGTTGTCCACAAATCCCCTGATGAATTGCTCGCGCATTGCGCCGGCCAGCAGCTTTTCGCCCCGGAAGATCCACTGGTCGGGCATTGCGCCGTCGGTGAAGTGGATGAGGCTCTCGCCGTCGTTGATGGTATTTTCGCTGAAGGCGAGTTTGCCTACGGGCAGTGCCACGGGTTCGGGAAGCGTCGCGGAGGGGACGCATGCCGTGAGGTCGAACTGGATGCCGCCTGCGGAGAATCCCCTGTCTGCCCACGGTGTCTCCTCCTTGAGCTGCGCCGTGACATCCAGGAAGAGCTCCTGGCCATGCCGAAGCTGGACAGTGGAAAGGTCGTAGTCGATGACAAGCGTGCGGGACGCCTGGGGCTGGAGCCCGGACGTGGCCTCGGGCTTGACAACACCCTTCTGGATGGTCTTCCCGTCAAGCTGGAGATTCCAGACAAATTCAAGGTTGTCGAGGGTGACGAAGTAGTTCCAGTTCACAAGGGTGAACTCCCCTGCGGACAAGTGGAGCGCCCTCAGGTCGAAGACACGGGCGAGGTATTTGAACTCCCAGCACATTGGATGGGGCGTCCTGTCGGCGGAGACCATTCCGTTGCCGCAGAAGTCCGAGTCGTGCTTGGCCTCGCCGTAGTCGCCGCCGTATGCCCAGTACTTTCTGCCGTTCCCGTCGTGTTCCTCCAGTCCCTGGTCGACCCAGTCCCAGATGTATCCCCCCTGGAAGCGGGGGTATTTTCTGAAGAACTCGAAATACTTGTGCAGGGCTCCGTTTGAGTTTCCCATGGCGTGGGAGTATTCGCAGAGGATGAATGGGCGGGACTCCACGGGCATGTTCTTCCTCACCCAGTTCTCCATCACGTTGAAGGCGGCGTACATGGGGGAGACTGTATCGATGATCTCCTCGCCGTCGTGCGGTGCCAGGCTCTCCGTCTCCTCATTGTATTGGCGTGTCAGTTCGCAGTAGTGGATTCCACGCGACGGGTCGAACTTCCTGCCCCAGGAGGCCAATGCCCAGAAATTGGCGCCCCGCCCTGCCTCGTTGCCCAGGGACCACAGGTGGATGCAGGGATTGTTCTTGTAGATCTTCACCATCCGCGAAAAACGCTCCATCATGGAATTGAGCCACAGCGGATCGTCGGAGACATGCTCGACATACGCGTGAATCTCTATGTTCGCCTCGCTGATGACATAGAGGCCAAGACGGTTCGCCAGGGCGGTGAGCCGCTCGTCGTTGGGATAGTGGCTGGTGCGGATTGCGTTGAGATTGAAGCGCTTCATCAACAGTAGGTCCTGGAGGATGCCCTGCGGGGTCACCGTCTTCCCAAGACGCTCGTCAAAGTCGTGGCGGTTCACGCCGAAGAACTTGACTGGCTGGCCATTGATGAGCAGGCAGCCGTTCTTGCGGCGGACGCTTCGGAAGCCAAAGTCGGTGCCGGTCGCCTCGGAGACGCTGCCGTCGGGGGCGACAAGCGCCACCGTCAGCCTGTAAAGCTCGGGGGTCTCGGCGCTCCAGCGTGCCACGCCGGGAAACTCGTATGTCTCCTCGGCAAGGGGCTGGAGATTTTCGCCGTAGAGATACATGGTCGGATTCTTGTAGAACTCCAGCTCACGGGGGGACTCCCAGACAGGCTTCCCGGAACGGTAGACTTGGACGCGGAACTTCCAGCCGGCGGGGATTGCGTGGGCGCCGCGGAACCCGGCGTCGACCCGAAGCTTCAGTATGCCGACGCTCTCCGTCTCTTCGTCAAGGGTGGTCTGGGCGAAGACGTCCGCCACGTATGCCTCCGGCGTATATTGGAGGTAGACGTCGCGGAAGATTCCCGCCATCCTCCAGTGGTCCTGGTCTTCGACGAACGACCCGTCGGACCAGCGTATCACAAGGACGGTCAGCTGGTTTTCCCCGGGATGGACATAATCCGTGATGTCGAACTCGGAGGAGGTCCTGGAATCCTTCGTCATGCCGACCTCGGCGCCGTTGACATAGATGAATCCGCAGGACTCGATGCCCCCGAAGTGGAGCACAAGCCGGCGGACATCCTCGCGCACATGGAAATTCCGCCTGTAGACTCCGCATGGATTCTTATGCGGCACGTGGGGCGGCGTGTCATCGAATGGCATGCAGACATTGATATAGTGGGGCGCGTCAAAACCCTGCCGAGTCCAGTTCCCTGGCACCGCAAGGCGGGTTCCGTTCCCATGGCCGCCACCGGCAAGCAGCCCGGCGGGCACCTCTTCGGGGCATTCGAAGTGCCAGAAGTCCCACTTCCCATTCAAAGACTCGATTGCAGGACACTCGAAGGGCTCGTATGAGCCGTCCCTGGCCTCCTCCTCGGTCTTCCAGGTGAAGAGCGGCGAACGGCTGGGAAGCTTGTTGACCTGCGGGACGGAGGGGCACTCCCAAAGACGTGTGGTCAAATCGAAGAGATGCATGGCTTTTGCGGAGGGGGTTCTGGGTGCGGTTGCGTATGCGCCGTCCCGTTGTCAGGGAGGCGCCACGGCGTGCGGCATGAAATTGCAGACAGCGGCTTTCCGCTATGCGGAGGCCAGTTCGTCCTGGATTGCGCGGGCGGCGGCGGCGGGGTCTGCGGCCGCAAGGATGGGTCTGCCGACGACTATGAAGTCGGCCCCGGCGCGTGCCGCGTCGCCGGGAGTCATGATGCGCTTCTGGTCGCCGGCGGCTGCTCCGGCTGGCCGGATTCCAGGCACGACCGTGAGAAAGTCACGCCCGAAGGTCTTGCGAAGCACGGGCAGCTCCAGCGCAGAGCATACGACGCCCTGAAGCCCCGCGGACTTGACAAGCCCTGCAAGGCGGAGAACCTGCTCCTCGGGGGTCGCATCGACCCCGATGGCGGACAACTCGCCGGCGTCCATGCTGGTAAGCACAGTCACCCCAATGACAATCCTGCCGGTTTCCGACATCGCCTCCGCGGCGGCGGAGAGCATCGCGGGACCGCCAGACGCATGGACGTTGATCATGTCCGCGCCTATCAGCGCCCCGGAGCGAATCGCCTGGGCGACCGTATTCGGAATGTCGTGGAACTTCATGTCAAGGAATACCTTCTTTCCCCGGGACTTGAGTTCGCCCACCACCTGGGGGCCGTAGTGTGTGAAGAGCTGCTTGCCGACCTTGTACCATTCCACCGCGTCGCCGGCCCGGTCGACAATCTCAAGTGCCTGGGAAAGCTCCGGCAAATCAAGTGCGCTAATCAGTTGGGTTCTCATCCTTGTCCTCCTTCGTATCCACGTCCACATCCACGTCTGCCGTGGACACTTCATCATCTCCAGCCCGTGCCCCATCCGCGCATGGGGCTTCGCATCCAGAGGGTTGCTCCGCGCCTGGCTGGTCATTTGGCCGCCTCGACGCCTTGTATGCAAGAACCCCAAGCACTCCGGCGCACGACACCAGCTGCAACGTCTCGATTGCGGCAAAGGAGATTGCGCAGGGCTTTGACTGGACGATTGTCCAAAGCACCGCGGGCACGAACCTCACGGGGAGCGGTTCGTCACCGTATGGCTCCACTCCCATGACCATGACGACGATTCCCCAGGCGAGCGCCATAAGCAGGATGACAATGAGGGTGGAGAGGTATCGCATTATGAAACAGACCAGAAATGCCCGGGGGCTGCGGCCGAGCATTGAGAAGATATTCCAGCAGTACGCAGCCTGGAGAAGCAGGAAGAACACCAGCGCCAGGATGCCCATCACCTGCAAATAGAGGTGGTTGAAGACTGGTATGAAGGGCACCCCGTGGGAGGTCAGGCTCGCATACCAGCAGACGAAGGGGGAGAGAAGGCAGGCAGCCAGCGCGGTGACGCGAAGCCATACGCTCTCACGCACCCTGCCCTGCCCGTCAGAGCCCCCACGCCATAAAAACGCCGAAAGCAGAAAGACGACCGAAATCGCCACAGGCCAATACTGGATCTGGATGGACGGGAAAAGCCCGTGCGCCGCCTGAAGGACAAGAAGCAACGCCAGGACGATGCCGTTGAGATAGAACGCTATTGATACTATCCTGCGTTGCATCTGTTGGGATAAGGTAAAACAGGAGGCAATACTGCCCCATGCGCTAGAGGGAGTCGAGATACCTGGTGTACTGCTGGCCGTTCATCAGCTGGCTCGTCTCGTCCGGATCGTCATACTCCATCTTGAAGAGCCAGGCCTCGTGCCAGTCAAGGTAGATGAGCGCGGGATCGTCAAGCACATCCTGGTTGACAGCCAGGACACGTCCGGTCAGCGGGCAGCGGAAATGGCGAATCCTGTTCCTGACATGGATGTGAATCACCAGGGAGTCCATTTCCAGTTCGTCACCCTCAAGAGGCACGTCGATGCTGTCAATCCCCCCAAGCTCGTCCGCAAGGTAGTCGGTGATGCCGACATAGGCGACGTTGTCATACTCCTCCATGTCGTATTCCACCAGGGGCTTGGGTGCAACGGCTCCCTTGCCGCGAGAGTTGGACGCCTTCTTCACGGGCTTCGATGGGGCAACTGCCTCCACGACAGGGGCGGCCTCCACATTCTTGGACGCCTTCTTCACGGGCTTCGCAGGGGCAACTGCCTCCACGACAGGGGCGGC
>ERZ1026860.28-NODE-28-length-103880-cov-9.304647_pt1 | contig 103880 bp, 97 predicted proteins | sample MGYA00380160_ERZ1026860 | MGnify/ENA primary metagenome ERZ1026860 (study PRJEB33269, sample SAMEA4719796) | human gut metagenome | biome: human-associated habitat; feature: organic feature; material: feces | place: Cameroon | collected 2013-10 ... | reverse complement strand
CTATTTCCTTAATAAGAAAATAAGAGTATAAAAAGAGAATTTCGACGGAATTTTTTCGTGTTTTGGGGTGATTTTCGTGTAAAATGGCACTTTCAAAATGATAAGAAGGTTGCCTCAAATGAAAACACGGCGTTTTTTCAGAAGAAAACGAAGTCTTTCGGGTCGGAAAACGAAGTCTTAGCACCTCTAACTCTTCGTTTTCTTGAAAAAAGACGGCGTTTTCCGACCGTCAAAACGCCGTCTTTTTTCAGTCGTTCTTCGATACACCCGCAAACAACTGAAACACAATTTATTGCCAAACCCTCAAATAGTTGCAAAAATTTCAAAGGCTTGGCTCTTGTCGGATTTTTCGTAAGCCACGAAGTTAATGAACTTGAAAATCGTTAATTTGAAAGGATTGCAAGAGGGACGAAATGATAAAGAATGTAAAGAGAGAAGTTCCTGAAAATACCAATCCTGAAAAAGCCGAAACCCGGTTTTGAGCGAATAAGGGATATGTTGTTCTCGTCTATCATCATTTAATGTTGTTGGAGTTATACACAGATAATCCTTTAATCGTCAAAAAGTACTTCTGACGAGGATGGTGAGGCTTGTCGGGGTAAAGCATAGAAACAAATCCCTCTTTTATGGCCGGATTGAGTGAGTATTCCATAAAATTCTCACGGTTCTTTAATCCTACGGAAACCATCATCTCTTTGACTGATAATCTATTGTTTGCAATAGTCTTTATCAAGCGGATGATATTCTCATTATCTATATGCAATGGTTTCTCCGAACTTGTCGGGGTACTTGTCGGGGTACTTGTCGGGGTGAAGGCTGTCATGTTTTCGGGTACATCGATTACCATAAAGCGATTTTTCAGTTCATTCTTTTCTCCAATCAATAGATTACGAAAGAATTGTTCCAAATAAACACTCTCTCTTTTGATGCCCTTTTGTATGTTTTGATAGTTGGCTCTAACCAATGCATTACGGAAATACCAAGAATGATTGGCAAAAAGGTCGTTCTCAACATTGAATCCCATCGAACGTAAATATTGAATGATAAACACTGCCGTTGTTCGGGTATTGCCTTCTCCAAAGGGATGAATCTGCCACAATCCGGATACGAATTTGGTGATATGACTAACCATTTGATTTATATCCAATCCTGTATAATCAAATGCCTTTTCTTGTTCAAGGTCATATTCTATAGCTCTGCGAATGTCGGGAGCAGATACGTATAACACTGTATCACCACGAAGCACCCATTCTTTTTTAGTGATATTGTAATCTCTGATTTGTCCGGCAAACTTGAATACACCGTTAAATATCCTTCGATGAATGGCAGTCAATCCTGCCACAGTAAAAGCAAACGAACGCTCATTCAACAACTTGGTTATATTGGCGGAAACTTTATCCGCTTCCTCTGTTTTGTTATCCTTTTCAGTACGAATATCTTTTGAATCGTAGTAGCTCTTGATAAGTTGCTGTACTTCATCAATGGTTATGTCTCCCTCAATATGCTTACGAGCAGTTTCAATAAGATATTCGGAGGGCTTCAAGCCATCTACCGCTTGAAGTCCTATTGCCGTTTGCCACGCATAACCTTTTTCACGCTTTGACAATTCGGCTTGTCGGATGTATTCGTCGAAGTTTACCATGCCGGATTCCACTCAAAAAAATGCAACTTATCGGTTAGACCATTTGTTCCGACTGCAAAGTTAGCGAAAAAGTATTCAAGAGGAGTTTGGTAGCCGATTTTTCCCTCTGTCGATTGTTCATGAAGGTGATTCTTCATCGGCAGTAATGTTTCTTCGCATTCTTTTGCTTCTTTTCTTATTTCAACTTTCCATCAAGTTTTGCCAACTTTATCCAAGTTCGTTCAACTTTATTCACGCATTTGGAGACAGTATGATTGTCGCTGTATCTTTGCAATCGAAAACAAAGAACGGTTGCAACTTTCAAAGGTTTTCATGTGAAGTAAAATCAGTATCAATTAAAAAAACATTTTGTACTATGGCTATCGAGTATGTAAAAGTCAAAAGGACAATCACAGTCGGAAGAAATCCGGGCGAAAAGTTCCAAGCCCGTATCAAGAGAGGTCAAACGATAGATGAGAAAGACCTTTGCGATGAAATCACAGAAAGCACGACCCTTGCACGCGGTGAGGTAAAATTGGTGGTCGAGCAACTGCAATACCACATCGTCAAGCATGCCAAGAACGGGGAAAGTGTGCAGTTGAAAGAGTTGGGTATTTTTTATCCGTCAATCTCTGCCAAAGCGGTGGATTCTGTAGATGATGTAACTTCCGAGACCATCACCCGAAAGTGCATACGTTATCGCCAAAACGTTGAAGTCAGAAAGGCGATGGACAACTCGCACACCAAGCTCGCAAACATGGAAATCAAAGGTTTGCAGAGTTAATACTCTTCCTTAATTCTTAAACAACCAAGTCGCAGGCGGTCAACCAAATCAAAAGTTGATCGCCTGCATTGTTCCGGCTGCGAAGCATTCGTTCGAGTAACAGGCAAAGGTCATTTGCTCAAAAAATTGTATATTTGCAATCCTGACTGCTATGGAAAAAGAAGCAAATTCATACATACCACCGTTTGAGGTAACAGAAGAAATACTATCCCTTGTGGCAGAGGTTTCCGAAATCGTGGGACATCTAAGTGCCACCATCAAAGCATTACCGAGCTTTCAACTTCGTAAAACCAACCGAATAAGAACAATACAATCGTCTCTTGCCATTGAAAATAATTCTTTGTCCGTTGAACAGGTAACCGATATATTGGAAGACTTGCTGAAAGCTCACAAATCGATGATGAACGGACTTGTTAAGGAAAACGGCTGCTATCGCAGAGGGAGTGTCGGTGTGTTTGGAAAAAAAGGACTTGTACATCTTGCACCACCGGCAGACAGAGTGCCTTTTTTGATGTCGGAATTGATTGCTTGGAGTAAGACTTCAAAGACACATCCCTTGGTAAAATCTTGTGTCTTTCATTATGAATTTGAATTCATACATCCATTTGCCGACGGAAACGGACGAATTGGACGTATGTGGCAGACACTTTTGTTGATGCAATGGAATCCTATCTTTGCTTGGATTCCGGTTGAGACCATAGTGAAAGAACATCAGCAAGGGTACTATGATACGATTAAAAAAAGCGATAACGAAGGTTCTTCCACATCATTCATAGTTTTTATGCTCTCATGCTTGAAACAGGCTTTGCATGAGTATCTGGTAAGTAACAAAAAAAGTAATCTGAAAAGTAACCAAAAAAGTAATCAGAAAAGTAACCAAAAAATCTTGGCAGCCATGCAGGAAAACCCTGCTGTAACCATTCGAGAATTGCAAGAGATTGTCGGATTATCCGAAAGCGGGGTAAAGAAAATCATCAAACAACTGCGAACTGAAGGTGTCATCAAACGAGAAGGCGGAGCAAAAGGCGGTCGCTGGCGGGTTATGGAGAAAGAATACAAAAGGCACTTGCTTCAATATTTCAACATTTGAAGCAAGTGCCACAATTATTCCGGCTGCTCAAACAAAAGCAATACCACGATTGGTTGTCTTATGGTTTAACCTCGGCGGGTTTCACAGATAACCAACCGCAATAAGTCTTGGTTTTTTCATCATATACAGTAGTTACAATGTACCCTTCCTTAACCTTTTTATCAACCCATTCATAGTACAACTCTTTATCCGGTGTTTCAAAATCAGGCTTCTTGTCTTTCTTGGTCATAAAAGAATTTTCTTTGGCTACCAAATGACCTTCTTCGTCATAATAGAAAACCAATCCTCGTGGATACTTCTGCAGGTGACAGATATGGTTGTACAGAAGTATTTCATTGTAATTAGGAATTGCCGAATATAGATCAAGAGTTATTCCCGAAGCAACTTGTTGACTTGAAGCAACAGGAGTGTTAAACTTTTCATCTTCATTCTCCTCACACGAGGTAAATACAAAAGGCATTGCTATTGAAACTGCAAGCAAAACCGCAATCTTTTTATTGATATTATTCATATTCTTATCTGTTTTGATGTCTGCTATCAGACGTAAATACTAATTAAAATTCTATTTTCCGGGTTCATGCGGCAGGACAACGTAACAAACAGTCCCGCCTTTCAGACCCATAAAGAGCATAATCCTATGTATTCAATTTGTGTCATATATCTATTTTCAATTTACGACATTGCAAATATACAACAAACACCCTATAATTCCAAGTTAAAAAAACTAAAAGTACTTTTCGCTATCAGAAAGTACTATTTCTTATCTCTCAAAAAGACTACAATCTTTCTGGTAACGGACTGCATTCTTACTCTATGAGAAAGAAAAGCTACATTAGAAAGTACAAAATCAAACTTACACCGATGCAATTATTTTCATGGTTTACAAGTCCAAGGAGAAGAGTATATTGAAGAAGGTTTCTTTCGTTTCGGGGAGGTAGCCGAGGCGGAAACCCATCTCCACTGCTGTTTGTATTCTGAAAAGGTGCATGTTGAGGCTTATGTCGCTGCCTATGGAGCGTCTTTTTTCTTTGTCGAAGAAGCCTTGTTCGTAGAATGGAGCGGCGGTTATGCGTTTGCAGTAGAGTATTGCTCCGAGGCGTAGGTCGGGATAGCATATAGGGGTGTGCAACGTGAGCGATATGCCATGGTATTCGGCTGGGTATTGGTTGTAAACGCCTTTGGTGAAAGCTATTTCGTTGGGAAAGTAATATGTTTCGGGGGCGTTCTTCTGGTAATTGAAGGTGAATTGCAGGCTTTGGTTCTTAAAGATGAACGGTACGTAGGTTGTGGAGCTGAACGAGAAGTATTCGGCAGGGTTGGAAGTGAGTGTTGTCTTGTAATTCAGCTTGATGACCTCGCCCCATGAGGGTACGATGTCGTTGTATGCCTGTGCGGAAAGCATGCTCAAACGAAAGCCGAGACCGAAGGTATTGAACAAATCGAGTATTCGGAATTCCTCATGCGGATTTATCAGTTTGCGAGGTACGAGCTTGCGGAAGGAGTAGTTGGCGACAAGGCTTACTTTATTCACCGTGCGTTGCGTGTTCCATGTATAAGGCAACGTCATGTTCAATCCGCTCATCCATTCGTTCCATTGGGCGTACAGGTCGGTGGTATCGCTCGAAAGGAGCATGGAACGCATTTTGTAGTTCGTTTCCACGTCGAATATGGGATAGAATCCGCTGTAATTGTACGTCAGATACAACTCGTGTTTTATGTCTTGGGGATTGTATTTGTAGCCGAATTGCAGAACGGAGGTCGAAAGCAGGTTTTGAGAGAAGAAACTTACGCCTATGCCCAAATCCTGTTTGGTGACGTTCATGAAGAACGGTGCCCAAGAATGGAAGTTGAAGAGATGAGCCGGTTTCGAATAAGGTTTGCTTTCGTAAGCCGCCGTCGTATCGTTCATGAATGAAGCGTCCAAGATGAAACCTTCCTCCTTTCTCAAATCGGAAACGAAAAGAGGCTCGGGGTTCGGCTCGTTCAAATCCACCGGCAGAGCCATTGCCTTGCTCCTTACCAAACGAAAACCGTCGGAATTATAGGCAGAGAGTATCAAATCGGCGTTTCCGTTCCGTTCTTTCGCCGTTTCATCGGAATGATTGCCCGTTTCGTCGGCGTGAAAGGGCGTTTCGGTTATGCAGTAACTGCTTATTCCGTATTCGGTATCGGACTCCACGGTGCATGCTCCGCTTTCGAGACTCATGCTTACGAGTTCATACTTCCCTTTCACGTCCTTTATGAAGTACAACCTGCCGTTTCGGATTTGCAAACGGCTTATATCGTCGTAGGAAGACGCCGTAACAAGGCTTCTCACTCCCGTTGCTATGTCATATTTCGCTATGCACTTGCCATAAACGGAGGTTTCTATGACGTATAATGCCTTTCCGTCTTCACTCCAACAGGGAAAGGAGAATGCCACATCGTTTTCCTTTCCTATGGAGGCTATGTACTGGTGTTTGTTCTTTTGAAGGACGTTCTTGGTGTAGAGGAATTTGTTGCCGGGGCTGAGAATGACGAGGCTTTGATTGTCCTTTCGGTCGGTTTCTATTGCGGCTATGATATTTTTATCGACTGGATTGTAAACCGGATTGAAGAAGATGGCGTCCGAGGTTACAAGCCTGTATTTTTTCTTCCTGAAATCATACTCTATTATGTCGGCATTGTTCTGCTGTCCCCAACGTTGGTTTGCCGATTCCTGAGAATACAAAACTTTTCCATCCTTATAGTCGAAGTAGGAGTGCTTCAAATACGGAAGAGAACGCAGTTTGTGAACCTTGCCTTTTGTGATAAGAACAAGGGTTTGAAGTCCGAAGCTGCTTGATTGCAGTGCTATTATGCTGTCCTGCCCTATCTGTATTGGGTTCTTGTAATTGGTATAATGTCTTTTGCGGATTTCGATTTCCTCGATTGCGGACTTGTTTTCTTTTTCCTGCCATTGCTTTCTCTCGGTTTTCCATACACTCAAAAGCGAATCCGCCATTTGTTCATATACACGGCTGTCCGAATAGGGACGCTTGCCAGCTTTGGAGAACCATGCTCCCCTCCACCAATGCTTCGCCGTGCTTTCCATTACATCGGCAAAGACATCTCTGCCATAGATACTGCGGGAGAATGCAGTCATATAATAACCGAAAACATATTGATTGGGGATATAATCCCTGCGGGAGCCGAGTTTGGCTTTATCGAACTTGTATGCACCTTTTTCCAAGAGCTGGGCCTTGAAAAGCATTTTGTATTCCGGAATATGCCCTCTGCCCGTTGGCGACATGGATGTCTCTGCCACGACGGCATCTCCCTCCATGAACCACAATGGAACGAGCAAGCCGGAAACCGCTCCGAGTATATGTTCACCGAAGACGGCGTTCAGACACTTGGTTATGCCTTTGTTCAAAGCCTGCATCTGGCAGGCGTGACGGTATTCGTGCAAAGCCAACTGCCATGACCACGGATAAGCGTAATGATCCGGCGGAGGAGTTGTCCAGAACTCCATTCTCTTGGGAGCCCACACCAAAAGACCGTTCGATTTGCTGCCGTTGGTGTGTATCAATACGGGAATGCGTGGAGCCGTCGTGCCGAGGCTGTTGCCAATATGCAGGCTCACCGTATCGAGAACCCGTGCCAACTTTTGTGCATCGTCCTCATAAAAATCCGGATAGACCAAACGGAAGTTCTTCGTTTGTATTTGCCGCCACTTTATGGCATTATCATCATTCGCACTTACGCTGTATTGAGCATGAACGGCGTGAGAAAAAAGCAAAAAGAACAATAGCAAAACCCTTCCGCAAATACTCGCGGAAGGGTTGCCATGAATATAAAACAAAGATTTACTTCGTTGGAACATTCTTCAATGTCTCTGTCAAATAATCCCAGAACAATTTGACCGAAGGAATGTTCACTTTTTCATCGGGAGAATGCGGGTGCTTGATTGTAGGACCGAAGGAAATCATATCCCAGTTTTTATAAACTCCGCCCAAGAGTCCGCACTCCAATCCTGCGTGTATCGCCATCACTTTCGGCGTTCTGCCGAACAACTTCTTGTATGTAGCGGTCATAGTCTCCAATATAGGCGAGTGCATGTTCGGTTTCCAACCCGGATAGCCGCCGGTGAACTCGATTTTTCCGCCTGCCAATTCGACAACGCTTGCCATCATTTCAGCAAAGTCGGCTTTCGCCGTATCGACGGAGCTTCTCAACAATGCACAAGCGACGATTTGTTCGCCCTCAGTCTTAACAATGGCAAGGTTGGAAGAAGTCTCGACAAGGTTTTCCATCGAATCGCTCATTCTGTAAATGCCGTTCGGACATGCGTAAACGGTTCTTATCACTCTTCTTGCGGTGTCTTGGTCGATCAAAAAGCTGCAAGAAGACGTTTCTTCAATACTTATGGTCAAATCAGGTTCCACTGCCGCAAGTTCGTTCTTCACGATGCTTTCCAAGTTCTTCACCTCGGCTTTCGCTTCGCTCACCTTGGCAGCAGGAACGGCTATCGTGCAGAAGGCTTCTCTCGGAATGGCGTTGCGAAGACTGCCACCGTTGATTTCACCGAGCCTGCAATCGAATTTCTCCAATGCTTTAAGCACACGGAACAAGGTCTTGTTGGCGTTGCCTCTGCCGAGTATTATGTCCATGCCCGAGTGTCCGCCCTTCATTCCCTTTACGCTCAACGTCAAAGCCTGACAGCCTGCCGGCATAGCCTCTTTCTTGAAGTCGAAACGTATGGTTGCATCGACACCTCCGGCACAACCGACATATAATTCGCCCTCTGTCTCCGAGTCGAGGTTCAAAAGAATGTCGCCGTTAAGCTCTCCCGCCTTCAAACCGAAAGCTCCCGTCATTCCGGTCTCCTCATCGATGGTGAACAACGCCTCGATAGGACCGTGGACAAGCTCCTTGTCTTCCAATACCGCCAAAGCAGCCGACGCTCCTATGCCGTTATCCGCTCCGAGTGTCGTTCCGGTTGCACGAACCCACTCTCCGTCTATGCGAGGCAGTATAGGGTCTTTCTCGAAATCGTGTTTGGTATCATTATTCTTTTGAGGTACCATATCGACATGGGCTTGAAGAATAACGCCCTTGCGATTCTCCATACCCTTCGAGGCAGGCTTACGCATGATTACGTTACCCGTTTCATCGACTTTGTACTCTATGTTGTTGGCTTTGGCAAACTCCACCAAGGCTGCAACTATCTTTTCCTCATGTTTTGAAGGGTGAGGAATGGAACAAATCTTGTCGAAATGCTTCCACAAACCCTTTGGTTCCAAATTCAATAACTCGCTCATCGCTGTTTGTTTTTATATTCTTTATTACTCTTTATCTCAACACTCCCTGCCAAAGAAACGCATCATTCTTTCGTTTTAGTCTCTGCAAATCGCATTCTTTTTCAAAAATACCATATACCGTTGCACCGCTTCCCGACAACGAGGCATACAAAGCTCCGTTCTCATACAACAGTTGCTTCGTTTCCGCAAGCACGGGGTACTTAGGAAACAAACTATCCTCGAAATCGTTCTTCACCCTCTCCTTCCATTCGCTCAAAGGAGGCATTTCCCTGTAATCGATGTGCGACGGCTTGGGTGAAACGCCCTTATAGGCTTCGGCTGTCGATATTCTGATGTCGGGTTTCAGCAAAACGATATGTTTTCCCGCAAGAGACAGCTCTGTTTTTTCCATCTTCTCCCCTCTCCCGTAAACGAACATCGGTTCGTCTTGAAGAAAAAACATGCAATCCGAGCCGAGCATGCCTGCATAACGGTGCAAATCCTCCTTTGAAAGTCCCAGAGAAAACACCATATCAGCCAAACGCAGAACGTAAGCGGCATCCGCACTGCCTCCTCCCAAGCCTGCAAAAGCCGGAACGGCCTTATCCAAATGTATGTTCGCCTCTCCAATTTGCGGGTAATCCTTTTGCAACAAACGCAAGGCTTTCATGCAAAGATTGTTCTCCGTTTCGCACTCTCCAATCTCCAAACCGGACATGTTGAAATGCGTTTTGCCGTCCTGCGAAGGGCGGATTTCCAAAGCATCGCACAAAGGCACGGGATAGAACACCGACTCTATGTCATGATAACCGTCGGAGCGTTTGCCGACAATGCTCAACCCTATATTTATTTTGCAATTCGGGAAAAATATCATAAGACATAATCAATTTTATCGGCATTTTGCTTCTCGGAAAAATCATTCCGCATCGACAAAAAACTTTTTGCAAAGATAAGCACAACCGATTAAAATGCAAAACCCGCATTCGCATTTTCTTTCTTGTCGGAAAGAAAATGCAAACAACGGGTTTCGCCAAGTAAAACTTTAATAAAACGTCACTCTATTATCCGAACGCTGCGTTTGATGAAGCTGTCCAAAGCCTCTCCTTTCAAAAGCCCCTGCTGCAAAAGGGCAAGGTCTTTCAACTGGTTGAGAATGCCGACTCGCTTCTCCGTATCCTGTTCGTTCAATATCTTTGAAATGATTTCATGGTTCGTATTGACGACAAGGTTGTAATGTTCCGGCATTTCTCCGTACAAAGAAGCCATGCCGCCACCCATTTCGCTCATCTCTTTCATTCTTCTCATGAACTCGTTTTGGGTTATGGTGAAGGGTTGAGCCGTTTGTTCCATGCTTTCCGTTTGAACGGTGAACTTATCCTTGTCGAAAATCATCTCCACCATCTCTTTCACTTTCTTGCATTCCTCCTCGCTCAACTTGGATGGAATGACTTCGTCCTTCGGAATCAACTTATCTATGGTGTCGGCATCGATTCTGACGAACCTTGCATCGGTAAACTTCTGCTCCAACGCCTGAATGAAATGACTGTCGAGCAATCCGTCCATCAAAAGCACGTCATAACCCTTATCCTTTGCCGCTTGGATGTACGGATATTGGTTCTCGGTATTCTGTGCATAAAGAAAGACCAATTTTTTGTCCTTATCCGTTTGCAGATTCTCGATTTTCTTCTTGTATTCGTCGAAAGTGAAATATTCTCCCGCCACATTCTTCAACTGACAAACCTTTGACATTCTGTCATAGAACTTCTCGTCGCTTATCATTCCGTATTTGATGAAAATGGACAAGTCGTCCCATTTCTTCAAGAAGCCATCTTTGTCCTCCTTATACATTTGTTCCAATTTCTCTGCAACCTTCTTGGAAATGTGAGACGAGATTTTCTTCACATTGCTGTCCGCTTGCAAATAGGAACGGGACACGTTCAACGGAATATCCGGAGAATCCAACACACCCCTCAGCAACATCATGTATTCGGGAACCACTCCCTCCACGCTGTCCGTTACAAACACTTGATTGCAATAAAGTTGTATCTTGTCTCTGTTGGGGTCTATGTTCTTCCTTACCTTCGGAAAATACAATACTCCTGTGAGGTTGAACGGATAATCGACGTTCAAGTGAATGTGAAACAAAGGCTCGTCGAAGTTCATGGGGTATAACTTATGGAAGAACTCGTTATAGTCCTCCTCTTTCAAATCAGCCGGTTTCCTTTTCCAAAGAGGATTCGTGTCGTTTATGATTCTGTCCTTCTTTTTCTCCACACGTTTAGGCTTACCGTCCTTATCCTTTTCCGTCTCGCTGTCTTCCCACACGCTTTCCTCACCGAAACGAATGGCAACAGGCATGAACTTGCAATATTTGTTCAAAAGCTCCAAAATTCTATGTTCTTGCAAGAACTCGCTCGAAGCCTCGTCGATGTGCATTATGATTTCCGTACCCCTGTCTGCCTTGTCGCATTGCTCGATGTCGTATTCCGTACTGCCGTCGCAAGTCCAATGAACCGCAGGCACATCCTTATACGATTTCGTTCTTATCTCGACCAAGTCGGACACCATGAAAGCGGAGAAAAAGCCCAATCCGAAATGACCGATCAAGCCGTTCGCCTCCAATTCACTCTTACCTTTATATTTTTCGACGAACTCTTCGGCACCGGAAAAAGCAATCTGAGTTATGTACTTCTCCACCTCTTCCTCGCTCATACCGATACCGCGGTCGATTACCGTAAGCGTCTTTGCCTTCTCGTCAATTTTCACATCTATCGTGCAATCTCCGAACTCTCCTTTGAACTCTCCCAAAGCAGCCAAAGTCTTCAACTTCTGTGTAGCATCGACTGCGTTGGAGACAATCTCCCTTAGAAAAATCTCATGGTCGGAATAAAGAAACTTCTTGATGACCGGAAAAATGTTCTCGGTCTTTACATTTATCGAACCTTTCATATATCTTATTTATTGTTACTCTTCAAATCAAACAATTCCACTTTCACCAAGGCAAAAGCCGTTCCAAAACCGACAATATGACAACTTGTCAGTCCGGAACACCCCTTCCCCACCCCATTTTTCGGATACGACGAAACGAAACGCCGATTCTTTCGCCGTTTTATTTTGCCGAAACGGCGGAATAGTTTTTCACTTGCAAAAAAACAGATATTCCTTTGCTTACAGGTATCGGACAAAACAGCGAATTAAAAAGTGAAAGCAATGTTCTCAATGGCTGAAAACCCAATCGAGACGATTTTTGGTATAGATCTCCTCACAGGTTGCTTCATGCGTCCGACCCGTTTCGGTTTCAAACATGCAATCTCCTCCGAATGATTTCACCTTATCGACGAACTCGGCGACAATATCAATATCCATTATTGCGTAATCGGTTCCCATAATTGTGAAGAAGGGTGTTTTTGCCACATCTTCCGCATTGCATTTGGAAGGATTGCCTGCAACCGGCATGGCTGCCGCAAACAAATCCGGATAAGAGGAAATCATTCCCCATGTTCCGGTACCTCCCATCGAGCCTCCTAAGATGTAAATCTTTTGTTCATCGGCAAGCTGTTCCGATACGTAAAGGTCGATAAGCGATTTCAAAACGCCGTTCATCATTCCGCCCCATGATTTGTCCGAAGGGCATTGAGGAACGAGAAATATGGCATTCGACTTTTGCGAAACGAGATAATTGCATATCGAATCTATTGCCGACTCTTTCATCTGTGCCTCGTTGTCCGACCCTTTGCTCGACCCTCCGTGCAAATAGAGAACCAAAGCCGGCTTCCGACTGCCATCATGAATGATTTCCGTTTTTCTATAAGGCATAATCACGTTTGCAAACTCTGTTTGCTCATACGAAAATACCACCTCTTTAACCGCTTGTTCTTCATTGCTCGTTGTCTCTTTCCTTTTCGCACGAGACAAAAGCAAAAGAGAGCAAAATCAGGAATAAAACTCTTGTTTTCATGATATGTGATTCGATTGTATTTTATTCTTTCGTATTCTCTTCTTCCGGTTTCGGCATTTCATTCGGTTCTTCCTTGCTTTTCATGGGTCTTTGCTTGAAGACAAATCGCAGAAGTATGTTTACACGGGGAAATTTCTCTATCGAGAGTATGAGCAGGGAGCAGAGCAGAATGGAGAACAGCACAACGGAGAAGGTTATGTACTTAATCTCTGTTCCGCCTTCCAGTCCCAACTGCTCGGGTACAGAAGCAAGCACGGCGGCTGCAAGTCCTTTCGGTATCATTACGGCAATGGTGCTTCGGTCAAAGGCATTGGCGGAGCCGGGGGAGAAGAACTTGGCCGTTACAATGCGAACGACGACCAAGGCTGCCGTTATCACGGCTCCTATCGCCAAGGATTTTCCGTCCGAAAAAGGAATGCTCAAACCGACATAGACGAAGAAGAAGGTTTTCAGCACGAAGCCTATCTCTCCGATGAAGGCATGTTCGTTTTCGTTCAGCTTCAGATTCTTGTTTCTTTGGTATTTTTCCAAGAATTTGAAGTTGAAATATTCCATGTTGGCTATCGTAATTCCGAAAGCGAGCGAAGCTATCGCCCCGCTGTACCCCAAGACCTCGGCAAGCCCGTAAATGATGAAGAGATATGCCGGTGTAAGAAACATGGAGTTGCGAAGACGTCGAATCTTCTGCAACAGGCTCGCCCAAACCATTGCTCCGACAAAACCCAAGAGAGTTGCCAAGACGAAAGATGCCAAGACGTTGCCCGCAACCTTGCCGACGTTCAAACCGCTGCCCATAAGCTTTGCGTCCATGAAAGCAAAGGCGAACACAATACAGAGAACGTCAGTTATGGCTGACTCAAGGATAAGAGCGGTCTTGGTTTGGGTGGTAAGTTTCAGGTGTTGGGCAAGCGGAATGACCACTGCCGATGATGTACCTGCCAATATGCTGCCGGTAATCATGCAATTCAACAAGTCCATTCCGAAGAGATGGCAGATGATACCAACGGTTACGGCGGCGGCAATGAAGCTGCTGACCGTCAGTTTGACCGTCGAACGCCATGATTGTTGCAAATCGCTTATGCTTATGCCTGTTCCGCCCTCGAAAAGTATGACCACAAGGGTTATGGAGGTGAACACTCCGCCCACACTGCCGAAATCGGACGGCTGAACGAACTTCAATACCGGTCCTATCAAGACACCTATAATCAATAGCAAAAGCACATCTGGTATTTTCCTCTTGCTGAACATCATCGAGAAGAGGTGAGCGGAGAAAACGAGAATTCCCAAAAATATAAGTGCTGTTCCCATAGGTGTATGCTTTTATTATCAATACTCGAACTCGCAATCGAAAGCCTTTACCAGCTTCTCGATTTCCGGACGCTTCTCTTTGAAGTGCTTATACGTGTCGGCAGGCGAGTAAATCTTCGTTTTGAGTTCCTGTTGTTTGCAAACGACTTGCAGAACAATCTTGTCGAAGCCGGTTTCCTGCTTAACAAACGACAGTATCTTTTGTTTGCAGTGGTTTATCTCGCTTTCGGCAATTTTATTGCTTACTTCCAAGATGATTAAGTCGTTTTCACCCTGTCGGCAAATCGCATTGGTAAGAGAAAACGCCAGATTGCGGTCTTCTTCCTTGATTTTTTCCGCATATTCCGCCAATGTGCGTTTGAAAATGTCGAAATTAAGGCGTTTTTTCTCGCGTTCGTTTTCTGTGTTCTTCTCCAAGAGTTCACGGCTTACGGCAACGGATTTGTTAATCGAAAATCTGGTTACCGTTCCGAGCGATGCTTTTATTTGTTCCTTGGTCCGGTCGTCGGTCAGACAGTCATTTTTTTTTTAGGCTCTCCGCTTGGCACGGATTGTACGGGGGTGGATTGAACGGGAGCAGTCGCAGGGGTGGTGGCTTGTTTGTTCGGTTGGATTTTATTCATGATGAAACCAATCCTCATCAAAGTCAGCTCGACGCAAAGTCTTTTATTGTAGCTCTCTCTGTACTCCAAGGCACATGCGTTCGAGAATTCCAAAGCACGAAGTATGAATACCTGTGGTGCTGTCTGTGCCTGCGTCACATATCTTTGAGCCACGGTCGGACTGACTTCCAAAAGACCTGCCGAAACAGGCGTTTTGCAAACAAGTAGGTTGCGGAAATGCGAGGCAAGACCGCCTATGAAATGGCTGCCTTCAAAACCTTTCTTCAACACTTGGTCGAACAACAGAAGGCTTTGCGGAATGTCTCCTGCCAAAAGCAAATCCGTCAGACGGAAATAGTAATCGTAATCCAGTATGTTGAGATTATCGATGATGTTTTTGTACGTTAGCTTTCCGCCGGTAAAGGAAACGAGTTGGTCGAACATGCTCAACGCATCGCGTAAGCCTCCGTCTGCCTTCTGAGATATGATATGCAGAGCCTCTTTCTCGTATTCCACGTTTTCTTTCTTGGCAATGTATTCCAGATGGTTCGCAATATCGTCGTTGCTTATGCGATGGAAATCGAAAATCTGGCAACGGGACAAGATGGTCGGCATAATCTTCTGCTTCTCCGTCGTTGCGAGAATGAACTTAGCATATGCGGGAGGTTCTTCCAGCGTTTTGAGGAACGCATTGAAAGCCGCCTGCGACAGCATGTGTACCTCGTCGATTATATATACTTTATACTTGCCGTTTTGCGGCGGAATCTTGACTTGTTCGATAAGGGAACGGATATCTTCCACCGAGTTGTTGGAAGCTGCGTCCAACTCCACGATGTTGAAAGAGGCATTGTTCAAAAAGGACTTGCAGCTCTCGCATTCGTTGCAGGCTTCCGTTTCGGGAGTAAGGTTGGTGCAATTTATCGTTTTAGCCAAAATTCTTGCACAAGTGGTCTTGCCCACTCCACGCGGACCGCAAAACAAAAATGCCTGTGCAAGGCGGTTGTTACGCAAAGCGTTCTGCAAAGTGGAAGTTACATGCTCCTGACCTACAACCGAATGAAAATCACTCGGACGATACTTGCGGGCAGATACGACAAAGTTTTCCATAACCGGATTATTATTTACACCATTCGTTTTCGGCAAACACGCCATCTTTCGCTTGCAAAGATAACAAATAAAATTCAATCCGCAAATCCGAGACCCTTTTTCGTCAACAGCTTCGCACGTTCGTCTCTTTTCTCATATAACTCAGAAAAGCGTTACGCCGTTTCACGAAAATGAAGCGGCGTAACGGTAAATTCTTCCGCCGTTTCGTTTTTGCGAAACGGCGTTTTGTCAATCTTCTGACGGTAAGATGGTTCTTTATTCCTTTTCTTCCTCGTTCTGTTTTGCCTGTTTGCTTGCTTTTTTGCTGCCGTGGTAGAGGTCGAATTCGCAGAAACGGCATTCCAAATTGGAGTTATAGACGGTTATCTTTCTGCTTGGTTTCAATCCGATTTTCTTCAAGGCGAACAAATCCGAAGAGATGACCCATGCGGTGTTGCCTTCGTACATGGATTTGAACGCCGTGCCTATTCTTTCATAGAGGGCTATTATGTCTTCCACCTCTATTCTCTCGCCGTATGGAGGATTGGTTATGACGAGGGTGCGTCCCTCCGGCGGTCTTTGCTCCTCTATCGGGCAACGGAAGAGTTCTATGTCTTTGTGCAACTTGGCAAAGGTTATGTTTTCCCTCGCTTCGTTGATTGCGTTCTGCGAAAGGTCGCTTCCCCATATCAGATAATCGAAGTCGCACATCTTCTTGTCCTCTTCTTCTCTCACTCTCTTCCATTCGGGCAAGGAGAAATCGGACCATTTGTTGAAGGCGAAACGCTTTCTGTAATATTGAGCCGGGATATTGTACGCATACATTGCTGCTTCTATCAAAAGAGTGCCGCTTCCGCACATGGGGTCGAAGAAATTGCAGTCTCTCTGCCAGCCGCTCAGCTGTATGAGTCCTGCTGCGGTTACTTCGTTCAAAGGAGCCTGTCCGTTGTTTTTGCGATAGTTCCTTTTATGAAGGCTTTCTCCCGAAGAGTCCAATGAAATCGTAACATGGTTCTCGTAGATATGAAGATTGAGCTTTATGTCGTACTCTTCCTTGCTGACCTGAGGGCGGAAGTTGAACATCTTTCTGAACCTGTCGCAGATTGCATCTTTGGTTTTTTGTGCCGCATAGAGGGAATGGGTGAATGTGGTGCTGAAAACGGAGTGGTCGATGTATATCTTGGCATCGCAATTCATGTATTTCTCCCACTTTATCGCATAGACGTTGCGATATAATTCGTGTTCGTTCTTTGCATCGAACTCTGCTATGGGCTTCAATATGCTCAATGCCGTACGGAGACTGTAATTCGCCCTGTACAAAAGGCTCATATCTCCCTCGAAGGAGACTGCCCGCCTGAGTTGTTCGATGTTTTCCGCTCCCATGTTCTCCAATTCCTTCGCCAAAACGCCTTCCAATCCGAACATGGTCTTTGCAACCATTTTGAATTTGCCTTCCTGTTCCATTATTGCCATATAAGGGTGTGCTTACAGTTTGCTCAAAAATTTCGTCTTCTCGACAATCACTCTGCTGTGGGTGGCTTCCCCTATCTTTGCGGTCTCGTCGTATGCCGTGATGTTGAATGTGAGTTTTTTCCCTTCAACCTTGCTGAGGAAACTCTCGCAAACGATTTTGCTTCCGACCTTCGAGGCTTTTATATGTTTGGCATTGATTTCTATGCCTACGCTTACGTACCCCTCGGGTAGCAATTCTTTCACGGATTCGTTGGCTGTCTTTTCCATGAGTGCAATCATTGCCGGCGTGGCGAAGACTTCCACGTCTCCCGAGCCGAATGCGACGGCTGTGTTCTTTTCGTTTACCTCTGTTTCCTGCTTTCCGCAAACGCCATCTTTGATAACTATATCCATTTTGCTTTTTTGTTTTTTAGTCTAACCGTTGTATTAAAACATCTCTTGCCAAAGCGTAATCCTCCGGCACTCCTATATCGATGAAAAAGCCATCGGACTCTATGCCGAAAAGGCTTCCTTTTTTCACTTCCCGCTCCAAAAAGTCTTTCTCGAAAGAAAAAACCTCTCCGACGGCTCTGTCGCGAAAGGTTTCCTTGTTCAATATATATACGCCTGCATTTATGAAGCATTTTTCTCTGAATGCTTTTTCTTCAAAGGCCTTTATGCGTCCGTCTTCAAAGGCTACGGCTCCGTATCTGTCCACATTCTCCATTCGTTTCAGGGTAAGCAAGGTCGGAAACGGAATATCGGGAAAATCGTTCTTGATTTCAAAGTAACGCTTCGCCGTTTCGGCAAGGGAGAACTTTATGATGCTGTCGCCGTTAAGCACAAGCACGTTTTCGCTTTCGGCTTTCTTCAACGCCATTGCCACAGCTCCTCCCGTTCCAAGAGGGGTAAGTTCTCGGGAATAGGCGATTTCCATTCCGTAAAAAGCCTTTCCGTATGTCGATTCCATTGCCTCGTGCATGTAACCCGTTGCGAGGATTATCCTTTTCACGCCTTGTCCGCACAGATACTTCATGAGAATGCTCAGAAACGGTTTTCCGCCAATCGGAGCCAATGGTTTGGGAAGATCGGCGACCACGCTTTTCAGTCTTGTTCCCTTTCCGCCGCACAGAATTACCGCTTCCGTTATTTGTCGTCCATCTGCCATGTCTGCAAACCCTCCTTCGTAAACTCGAATCGTCTGACGTTTCCGCCGAAATTGTTCAACACATCTATAACCCTGTATCGCACACAATCCGGACAATAAAAGAATATGTAGCCTCCTCCTCCTGCTCCGGAAATCTTACCTCCTCTCGCTCCGGCTTCCAATGCCGCAGTATAGACATCTTCAAAAAGATGAGTGCATATACCGTCTGCCATCTGCCTTTTGTACTGCCAGCCGAGATTTAGAATGTCTCCTATCTTGTTAAGGTCGCTTCGCAGCAAGGCTTCTTTCATTAAAATCGCTTGCTTCTTCAACTGCTGCATCGCCTCTATGGATTGTGTGTTGTTATTAACCACATTCTTTTGCTGTTGTTCTATTATGCTCGCAGAATCGCGGGAAGTGGAGGTGTAGAACAAAACAATGTTGCGAGACAACTCGTTCATGATTTTGTCTTTTATCCTGAGAGGGTTAACAATCACCTTATTGTCGGAATAGAACTCCATGAAGTTTATCCCTCCGAAGGTTGCGGCATACTGATCTTGCTTTCCGCCGGCAAGTTTCAGGTCTTCTCGCTCTATGGAATAAGCCAACAATGCAATGTCATACTCTGCCAACGGAAGATTGAGCCATTGTGCGAAAGCCCCAAGCACAGCCACGACCAAGGTAGAGGAGGTTCCCAAGCCGCTTCCTGCGGGAGCATCGACGAAAGTATGAAGTTCGAAAGACAAAGCGGGCAAATCGAAATCCTTGACCACTCTGTTGTAGATTGCTTTCAGTATATCGAGATTGCCATCTATCGGAAGTTCTCTCATGCTTCGGCTTTCGAATTTCTCGCCTCGGTCTTCCGTTATGATTTTTATGGTATTGTCTGTCCGCGGAATAATATCGCAATAAGCGTAAAGGCTTATCGTTGCATTCAAAACGCAACCTCCGTAGATGTCGGAAAAGGGAGAGACGTCCGTTCCGCCGCCTGCCAATCCCAAACGCAAAGGTGCTTTACTTCTTATTATCATTTCTGTTTATGCTTTCTTTATATACTTTTCTGATTGCAGCAGTCATCTTATCCCATGCGAAGCGTTGTTTCTCCGTTTCCAAACTTGCCGAGAAGTCTCTGCCGTTTGTGCAGAAGTCTTCTATGCATGAGGCAATGCTTTCGGCATTCGGTCGGCATACATAGCCGCTTTTGCCATCGCAAACGATTTCCGGCAGTCCTCCGACATCGGTTACAAGCATGGGTTTGGAAAAATGATAAGCTATTTGCGTAACTCCGCTTTGCGTTGCACTCTTATACGGCAACACAACCAAATCGCAGGCACAGAAATACCTGCTTACATCTTCGTCTTTCACAAACCTGTTTTCCATGCTCACCTTATCCCTCAAACCATACTCCGTAAGCATTTGTTCATACTTGGAATAATCATCGTAGAACTCCCCTGCCACGATGAGATGCAGCGGAAGATTGACGAGCTTAGGGTCTTTCATTGCCTGCAAAAGTATATCCAAGCCCTTATATTCCCTAACCAATCCGAAGAAAAGCAGATTAACCTTTCCCGAATCCAAGCTAAGCGACCGCAGGGCTTCTTCTCTCGGAACTTTCTCTCCGAAATTATCGAACAAAGGGTGCGGATTGAGTATCCGCGGCGAAGATTTATCGAACAGAGAGATGTCTTCCATAACGCTTCTGCTCATTGCCACCCACGCATCGACCGATTTCGCGAAATATTTCGTGAATGCGTTGTCGAAAAACCGTCTTTCGTGCGGTATGATGTTGTCCGCAATCGCCACAATCTTGGTTCGCTTAGCTCGTGCAAGCCTCGCAATAGTGCCGAAGCAAGGTGCCATGAACGGTAACCAATACTTGATTATCACGATGTCCGCCTGCATTTTGCGTATCTTCTTTCCGACCTTTATCCACGAGAAAGGGTTAACGGAATCGACCGTTCTCTCTATTTTGAAAGGGTGATTGACCTTGCTTTCGCTGTATTGGGTTTTGCCGGGAAAAAGAAATGGCGGATATTGAAGCGAGAATGTTTGTATCTCCACCTCATCGCCTTCACTGTGGAACTGTTCCATCAATCTCTCGTTGAACAACGCCAAACCGCCTCGGTAAGGGTATGCGGTACCTACCAGAACTATTTTCATTTCGCCAACGATAATTCAAACATCTTGCACAAAGGATTTATCCTTTCCGAGAATGCTCCGAACACAAAACTCATTCGATAAAGTTTTTCTTGAAACAACTCAAGCCAAAAGCCTTTTTACAATGGTAGAAACGAGCTTATTGTCAGCTCTTCCTGCAAAGGCTTTTTGTGCTGCACCCATCACCTTGCCCATATCCTTTATCGAAGAAGCACCTGTTTGCGAAATGATTTCTTTCAATTTGCTTTCTATCTCTTCTTCGCTCATTTGCTCGGGCAGATACTGCTCTATGACGGATTGTTGAAAGGCTTCCTCTTCATAAAGGTCAAGTCTGTTTTGTTGTTTGTACAATTCGGCAGACTCCTTCCTTTGCTTTACGAGTTTTTGAAGGCATGCCATTTCGACCTCCGGGCTGATTTCCGAACCGCTGCCGTTTGTTTTCAACAACAAGATGGCTGATTTCACTGCTCTCAGAGCCTCCAATTTCTTTCTGTCCTTTGCCAACATCGCTGCTTTGATGTCTGCATTGATTCTTTCTTCCAATTTCATGATTTTATCTCCTTTTCTGTTTCCGATTTCACCGTTCCGTCTCTTTGCAAGCCTGTTTTAGTCGAATCACCGAGGCTTGCCGAACAGATAAGAGCGGATTATTGAAACCTCTTCTGTATTTCTTCTTTCAAAAAATCCTGTGCCAATTCGATTTGGCTTTCTCTCCCTGCGAGCATTTCAAACAACCTGCCGGCAAAAGCCGTTGGCGTCATCTCTTCACCCTCTTTCGCTTGAACGGAATTGATAGTGTTTATCATATCTTCCTTTGCGTTTTTTATGTATGCCCAAGCCTGCTGAGATATATACAGTTGCTGGGAAAGGTTATGCTCGAACTCGTCTCTGATGTTACGAATCATCACATCTTTCAACAGTTGCGTACCCATCTGAGGCTGATAACAACGCAACACGAGGTTGTTCGGTGTCATTCTTTCCAAGAAAAGCACCAAGCGTTCGTAAGCCTGCAATTGTATGGGGGTTACAACCTTCCTTACTTCGCTCTCCTGAATTTTTTGAATTTCGAGAATGGTTTTCTTCTGTTCGTTCTCGATGAACCGTTTGGTCGTCTCGCTGTTGTAATACTCCATTACAACGACCACTATCGCCAATATGGCAACGATGATTATTGTTATCGTCATCTTATTTACCCTTTATGTTTTAATCCAACTTCAATACGGCAAGGAATGCAGACTGAGGAACTTCCACGCTGCCCACCTGTCTCATTCTCTTCTTACCTTCCTTTTGTTTTTCCAGCAATTTGCGTTTACGGGAAATATCTCCGCCGTAGCACTTTGCCGTTACGTCCTTACGAATCGCCTTCACCGTTTCGCGGGCTATTATCTTTGAACCTATCGCCGCCTGAATGGCAATGTCGAACTGCTGTCTCGGTATCAGTTCTCGCAGTTTCTCGCACATTCTTCTGCCCAACGGATAAGCATTGTCGAAATGCGTCAATGTCGAAAGTGCATCCACGGGGTCGCCGTTGAGAAGTATCTCCAATTTCACAAGCTTCGAACGACGGAAATCCGCAGGGTGATAATCGAATGAGGCATAACCTTTGGAAATCGACTTCAACTTATCGTAGAAATCAAAGACCACTTCTCCCAAAGGCAGCTCAAAGGTTATCTCCGCCCTATCGGTCGAAAGGTAATGCTGATTTTTCAACACCCCTCTCTTCTCCATGCAAAGCGTAATGACAGGTCCGATGAAATCCGTCTTCGTTATGATGGAAGCCGATATGTAAGGCTCTTCTATGTAATCAATATAATTCGCCTCCGGAAGCCCCGATGGGTTATAGACATCAAGAACCTCTCCTTTGGTTGTGTGAACCTTGTAATTAACATTGGGAACGGTGGTTATCACGTCCATGTTAAACTCCCTCGTCAAGCGTTCCTGAACAATCTCCATGTGCAACAATCCGAGAAATCCGCAACGAAATCCGAAGCCCAACGCCAAGGAACTTTCGGGTTCGAAAGTCAGGGAAGCGTCATTGAGTTGCAATTTTTCTATGCAGCTTCTCAATTCCTCGTAATCGTCGGAATCCACCGGGTAAATACCGGCAAAGACCATAGGCTTGACGTTCTCGAAGCCGTCTATGGCTTTTTCGCACGGATTGACCGCAGAGGTAATGGTATCGCCGACTTTCACCTCGGAAGAAGTCTTTATTCCGGAAATGATGTAACCCACTTCCCCGCAAGAGAGTTTGGGTTGCGGAATGAGTTTCAAGCCAAGCACGCCTATCTCATCAGCCTCGTATTCCCTTCCGGTATTGACGAACTTCACCTTATCGCCCTTGTGCAACTCTCCGTTCATGATTCGGAAATAGGAAATGATGCCTCGGAAAGAATTGAACACCGAATCGAAAATCAAAGCCTGCAAAGGAGCCTCCGCATCGCCGCTCGGAGCCGGAATGGTCTTTATGATTCTTTCCAAAATCTCCTCTATTCCCAAACCCGTCTTGCCGCTCGCCCGGATAATCTCCTCGGGCTTGCAACCCAAAAGCTCCACAATCTGATCGCTCACCTCCTCCGGCATGGCATTCGGCAAATCCATCTTGTTCAAAATGGGGATTATCTCCAAATTGTTGTCGATTGCCTGATACAGATTGGAAATAGTTTGAGCCTGAATACCCTGAGTTGCATCTACAATCAACAAAGCACCCTCGCAGGCAGCAATGGAACGGGACACCTCGTAGGAAAAATCCACATGCCCCGGCGTATCGATAAGATTTAACCTGTAATCCTCACCCTCGAAACGATACCTCATCTGAATGGCATGGCTTTTTATCGTTATACCCCTTTCCTTTTCCAAATCCATATCGTCCAACACCTGAGCCTCCATCTCTCTTTGCGAAACCGTATTGGTGAATTCCAACAACCTGTCGGCCAAAGTACTCTTTCCATGGTCGATGTGAGCAATTATACAGAAGTTCCTTATGTTTCTCATAGCATTAAAAAATTCGTGCAGTCAAAAACCTTTTGCTGCAATTCGGCAAAGGTACAAAAAAAATGCAAAGTATCACCCCTTCCCAAAAGCAGGCACCCCTTTTACGCCACAAGAGAACAAGCAATCCTCCTTTGAAATATCCCTTGTTTTTCAATACCTCGACCAAACGCCCTTTCATCGAAACGAAACGGCGGAATAATTTTTTCTTTCGGCGTTTCAATTTGCCGAAACGCCGTTTTATTTCAGTCTCTTTCGGAGAGGGTCAATACTCCACCTTATCTGCCTTTTCACGCCAGCAATCGAAGGGCATGCAGGAGGTCTCCGTGTTTATATGTTCGCAATGCAGGCTGCGTTCACGGTCTGTGAGAGGAATTTCACGGTAGATGAAATCATCGTCGAAGCCAGCCGAAGCAGCGTCCCGCCGTGTTGCCGCATAGAAAAGCTTGTCCAACCTTGCCCAATAGATGGCTGACAGACACATCGGGCAGGGCTCGCAGGAGGAATAGATGACGCAGCCGCTCAAATCGAAAGTCCCCAACACCCGGCATGCCTTGCGAATGCAGTTTACCTCGGCATGAGCCGTCGGGTCGTTGTCCACCGTTACGCTGTTGCCCGAACGAGCCACCACTTCTCCATCTTTAACAATCACGGCACCGAAAGGGCCGCCGCCCTTGGCGATATTCTCCTCGGCAATCTCGATAGCCAAGTTCAAAAACTCTTTATCACTCATGTTTTTCTTCGTTTTTATATATCCGAACAACGCTCGAGAGTAAAAAATCTTGCATTCAATGCAATTTTTCCCGTAAAAAATTTGGTGGAACGGAAAAATGTGCGTACCTTTGGCGGTGTAATTAACTTAATCATTGACAAAGAAAGAATTACATCGATGAAAACAAAAACATTATCCTTAATGTTCACCGCAGCCTTAGGCGTGGGAGCATTGCAAGCACAGGACACCAAGTCCGTGGAGGGCATTTGGTTTGCAGAAACGACAGTGGCAAACAATGTCGTGCGACAAGAAAACAACTTGAAGGAAGATTTCAAAGATGCAAAGCAATTTGCAATCGAACTTCCGGGGCAGAAAGAAAAGACGGTCTTCGCAAAGAAAGAGTTCTTGAATGCTTTCGATACGCCGCTTTCGGAAACAATCATTTCTCCGAAAGAAGCACCTGCGGAGAAAGAGGCTTTTGCCGATGTGAAAGGCTTTGCCATTGCAACGGAAAGCCAAGCCGATTTGACGAAATTCTCCAAAGAGGAGTTCTTGCAGGCATTGGGCGAACCGGTTGAGATGAGGGTCGATTTCAATCCAAAGTACGTTGTCAGCATAAAAGCAGACGAATTGCTGATAGCCGAGATAAACGGCTCGGGCTTCACGGACAGATACAAGATAAAGGACGTGAAGAAATCGAAGGAGGGTTTCCGGATAATCACCACCCTTGGCGAAGAATTCACCCTTGAAAACAACGCCGGCGGACTGCTTCTGACCAAAACGAAATCATTGAGCAAAACACCGACAATGCAAATGCAACTCAGCAAATAAAGACACAACATTATTTTCACACCGTCGAAGAGGGATATGACACCGATTCATATCCCTCTTCTGCTTTCTGCACGGTATGTTTTACTACCTTTGCAAAACGTTTTTTTGAAAGGAGTTGTTTATGGATAGAATAGAAGGTGTGGATAAGCGGGAAATCGGGGGCTTGTTTGATGCGATTGCTCCGGAGTATGATTTCCTTAATCATTTGCTTACATTGAATATCGACAGGCGGTGGAGGAGACAGGCGGTGAGGGCGATGGGCAATATGGCAGGGTCTTGGCTGGATTTGGCTTGCGGCAGCGGGGATATGGCTTTGGAGGCGGTGAGGAGAGAGCGTGCGAAGAATGTCGTGGGTGTGGACTTGTCGGAGAAGATGTTGCAAATAGGGCGTGATAAGGTGGCGAAAAAGGGTTTGCAGGATAGGATTTCCTTGCAAAAGGGCGACTGTTGCGAGTTGGAGTTCGCCGATGGGAGTTTCGATGTGGTCTCTTGCGGCTTCGGAGTCAGGAATTTCTATGATGCGGATAGGGGATTTGCCGAGATGTTCAGGGTTTTGAAACCCGGGGGACGCTTGGTTATTCTGGAGTTTGCTTATCCGGAGAATGCGTTCATAAGGTTCTTCTATGATTTTTACTTTAATCACGTTCTGCCTCTCACAGGCAGGCTGATAAGTCGCAACAAGACGGCTTACCGATACCTGCCCGAGAGTGTGAAAGGCTTCTTTTGGGGAGAGGAGTTTACGGAACGTTTGCGTAAGGCAGGCTTCGAGCAGGTGGCTTACCGCAAGTTGTGTTTCGGCATTTGCGATTTATATACGGGGGTGAAGAAATGAATGCTTTCATAAAGTGGTTCAAGATTATACGTCCGCAAACGCTCTTTGCGGCTCTGTGTCCCGTTGTGGCAGGATTGCTGATTGCGGCAAAGGATAGAGGCTTGGACGGCATTGTCGCGGTCGTTACCGTTCTTTCGGCTCTTTCTCTGCAAGTGTTTTGCAACCTTGTAAACGATTACTACGACTTTGTGAGGGGTGCGGACAAAAAAGGCAGGCAGGGAAACGCCCGTGCCTTGGCTGAGGGTACCGTCGGGTTGAAAGAAATCCGCGTGGCGATTTTCATCACTCTTGCTTTCGTTCTGTTCACGGGGGCTTTTCTTATTTTCAAAGGCGGCTTGCCCATCATTCTGATAGGCATAAGCTCCATTCTTTTCGGCTATCTCTATACAGCCACTTCGCATTCGCTGGCTTATCTCGGTATTGCGGACTTGTTTGTCTTCGTTTATTTCGGCTTGTTGGCAGTGGGAGGAACGGTTTATCTGCAAACAGGCTGTTTTTCGGCTCAATCGCTACTGACCGGTGCCGTTTGCGGAAGCATATCGACCTGCGTGCTGATTATAAACAACATTCGGGACAGGGCAGACGATAAGGCGGTGAACAAAAAGACCTTCGTGGTCAGATTCGGTTTGAAGGCAGGCTACGGGGAAATGCTTTTCTTCATTCTCCTTGCCATGACATGCACGATATGTTGCTATTCGCTTTCGTGGAACAGTCTCATGGTGCTGCCGCTTGCCGCATTATTCGTTTCGACGCTCAAAGCCGACGGCTCGCAGTACAACCGCTGCCTGCTTTTTGCCGGCTTGAACAATCTTATCTTTGTAATACTCACGGCAATAACCCTCTTCATGTAGCAAAGAACAAATTCCCTTTTGAGCAAACGGCGTTCCGGCAAAATAAAACGCCGAAAGAAAAAATTATTCCGCCGTTTTATTTCGTCGGAACGGCGTTTTAATTTTTGACATCTTTGCTTCGGGGGAATAATATTAGCTTTGATTGTTGCGTTTCCTTGTTTGATTTCCATGAATTAAAACAGTGAAAAGATGAAATTTGTTTCGGAAATAAGATTGGGGGTGATATTGCTGCTGGGAATTTCGTTTGCCGGCGGCGAGGTGCAGTCCCAGATGTTCAAGGCGTACGTTGCGGGCGGTTTGAACGTGGCTCAAATCGACGGGGACGAAGTCTATGGTTTCAATAAGATTGCTCCGCAAGTGGGTCTCGGCGTCATGATGCCGTTTAACATGAAGAAGCCTTATCAAGGTTGGCAGGCAAGCATGGAAATACTCTTCTCGCAACGCGGAGCGAGGGAAACGCAGGATCCTTTTGCCTATAAAGCCACTCTATCGTACATCGACATACCCGTGATGCTGCATTACATAGACAATATAGGCGGTTGGACATTCGGCGTGGGCATACAGTATGGCAGGTTGATTAAGACAAGGGAGGATTGGGGCTTGCCCGACAGCGTGATCAAGGGCTTTGAAAGACCCTTTGCCTTTCCGCCGCCACCGGATTTCAAGAAGAACGACCTCTGCATAGTAGGCGAAATACGTTTCAAGGTGTGGGAGAGGTTCAAATTCAGTTTCAGATACCAGTATTCGCTCATTCCTATAAGGGAAGAGGTGTGGTATTACAACGGCATGGCAGCCGGTTCGCAGGGAGACGGATACAAATCATGGAGCAGGGACTTCAAGAACAACTACATGAGCCTCCGCGTCATCTATATGATAAACGAACGCAGCAGTAAGGAATTGGATCGTAACATAAGAAGAACGTCATATTAGAAATGGAAGAAAGAATAGCATTGTTTCCCGGAAGTTTTGACCCGATAACCAAGGGGCATGAAAGCATTGTCGAAAGGGCCTTGCCTATGTTCGACAAGATAGTGGTGGCAGTGGGTTGCAATACGGCGAAACACTCCTTTTTCTCATTGGAGAAAAGATTGGAATGGTTGAAACGAACATTCGAGAAACAGCCGAAGGTGGAAGTGGTAACGTTCAACAGCCTCACGGTGGATTTTTGCAGAGAGATAGGAGCGAAATACATATTGAGAGGATTGAGAAACTCTGCCGATTTCCAATATGAGCGGAACATAGCCCGCATAAACCAAGAATTGGCGGAGGAAATAGAAACCGTTTTCCTTATGACCAAGCCCGACGACGCTGCAATCTCCTCTTCCTTGGTCAGAGAGATACTCTCCTTCGGCGGAGACGTTTCCAAGTTCATTCCAAGCAGCATACGCATAGATGCAAAAGAGGTGAAATGAAACAAAAATCAAAGAACAGAGCATTATGAGCAGAACTGAGTTCAAGCCGGGGACGATGATATATCCGTTGCCGGCTGTCATGGTTTCGTGTGGGGAGAGTAGGGAGGAATATAATATCGCAACGGTTGCGTGGACGGGTACTTTATGCACCGATCCGCCTATGTGCTATATCTCTCTTCGCAAAACGAGGCATTCGCATGGGATTATCTCCCGCACGAAGCAGTTTGTAATCAATCTTACGACAGAAAGCCTTTGTCTGAAGACAGATTGGTGCGGTGTGAAGTCGGGAAGGGATTTCGACAAGTTCGAACACGTGGGGCTGACTCCCGTATCCGCTCCTCATGTGCAGGCTCCGTATATAGATGAAAGCCCGTTGAGCATAGAGTGCAGGGTTGTTGAGATAAAGGAATTGGGGTCTCACGATATGTTTATCGCCAAAGTGGTGGGAGTATTGGCCGATGACAAGTACATAAACAAGGAAACGGGTCTGTTCGACTTGGAAGCCGCCGGTCTGATGACCTATTCCCACGGCAAATACTATTCCTTGGGCGAACAAATAGGCTTTTTCGGCTTCTCCGTTCAAAAGAAACCGAAATCAAAGAAGAAATAAATCTTTTTATCCGTTCTTTTGCAGCTTGATGGCAGCGACGTAGGTGAGCAGTACGATGTTCATGAGAAGTGCATAGATGATTGCAGGGACTGCCATGCGGGCATCGTCGAATACGAACGGGCTTGCCGAGAGTGCAATGGCTTGTGCGGCGTTTTGCATGCCGATTTCTATGATGATGGTTCGCTTTTCGTTTTTCCGTAATTTGAAAAGGCGGGCAAGCAAGGCTCCGACACTCATGCAGACAAGCAGAAGACAAAGCACGGCTACGCCCAAGCGTCCTATATTATCCCTTATAGCGGCAAATTCCTGAACGAAGAATACGGCGGCAAGGAGTATCAGGCATGGAAATGCCGCTTTGGACAGCACTTTTTCCGTTTTCGCTGCGATGCGTGGGGCATGGTGGCGGGTCAATATGCCTGCCGATACGGGCAGAAGCATGGTGAAGAAATTCTGTACAAGCAGTTTGCCGACGGGCAGTCGGATGCTTTCGCCGGAAGCAAGTGCGGTGCTGTCGAGTTGTGCTTTCATGATGAGCGGCAGGGTGAAGAGTGTTATGATACTGCTTAAAGCCGTGAGCGATACCGAAAGTGCCACATCGCCTTTTGCCAACATCGAAAAGACATTGCTCGAACTTCCTCCCGGGCAGCAGGCTATCAGGACAAAGCCCACAGCCATGACGGGCGGAAGAGAAAACACCTTCGTCAGCAACACTGCGACCAAGGGCAACAGCACCAATTGACCGACCAAACCGACAATCACCGCTTTGGGTCTTTGCAAAAGGAGAAGGAAGTCCTTTCCCTGCAAACCCAATCCCAAGTCGAACATCAACAAGGTGAGTATCGGCAGTACTATGAATACCGAAGACATATCTTTTCTGCTTATGAAACCAATCGTCTCAGCTTTCTATCGAGCTGCGTTCTCCAAGTAGCGGTTCAGGTTATCGATTATTATATCTATTCTGGCGTCGAAACTCTCCCTCGTTGCGTATGCCACGTGCGGAAGCAGCAATGTGTTCTTCGCAGAGAGCAAAGGGTGGTCGGCTTTCAAAGGAGGCTCCGTTTCATAGACGTCCGTTGCGGCTCCGGCTATCTTTCCTTCGTTCAACATTTCCGCAAGAGCGGCATTATCAATCACTCCGCCGCGTGCGGTGTTCACCACTATGGCTGTCGGTTTGCAAAGCGACAACATCTCGCGGCTTATCAGGTTATGCGTTCGGTCTGTCAACGGAGTGTGAAGGGAAACGATGTCGGAACGTCGCATCAAATCTTCGAGGCTTGTGTATTCCATTCCCATCTCCTCCGCTTCCATGCGTTGCGAACGGGAGTATGCCAAGAGACGGCAACCGAAAGCCTTCAATATCCCTGCCGTTTTCAAACCTATCGCCCCCGTTCCGACAATGCCGACCGTCTTTCCGTGCAATTCTCTGCCCAGAATATTGTTACGGGTCGAAAGATTGCGTGTTGCACCATCGAAAGGCGTTATCTTGCGATATAAATCCAACATCATGCCCACAGCCAATTCCGCCACCGCCTGCGTGGCATAACCCGCTGCATTCCTAACCTCTATGCCTCTTTCGCCGCAATACTTCATGTCTATATGATCCAATCCGGTGAAAGCAACGTTCAGGAATTTCAAAGCGGGGCATTGCTCCAACACCTCCTTCCTTAACCTGATATTGGAAACAATGACGATGTCGGCATCTTTCATTCTATCGACCAACACCGCCTCTTGCTCGTTCCTGTCCGGAAACACGACGAACTCATGCCCCTCTGCGGTATATACCTTTGCCAATTCATCAGCCTTTTCTCTGCTTATGCCGATTGGCTCCACTGCAACTATCTTCATAAATCTCTTTTCTGAAAAATTATCTCCGCTTTCCATATAAAACCACGCAGAAACGGGCGAAAGCAGTCCCGCTTATGCGAAAGCAAAGGTACGAAACAATTTCGGAAGCCGTGGCAATGATGCTGCCGGAAAACGATTTTACCGACTACATACCTACATAAAACCGATGAAATCAAAGATTTGTCATACGGAAAGCGGCAATAACGCAGGGCTTCTCCAAGAGGACGCAGAGCAAAACGCCGTTCTGTTGTTGCAGAACGGCGTTTTATTGTTTTCCGATTTTGATGCTATTTCTTTTTCCCTTTTATTTGGAGCGAACCTTTCTTGATGTCTTTGTGTGTTGCGGTTTTCTCCATCTTCATATCGCGGGAAGTGTCGTATTTGTCGAAGTGTATTTTTTCTTCTTTCCACTTGTCTTTCGGTGCTTGTTCCTTTTCTGGTACGCCTATCGGGATTATGTTCAGTGGAACGATGTGTTCGGGAAGCGCAAGGAAGTCTTGCAGTTGTTTGGTTCTTTCCTTGCTCGGATAAATGCCGCACCATACGGCTCCCAATCCCATGCTGTGTGCTGCCAAAAGCAGGTTCTCCGTTGCCGCACTGCAATCCTGTACCCAGAAACCGCGTCCTTCGCCCTCTATGGCTTCTTTCATGTTTCCGCAAACGATGATTGCAAATTGTGCCGTTTTGAGATGGGCTGCGTTTTTGAACCCTTCACTCATCTTGTCGAGCATGTCTCGATCTCTTATCACTATGAATTCCCACGGTTGGCGATTCATGGCACTCGGGGCACTCATTGCGGCATGCAACAACGGCTTAACAAATTCGTCAATCTCTATTTTCTCTCCCGAGTATTGCCTTACGCTTGTGCGGGTTTCGATGTTTTTCATCACGATTTGGCTTTCTTCCGTGATTTTTTGAGCTTGTGCCACACCGGTGAGCAGTAGTGCGGCGGCTGTTACGGCTAATGCTTTTTTCATATCTCTCGTTTTTGTAATTGTATTAAAGACAGAGAAGTAACGTGGTTTCGTTTCGGCTTATTGTCTCGAAACGAAAAAATAAGTACCTGCTTTAATCGGTACACCCGACACAATTTCGTATCTTTGCACAGTTGAGAAAAACATAATATTATAATGAATAATACATATAAAGCGGTATCAGCGGCGGAAGCCGTCAAGGTCATCAAAAGCGGAGACCATATCCATTTGAGCAGTGTTGCTTCTGCTCCCGAGTGTTTGATAGAGGCAATGTGCGAAAGGGGAAGAAACAAAGAGTTCAAGAACGTTTATATCCACCACCTGCACACGGAAGGTCCTGCACCTTACGCAAACCAAGAGTTCGAGGGCATTTTCCAACATGATGCTTTCTTTGTGGGTTCCAATGTGAGAAAAGACGTTCAGGCAGGTTACGCAGATTACATTCCTATCTTTTTGAGTGAAACCCAAAAGCTGTACAGAGAAGGTTATCTGCCTTGCGATGTCGCCATGGTGCAGGTTTGTCCTCCGGATGCTCACGGATACGTTTCTTTGGGAACGAGCGTCGATGCCACATTGGCTGCCGTGGAGGTTGCAAAGACCGTTATAGCGGTTGTAAATCCCAATGTGCCGCGTTCTTTCGGCGATGCAATGATACCGATGTCCATGATAGACATCTTTGTGGAGGATAACACGCCTTTGATGCCTGCTCACTTCTCCCAACCGAACGAACAGGAGGTTGCAATAGGCAAATATTGTGCGGAATTGATAGAAGACGGAGCTTGTCTTCAAATGGGTATAGGTGCAATTCCGAATGCGGTTTTGGCACAGCTCGGAAACCACAAGAACCTCGGTATTCACACCGAAATGTTTGCCGACGGAGTGTTGCCTTTGGTTGAAAGCGGTGTGATAAACGGAGCGAACAAGAAATTGGATAGAGGCAAAATGGTATCCACTTTCCTTATGGGAAGTCAGAAAGTCTATGACTTCATCGATAACAACCCTATGGTTGCAATGATGGACGTAGGTTATACCAACGATCCGTTCGTTATCGCTCAGCAACCGAAGATGACGGCAATCAACTCGGCTTTGCAGGTCGATATAACAGGTCAGGTATGTGCCGATTCCTTGGGAACGAAATTCTTCTCCGGCGTCGGAGGACAGATAGACTTCGTTTACGGAGCTTCCCGCTCCGAAGGCGGAAAAGCAATCATAGCAATGCCGTCCGTAACCAAGAACGGAATATCGAAGATAGCTCCGATACTTACACCGGGAGCAGGTTGCGTTACGACAAGAAACCACATTCATTGGTTCGTAACCGAATACGGTGCTGTCAATCTTTACGGAAAGAGTTTGCAGGAGAGAGCAAGATTGTTGATTTCGGTAGCTCACCCCGACCATAGGGAAGAATTGGAAAGAGCAGCCTTTGAAAGATACGGTTCTCACTTCCGTTACGTACAGAAATAAGCGGCTTCAAAGAAGCAAAATACATACATATTCTATTGGTAATGCGGCGGGCATGTCTCTTCTTTGCGAAAGGAAGACGATGTGCCTGTCGTTTTTTTTCGATTCTTTGAACAATTCTTCTCAAAGGCTGTTTCTTCGTAAACGAGAGCAAGATGAAGATTGCGAAATGGGCTTATGGTAAGTTTCTAATGATGCTTATGGCTGTGTTTGTCTTGGAAGCATGTCAAACAAATGAGAAAATGAAAACAGTAAACGTAACAACGATTGAACATTTGGAAGTATCGCGTTTTATGGGAACTTGGTTCGAGATAGCGAGATACGACCACAGGTTCGAGAAAGGCATGAGCGAGGTGCGGGCAGACTATACGTTGTTGCCGAACGGGAATATCAAAGTCGTCAATTCGGGAATAAAGAACGGGAAACGAAAAGAGATAATCGGAAAAGCCAGACAGAAGAAAGGCAAACGAGCCGGTGAATTGGAAGTCTCGTTTTTCTTGTGGTTCTATTCGGACTATAACATATTGGAGACAGATGAAGAATACAATTATGCGGTCATCGGGGGAAGTTCCGGAAAGTATCTGTGGATTTTAAGCAGAAGTCCTAAGATTGAAGAAGCCGTTCTCGACAAATTGATGACCAAAATAGAGAAAAGAGGATACGATACGACGGCTCTGATTTTAGTTTCGCAGAAATAAACAGCATTTTTCGTTGAAGTCGAAAAGGCAATTCCGCCGCTTTTGCGGCAGTGAGTTGCCTTTTCATTATTTTTTCGTACATTTGCAAGGCGTAAGACCAAAACAAACGAAACAAAAATCGAATCAAGTGGGAAGATTGTTGGCCATAGATTACGGAACAAAAAGAGTTGGGCTCGCCGTGAGCGATTACATGCAGGTTATAGCAACAAAGTTGGCGACAGTGCCGACCGTGGACATCTTTCCGTATCTGAAAGAGTACATGTCGCGGGAAGAAGTCGAAGCAATAGTTGTCGGAGACCCCAAACAGATGAACAATATGCCCTCCGAATCGGCAAAGGCTGTGCATATCTTTGTCGATAATCTTGCAAAGGCTTTCCCTGAGATGGACATCTACATGATAGATGAGCGATTTACTTCCAAGATTGCAAGTCAGGCGATAGCACAATCGGGCTTGAAGAAAAAGAAACGTCAGGACAAAGGACTTATCGACTCTGTCGCAGCCGTGCTTATACTGCAAGACTTCATGCAAATGAAAAAATAAGATATTCTGATATGATATTACCGATAGTGGGATACGGTGCTTCCGTTTTGAAGCAAAGAGCTGTCGAAATAGACAAGGATTATCCCGAATTGAAAGAACTGATCGAGAACATGTTTTCCACCATGTACGCAGCCAACGGTGTCGGTTTGGCAGCTCCTCAGGTGGATTTGTCGATACGATTGATAGTCGTGGACGCAGAACCCTTCAAAGAGACTTATCCCGAGGGCGAAGGCTTCAAGAAAGTCTTCATCAACCCTCAACTTCTCGAAGCAAAGGGCGAACTTTGGACAGATTTCCAAGAGGGTTGTCTCTCTTTGCCGGACATTCACGAAGAGGTGGCGAGACCGAGCATCGTCGTGGTGAAATATCTCGACGAGAACTTCGAGGAACACACCGAAGAGTTCACAGGCATACGGGCAAGGGTTTTTCAACATGAGTACGACCATTTGGAGGGCAAGGTGTTCACCGACAGGCTCAGCCCGTTGAGACGAACTCTTTTGAAGAGAAAATTGAACGATATAGCCAATGGAAAGGTAAATCCGGGCTACAAGATGAAGCGACCTCACACAAAAAAGAAGTAAGCGATGAAAAGAAATTTCATTCTCGTCTTATCCGCCTTTGCCTTGTTCGCATGCGGCGGCAAAAGCGAACAAAAGAAACAACTTGAAAGCATTGCACAAATGGAGAACGCCGTTTTGCAAGATGCCAAAAGCATAAGCCCGAAAGATGCCGACAGTTTGGTGAACATGTACAAGGCTTACGTCGAGGCTTATCCGCAGGACACACTCTCTGCCGCTTATCTTTACAGAGCAGCCGACATTTTGGCGAACCGCAAGGAGTGTCTGCCCGCAATAGCACTCTTGGACAGACTCATAAAAGAGTACCCCGAGGACTCGCATGCCGAACAAGCCGCTTTCCTTAAAGGAGTGGTTTACGGGGAAACCTGCCTTAACAAGGACAAAGCCAAAGAAAGTTTCGAAGCATTCATAGCCGCTTATCCCTCTTCCCCATTGGTTAAGGACGCAAAGGGTTTGATGGAACTGAACTCCGCAGAGGACGAACTCGAAATGGTTCACCGCTGGGAGCAGGAAGCAAAGCAATGAATTTTTTTGCATTGATTGTATTTCTCAAACGGCATTTGCCGTATTTATTCCGCCGTTTCATGAAATTGAAACGGCGGAATGATTTTTTCTTTTGGCGTTTCAGTTTGTCGGAACGGCGTTTGGTTTGAAGGGGTTTCAGGGAAAGAAGGTATAATGGCGGAAAGAAAAACATCGATTGAGGATAAAATTTCGCCGAAAGGTTTTTCTCTTTCGGAAAAAAGGCGTATTATTGCAATCTGTAACCGGTATGCGAAAGCTATCGGGCCGGTGCAGTTTTGTAAATCGAAAAATTCATCTATATGAAAGCAGAAATCAATCCTAAACGAGGCTTTGGAGAATTGGAATTCGGCCAAGGCGTGGAACAGACAATGAAAATAATGGGCCGACCTTCCGAAGTGGAACAGATCGGCGAGGAGGTGGAAATGCCGACGACGGTTTTGCATTACGATGAGAGTGGTATATCTTTGTTTTTCGACACGGCTCCGGAGGAAATTCTCGTTTGCATGAACATAGAAGACCCTGATACAGTTTTGTTCGGAGAGAAGATTATGGGCAGAAGTTCTAAGGATATTATCGAACTGATGAAACGCAACAATGCTTCCGCTCCTGACAGGGATAAAGAAGAATGGGGCGAAGAGAGGTTGGGATACGAGGAGTTCTCGATAGACTTTTATTTTACCGATGACGAATTGGAATCCGTTACCATCGGAAAATAAATCCCTGCCTTTATTCCCTACGGCTTATTTTCCGCCGATTGCTTACCTCGTTTTTGCGAAACGCTTCGAGGAGATTGCGATAGAGGGTTGCGAAAACTATGTCAAGCAGAGTATTCGCAACAGGGCGTATATCCTTTCGGCAAACGGTGTGTTGCAACTCAACGTTCCCGTTAAGCGGAGCGGTGGAGAGAAAATGCCGATAAGCGAAGTGGAGACGGAGGACAGAACTCCGTGGCAACGCAATCACCTCAGAGCCATTCGTTCGGCATACGGCAAAACGCCGTATTTCGATTACTACTATCCTGATTTGGAAAGCATGTTGCTCAAAGGCCCGAAACGGCTTATGGAACTTAACAACATGCTGTGCGAATACGTTTTTCGTAAAATCGGAATAAAAACCCGTTTGGTTCAAACCACGACATACGCTCCGCAAAGCGAAATAGATATGCGTAACAGCTTTACGAAGCAGAACCTCTTTACGGATTACAGGAATAAAGCGTACTTTCAGGTATTCAACAACAAGTTCCCCTTCGTAAAGAACCTTTCCTGCCTCGACCTTTTGTTCAATATGGGTACGGAAGCTGTGCAGTACTTGGATTTTGTTTGAAAACAATGCAGCCTTTTACCGCTTCTGCATGACGGATTGCCACCGTATGCCGATGGAAGGGTGTTTCAATAATTTTGTAATTGCATTGAGATTGCATTTATACGAAATATCTTTATCCGCAGTCAATGTTTAACGGGGATAATATACTGCCTTATCGATGAGAATTTGAAATGAGGTTGCCATGGTGTGCCGGAATAAATTGACTTTTCGAGGAAGCAGTGTATTGACTTTTCGTTCTGAAAAGCATAAAGTTGAGTGGAGAAACGTAGGATAAGATTTGCTTCGGAGGATATTCGCATAAAAGAAAAGGGAACTCCGAATTTCTTCGTTGTTCCCTCTGGCGTATCAATTTTTTTGCTGTTATCTCACTCTTATCTTCTGTCCGGCTTTTATGCGGGTGCCTTTTATGCCGTTTAATCGGGCGAGTTTCTTGACCGTGGTGCCGTTTCTGCGTGCTATCGCTCCGAGTGTGTCGCCTTTTCTCACGGTATAGTATTTTCCACCCCTGCTTGCTTTGGCTTTGGAGGAGTTGCTTGCAAGTTGTCTGTTGCTTTGGTATGTTCTTCCGCCGTTCTTGAAGTATTCTCTTGTGAGGTGAAGCGTCTCATCTTTGAGTTGGAAGTTCGTGAAGTCGATTACTTTTTCCGGATTGATGGCTGCTCCGAGGTATCTTATCTCCAAGTGCAAGTGAGGACCTGTTGAACGTCCCGTACTGCCACCCAAACCAAGTACTTCGCCGGCTTTTATCTCCTGATTGGGCTTCACGTTGATTTTCGAGAGGTGTCCGTAGTATGTTTCCAAGCCGTTGTCGTGGCGGATTACCACAAGGTTGCCGTATGCTCCTGCTCTTTTTGCAATTCTCACCTTTCCATCGAACATTGCTTTGATAGGGTCGCCTGTTCTAAGTCCCAAGTCCACTCCATAGTGCCAACGTCTTCTTCTGGGACCGAAATGTGAGGTTATTCTTCCTTCGTGCGGGCAGGCGTAATACTGCTTTTTGCCCGGGTTGACCATCTTCACGACTATCGGTTCGGTGATATTGGTGTAATCGAACTTCTTTTGGTAGTAGTGTATGGCATTATTGTCGAACGAGGCGTAGATTATGTCTTCTTCGCTTTCGGCTGCGGCATCGTCTTCGATGCTGTTGTTTGCGAATTGTATGAATGAACTTTGGAATTTGGCTGTGTCGTTGACTATGCCTATCGTATAGCTTGAACTTTCCGTCTCTACATTCGTACGGTTTCTCATCATTCCTCTTTCATGCACCTGTGCGTTTAAGGCAAACGGCACGACCATGCTTGCAAGTAGGACTGTCTTTCTTGTTTTGTTGAACATATTTTCTGTTTTTCCTCTTTGCGAAGTTCCTCTTTCTGCTTCGCAATGCTTTTCCTTTGTCTTTTCAAGCGACAAAGGTACGAAAATATTTTTGTTCGGTCAAACTTTTTTCGACTTTTTTCGTATCGCTCCGCCTTTTCGATGATTAGTCGTTGCGATGTGCGGGTTTCAAAAGGTCGTTGAGTGTTTTGACGGGATTGAAGTATTCTATGGGTGTTTCAACGAAAATACTGATCCATTTTGCCATTGCTCCGTTCCACAGTCCGGGTCTTTCCTGTATTTTTATCTTCGAGGACTGTTGCGTTTTGACGGATATGAAGCCTGCCGAAGGGTCTATGAAATCGTTCAAGCAGAATTTATCTCCCTTGTAGTCCTTTATGCTGCAAACGATGTCCACGGGATTGAAGTGGGTGGAGGATTGGAAGATTGCATTCTGCGTTTCGTCTTCGAGGTTCAGTTGTGCCTTTTCGACTATTTGAAGACTTATTTCTCCGTCTCGGTCTTCCACCCAAAAAGGTCCTCCTCCGGGTTGTCCTTCATTCTTGACCATGGAGCATATACGCATGGGGCGGTTAAGTCTCTCGAAGAGGTAATCGGAGTATTGTTCGTTGTCGGCAAAGTTGTTGCGGTCTTGCAGGTGCAGATGCAACTTTTCTTTGCACAGTTTTTCCGCACGGGCGATTGTTTCGGAGTCGTGTTTGTCGGATTGCAGGAGTTGCAAAACGGAGTCGGTCTCCCGTTTCAATGCAACAAGCATGCCGCCGAGCATTTTCTTGTACTGCACATCGCCTTGCTTCAACTTATCGACCTCGACGTTGTCTATGTTCTTTATATATATGATGTCGGCATTAGTTTCCTGCAAATTCTCGATCAAGGCTCCGTGTCCGGCGGGGCGGAAGATGAGTTCGCCTTGTTCGTTTCTCGCAGGGGTGTTGTCAAGCTGCACGGCTATGGTGTCGGTGGAGGATTTCTGGAAGCTGAGTTTTATGTCGAATTTCGTATTGTAGGTTCGCTCGTAATATGGCAGTACCTTGGCGAGAAGGCGACGGACTTTGTCGTGATGGGCAGGCGAAATGGTGAAGTGCAATGAGGCTTTGCCGTCTTTGTTCCTGCAATATGCCGCTGCTTCGACGATGTGTTCCTCCATTGCGGTGCGGACTGCGTCCTTGTACTTGTGGAAAAGTATCAATGCTTTGGGGCTTTGTCCGTAGTCCAAGCCGTCGGCGTTCAATATGGTTTCTATCAGTCGACGGTGAAACGTCTTATCCTCGCAGCGGAAGGGCGTTTCAAAAAAATGATTCGCCGAAAGAATTTCATGAAACGCCGTTTTGTTTTTTTCTTTCAGCCTTTCGTAAAGTTCTTGTGCAAAGGCAAATTCACCGATGTGCGTTATGGTCTGTTCTGCTGCCGGAAAGTCTTCGAGTTTGCCTGTTTCGGGAGAATATTTCTCCAAGAACTCGTATAAATCCTTGAACATACGGCTCGCCGCTCCCGAGGCGGGAACGAATTTCGCCGTTTCCGGATAATCGGTTCGCCGATCGAAGAGTTCGATGTATTGTTTCATCGTTTGCTCTTCGAGCTTTTCTATGCCGTTGTTTATTTCTGCCGGACATACAGCCTTTGTGGCAGGAAATCCTTTGACGAAATTTTCGAGCTGTTGCTCTATGGCATCGAGACTGAGACCGTGAGCCTCGATTTGTTCTTTGTCCTTTGAAGAAAAATTCATGGTTTTCAAAAATCAAATGTAAGAAACCGCTCCACGTCATCGGAAACGCCGTGAAGCGGTCTTTTGTTCTTTAATGTAAATCTTAGCTTGCTATTCCACGGTTACGGATTTGGCGAGGTTTCTCGGTTGATCGACATCGCGACCTTTGGCTATGGCAATGTGATACGCAAGAAGTTGCAAAGGTATCACCGTCAAGAGCGGAGACAAACAGTCTATCGTCTCGGGTATCTCTATGGAATAATCCGCCAAAGCTTTGATTTTGTCGTCGCCTTTGGTAACGATGGCGACTATTTTGCCTTTACGCGTCTTTACTTCTTGAACATTGCTTAGTATTTTCTCGTAGAAGCCGTACTTCGGAGCGATTACCACAACCGGCATTTCTTCATCGATTAAGGCAATAGGACCGTGCTTCATCTCGGCGGCAGGATAGCCCTCGGCGTGAATGTAAGAAATCTCTTTAAGCTTCAATGCACCTTCCAAGGCAACGGGATAGTTGTACCCTCTGCCCAAATAGATGAAATTCTTTGCGTAAGTAAAGATTTTCGATAGGGAGGCTATTTCGTCGGATTGCTTCAATATCTCGTTGATTTTGTCGCCTATCGTTTCCAATCCGGTGACTATCTGCTTGTAATCCTCATTGCTTATCGTTCCGAGCTCCTTTCCTATGGTCGCAGCGACCATTATAAGGACGGCAACCTGCGTTGTGAAAGCTTTGGTCGAGGCAACGCCTATTTCAGGACCGGCATGCGTATAGGTACCTGTCATTGTCGCTCTCGCAATACTGCTGCCGACGACGTTGCATATACCGTATGCAAATGCTCCTTTTGCTTTTGCAAGTTCTATAGCTGCCAAAGTGTCTGCCGTTTCTCCGGATTGAGAGATGGCAATCAGCACATCATCGGGCAGAATTACCGGATTGCGGTAACGAAACTCCGATGCCACTTCCACTTCCACAGGTATCTTGCAGTAAGTCTCGAAAAGATATTTGCCTATCAAACCTGCATGCCAAGATGTTCCGCAGGCTGAGATGAGAATTCTCTTTGCCTTGCGGAAATGCTCTATGTTGTCTATTATTCCGCTCAATTTGATTTCCTGCAACTGCTCGTTGAGTCGTCCGTTCATGCACATGGCAATGCTCTTCGGTTGTTCGAAGATTTCTTTCAGCATGAAGTGAGGGTAACCTCCCTTTTCTATTTCGCTCAAAGAGAATTGCAATTCCTGCACATCATGACGAATTACGGTGTTTGCAAGGTTTCTTACCTCCAACTCCTTGCCTCTTTCGAGTTTTGCCACTTCCTCGTCTCCGAGATAAACGACCTTTTTGGTGTATTCTATAATCGGGGAAGCGTCCGAGCCTACCAAGAATTCGTTTTCGCCTATTCCTATCACCAAAGGACTGCTCTTCCTTGCCACAACCAAAACATCGGGGTTGTTTTTCTCTATCACTCCTATTGCGTACGCACCTATGACTTGCGATAAAGCATGTTGAACCGCCTCATAAAGCGAACAAGCATACTTTTTCTTCATATACTCGACGAGTTGCACCAATACCTCGGTATCGGTTTGGGTTTTGAATGTGAAGCCTTCGCCTTTCAAAAATTCCTTGATGGAGGAATAATTCTCTATGATGCCGTTGTGAATTAACGCAATTTCGCCGCTTTGGGAACAATGCGGGTGAGCATTCTTGTCGCACGGCTCACCATGAGTTGCCCAACGCGTATGGGCAATACCGATTGTTCCGCTTACATTCTTGCCTTCGCAATACGCTTCAAGATTTGCGACTTTCCCCTTTGTCTTATAAACATGCAATTCATTGTCATGGTCAAGCAATGCCACTCCGGCACTGTCATAACCCCTGTATTCAAGCCTGTGTAAACCTTCAATCAAAATAGGGAACGCTTCTTTCGTTCCGATGTATCCTACAATTCCACACATAATGATCCAATATTAGGTATATGATTATTTTTACTGCGTGCAAAATTACACAAAAAAAGCGTCCTTCAAAGCACTTTCAAGGAGTTTTTTCACCGAAAGCCCGTTCAAAGTCGTGAAAAATTGTTACTTTTGCACCTATGGAAACAATAGTCAGCGGAATGCGTCCTACGGGTAACTTACACTTGGGCAGCTACTTCGGAGCATTAAAGAACTTCATAAGACTTCAAGAAGAAGCAAACTGTTATTTTTTTGTGGCGGATTATCACTCACTGACCACACACCCCAATCCGAAAAACATTCATCAAAACGTAAGAACAGTATTGGCACAATACGTGGCTTGCGGCTTAGATCCCGAAAAAGCCACCATTTATGTGCAGAGCGAAGTGCCGGAAGTTGTGGAACTTTACATGTACCTTAATATGAATGCTTATTTGGGCGAGTTGGAAAGGGTAACTTCTTTCAAGGATAAGGTGAGACAAAACCCCAATAACGTCAATGCAGGCTTGCTAACCTATCCTACGCTGATGGCAGCAGATATACTTATTCACAGAGCCGATGCGGTGCCTGTCGGCAAAGACCAAGAGCAACATCTGGAGATGACACGTACCTTTGCGGCACGTTTTAATCGTATGTACGGAGTCGATTACTTCAAAGAACCGGTGGCATACAACTTCGGAAACGAATTGGTCAAGGTTCCGGGCTTGGATGGCAGCGGAAAGATGAGCAAAAGCGAAGGAGAAAGCGCCACGATTTACCTTGTCGATGAACCAAGCGTTCTGAAAAAGAAAATAATGCGTGCAAAGACGGATGCAGGTCCTCAAACACCGAACTCTCCCAAAAGTCCGGAAATAGAGAACCTTTTCTCGCTCCTGAGACTTGTCGGAAAGGAAGAAACGGTCAAAGAATTTGAAGCTCGTTATGCCGATTGCAGCATAAGATACGGCGATTTGAAGAAGCAACTTGCCGAAGACATGGAAGTTTTCGTTGCTCCGATAAGAGAAAGAATAAAAGAGGTCGAAGCCGATGACCGATACCTTTCACGCATAGCAAGAGAAGGCAGCGAGAAGGCAAGAGCGTCCGCAAGGAAAACGATAAACGAAGTAAGGGAAATCATAGGATTTCGCAGCATATAAGCGATAGGAAGAACAGAAAACAAAGAGTTTAACATATAAAAAGCAATAAAGAATGTCAGGACATAACAAATGGTCGACCATTAAGAGGAAAAAAGGAGCTTTGGACAGCAAACGTTCAAAGATATTCTCCAAAATCATCAAAGATATAACCGTTGCAGTCAAAGAAGGCGGTCCCGACCCCGATTCAAACGCAAGATTGCGTTTGGCGGTAGCCAATGCAAAGGGTGCCAACATGCCGAAAGATACACTGCAAAGAGCAATCAACAAAGCAGGCGACAAGAACACTGCTGCCTTGCAGGAGTTGACTTTCGAGTGTTATGCTCCTCACGGCATCGCAGTATTCGTGGAATGCCTTACGGACAACAACAACCGTACAGTGGCTGCGGTTCGCTCCATCTTCAACAAGTTCGGCGGAACCATGGGTACGAACGGTTCCTTGGGTTTTATATTCCAAAGGAAAGGGGTCTTCCAAATAGCAATCGGAGACAAAAATCCCGATGATTTGGAAATGCAACTGATAGAAGCAGGAGCCGATGAAATAGAAAGGGAAGACAATTACTTCACCGTATATACAAAGATGGAAGACTTTGCAGCCATGCAGAAAGCATTGGAAGAAGCAAACATCGAATGCGAAAGTGCAGAACTCCAAAGAATACCAAATACCACCACCGAGCTTCCTTTGGAAGAGGGTAAGAAGGTGATGAAACTCATAAACATGTTGGAAGAAGATGATGATGTGCAAGCTGTATATCACACTTTGGAACTGACAGACGAGCTACTCGAAGAAGAATAGAAAACACAAAACGGAATAACGGAATATCCGCAGGGTCAGTCTTTCGCTTGCACAGGCAATCGAGAGGGATAAGTCTGCGGATATTTTTTCAACAATGAACGACGAACATGCTATACCTTGTTCCCACCCCCATAGGCAACCTCGATGACATGACCGTTCGGGCTGTCAAGACGCTGCAAGAGGTAAGCCTCATACTTGCAGAGGACACCCGCACTTCAAGACCGCTGCTCAATCATTTCAACATAACAACCCCTTTGCAAGCACACCACCTCTTTAACGAACATCAAAGCGTGGCAGGGATTGTTCAAAGACTGAAAAGCGGCGAAGACATAGCCTTGATAACCGATGCCGGAACTCCGGCAATCTCCGACCCGGGTTTTTTACTGGTCAGGGAATGTGTGAAAAACAATGTGGAAGTCAAAGCATTGCCCGGGGCAACAGCCTTTGTCCCTGCCTTGGTATGTTCAGGTCTTCCTGCGGAACGCTTCACATTTGAAGGCTTCCTGCCCCATAAAAAAGGCAGACAATCCAAACTCGAAGCCCTTAAAGAAGAGAAACGCACCATGATATTCTACGAATCTCCCCATAGAATAGGCAAAACCTTGGAACAATTTCGTGAAACCTTCGGAGACGAACGACAAGTCAGCATCTCACGAGAGATAAGCAAGAAATTTGAAGAAACCATACGCGGAACTCTTCTCGAAATAAGCACCCTGTATAAAGACAAACAAGCCAAAGGCGAATTTGTCATCGTCCTTGCCGGCAAACAAGACTGAAAAGCATCGGTGCGACTTGCTTTCCAACCTAAGGCATCGCTAATTGTTGTACTGCCCGCAATGGCATAACCAGCTATGGCTTGTGTAGCTGATGGCGTATGTCGGTTTTTCCAATAGCTGTGTCGTGCTGTTATGCTGTTCCTTTGTCCGTTTTCATTCTCCTTGGTGATGGATATTCGTTCTTTTTTGGAGTTTATGCTTTTTAATCTTATCTCGTGGTGTTAGCGTTTGACGAGAATACAAATATCGTTAAGCATAGAAATGCTTTCTATTGTGAATTTACAAATAGCTTTTATTTCATCGGCTCTGATTGAGGTATGAAATAAACCCTCTCTACGTCTTCATTTGTGGGGAAAAATCCGCAATAAATTATCTTATAATCTTTGTTCCAAGAAAAGACCGTCTTGCTCTGAAAATTATGCTGCCATATAGTTCGCTTATTCTTGTCTGTCAGTACTTCCATTGTGATAATCATTCTCGAACTCTTGGCAAAAATATCATCGGGTAATCCTTTTAATCTAAGATGTTTTTGATATATGCCTCTATAAACCAAATGGTAATTTACATAGATGGATACCAGATTGTCATCATTCAGATTGTAAGGGTTGTTCAAGAACATAAATTCTATCCATGTGCTATCGTTCTGTATTTCCTTTTTTTTCTCTGCCAAGTATTCATCAACAGAGTTATATTGAACCGTACTCGTTCCCAAGTCAATAAAGTCGTTTGCTGCTTTGTGGTTACAGGAGAACAATAAGACTGCAATAAGTATTATTACTATATTTTTCATATTCTTACTTTTGAATCAAACTCTACAAAAACACTTCTTTCTTGAACTTACAGTAGATTATTCAATCTGGTCTATTGAAGTCTTGCCTGATTGGGGTAAAATAACAGGTGGGAAATAATATAGAATATCAAATTCTACATAAACCAACTTTCCGACAGAATTAAAGCATGCAGTAATGCATGAGTATTTCCGAGATATATCTCTCACATTAAATACATAGTGTTCCGGTAAAAAATCTCCTGTCATAGGATCAACTCCGCTAAACAGATGTTCTTTCCTATCGTATGTAACATTACAAGACTCTATAAAACTATCCATCGAATAGTTTTCATTTAAACAATCATCGCCTATTTGAATGCAGCAACTATCGTATGTCGTTTGATTGAACTGCACTGAGCATAGAAACAAACTATCATTTCTTTCATAGTAAGTTAAACCATAAGCCTCATATACATGAACGTTTACAGTGTCCATTCTAAATGGACAATCTGTACAAGGATTTCCATCTTCATATACTACTCCCCAATGCCCGAAACATCCAATCCATGATTTTGGTGGTTTGCCTAATACCTCAAAAATATCTTCTTTTAGTCCGACTTGAGGTAAATTATTTACAGACACATTACAAACGTATTCTTCTTGTGCGAATAGTGATATGGAGATAAACAATATCACCGATGTGAGATAAATTCTTTGCATTTTATTCTTGGCTTGAAAAGTTCAGATGATTTCAAATCTTTTTTTTGCGATAACTGTGCGTCCTGCTTTCATTTGGGTATTATTCCATAAACTTGCCGTCTTTATCATACATGACACAACCATAACGACAGAGAGCTATAAGTTCTTTCCCGAACAAATCTTCCAATGTTTCTATCATATTTTCTTTCGTGTAAGAGACCTTATCAATTCTACCATCGTTTCTTATATACTTGCCAAGTTGTTCGCCTCCTAATGCAATAGACTGCCATAAACCTACATATTTCAGGTATAAATCAATCACCACACACAGATTGAAGTTTTTGCTGATGCAATCACTTCTTCCATAACATGCAATAGAATCATTACTTCCGAAGAATACATCAATAATATCGTATGCAAGGCACTCTGCACTTAATTCCAATTTGCAATCATACTTTGTTCTTAATGCGTAAGTTGTGTTTTCCCATCTTGAAGGAAGAGTAACAGCCTCTTTTGGAATGCGTAGATAGATGATTACTTTTTCCGCATCTTCATAATCTCCACATCGATATTTTAATGTCCCACAAGATAGCTCATTCAAGTTGCCACTGTCAAAAACTGCATTTTCAAGATTTTCTCCTATTACAGTATTCTGTATTTGGGAATACACCATTACACCATATACCATAAATGCGAATAATCCTAATAGCTTTTTCATTCTTTATCTTTTTAATTCAACGCTGAATTCCACTCACAAATGCAACTTATCCGAATTTACCATTTGTTTCGGTTGCGAAGTTAGCAAAAAGTATTCAATGGAGAAAGAAAGCCGAACTTCGTCGAACGATTGTTTTTATGTTCCGAATAACGTAACGTTTTCATTTGTCAAATCCTTAAACGGAAGAACTTTGTCATATCAATCATTTCATGTTTTCATCAGCTTCTCTTTTCTATTATCGGTTGTTGCTGTGTAGGCAATATTTGGGTTGATTTCAGTTTTTCTATCGTAGCTTTCCTTATTACCGGCTTGAAATCCTTTGTAATTGCCGCAGGCATATAGTGGTATGGTCGGTGCTGCTGAGTTAGTTACTTTTAGTTCTGTTAAGGTAAAATCTTATATGATACGATATAGACTTAATGTTTTTCAACTTCATTCGTAATCCGTGAACGCCGTACCACCTTGTTCAATTCCTCCCTTCTTATAGGCAAACACTCAATAATCTTGCAAGGTTGATAAAAATAGTCGTATTTATACATTCCTATGTCGTATTTGATATTCAGTGAATTTGTCGATCTGTGTTCAATATCTGTTTTCTGAAAATCGGCTATCATCTTCAAGATGTCGACATATACAGATGTAGTATCGTTGATAGATATACTGTCAGTTGATATGAAGTTATCCAGACATTTACCACAAGTATCATATAATTCAGGTTTTTCATATTCAAATATTCCTAATCTCCAATGACATTCTTCATATTCAAAGAATAATATATTAGACCAATACGCATTCTCGTAAAGAGAAGATAGTAGATTTTCATACGAACTCAAATCCAGATGATACGAGTCAAGGTCTCTGAAAAGTGCAAAAACAACTCTTGGTGGCAATTCTCTGCCATCGGAAGTATAACAACTAAAAGTAACACGTGCGTAATACATTGTATCAACATTTGCATTAGCCATGAAAAACGAACAAATGCACAAAAGTCCTGCAATTACAATCTTTTTCATTCTACATTCTCTATTTTAGGTAATCTATCATTGTTGATTAGCATATTTATATCCGCTTGATTTGGCATATCATCGCAAGTATAGCTACCAATGCCACTATTGGCATTATCATTATCAAAGAATAATGTATGAAAGACTTCATGTATTCTACTTCTATTATTCTCTCGTTTTGAATTCATCGCAATGTTTCTCAATTTTTTCTCTACGCCACACGCATAACGCTCACCTACCGAATTGTAACTATAATCAGCTGCTCTGCCTCTACCTGTACTTTCGTTCATTTGTACGTATGCTTGCATGCGGTTGTCTTCCGTCTAACACATCTTCGTGTTCGTATTGTTTTGTTCGTCGTATCTATCGGTCATGCCATTTAGTTTACCTTGATTATTGGGAAATAAGTTGGTGAGAACTTACGGAATAAACTTATTAACTCTTTACTCTTTACGGCAAATGTCCACGCAGTATTGCTGAAATACAGGGATACGACTTCACTCTCTATTTGTATTTTAGCTGTAAATACTAATGTGTTGTTTTGAAAGAAAAATATTCTGCTACCGTAATCCGTTGTCTCGGCAAAATTCTCACTAACTCTTTCAAATACAAAATTATTTTTTACCGCTTCTATTATGCTATTGTCTCGGCATTCCAACAAAGTCCATCGCTTTATTTTTGCAGATAGAAATTGAATATCTTTCCAATCGATATAAATAACGATCTTGTTCTTTCCATGTGTAAAATCCATTGAATTTACAGGATTGTATGAATTATCAAATGAAGTACCAAAAGTATTCTGAGGGTATGGCTTATGAATGATAATAGGATTTAAAGACAGCCAGATATAGCTCGCACAAATAACCAAAAAGCAAACAAATCCTATGATGATAAGCCTTTTTCTCATATAATGCATACCTTAATTTAATAGCCGAGATTCAACACCCAAAATGCAACTTATCCGAATTTACCATTTGTTTCGGTTGCAAAGTTAGCAAAAAGTATTCAATGGAGAAATAAAACAGAACTTTTGTCGAACGATTGTTTTGTCTGTTCCTAATAAAGTAATGTTTTCATTTGCCCGCTCCTTAAACGAAGAACTTTTTGACGAATATCTATTCATATTCTCATTGGCACCTCTCTCCTATTATCAACTATCCATATAACAATGCTTGTATCGTTTTAGTCTTTATCACGTTACTCATATTTGTGTTGTGCAAGTTTGTTGCGCTACATTTATCACTCATTTCAACTCATCACTGATTACTTTGAGCAATCTGATTATTCGTGCAATTTTGTTGTCTCATCACAAAAATTGTCATTGATGAGATATTTCGCTTTTTGAGGACAAGATAAATAAGCCATTTTCGGTCTTGAATAGAAAGAAGGAGCGTTTTTCTTTCTTATTTGAGTCTTCACTCCCACTCCCTCAAAATGAACTTCAGTTAGTAGTAGTCCAATGGATAGTAACATTCTTCGGATACTTGATACCATGTGTCGTCATAGTACGTATAAAATTCTCCAACGCAAAAGACAGTATCATTACAGATAGAAGAACTGTCATTGAAGCACAATGCTTTTGGTGGCTTAATGACAGAAGTATAGAATATCAGCCTATCCGAATCAAGGTATAACCTTAATTTTCTTTTTGATGAATGATGTTTATGCGAAGGAGAATTTGTCTCATCAAATTTTTCTGTTTTGTAATCATACTCACTCAAAATCAAAGCGTACTCATCTTCATCATCGATACTTAACAAAGCACGTCTTTTCTCTAACAAATCACCAAATGGAGTATAACTCTCATACCATTCGATTATGGCCAAAGAGCATATTATGTGTCCATTCTTACATGAAAAAACCCTTTCTTGTCGCATGCCTTGCCCGTTTCCTATTCTGACACTGTATCTAACCACTATAAACCTGCCCGATAGCGTATATACACTATCTACCCATTGACAATTAACAGTCATCGTATCAACATCGGACATAACACTAAATCGACAGAGACTGTTGCAAGATTCTACGGACAAGAGCGTTGGCAAGTTTGTAAGATAATCTTTCACCACTGCTTTTTCGTTACACTCGTATATTGTATCTGCATACTCTATGCTTTCTTCCCCATGCACCTCCGGCTCTCCCAAAATTTCAAATATCTCGGTTTTCAATCCGGTTTGAGGAATTGAATTAAAAATCCAATCGCATGTATATTCTTCCTGCGAATGTACATGCAAAGGCATCATGACCAAAAGCGTTATTACGCAAAGTATTATCCGTTGTCCGCTTCTCATGGTACTGCATTTAGGGTTCATCTTTCCATTCTTTCTTATCGGAATAATATATCTTGGTATCGTCAAATCCTATGTTGAAGAAAACCACATAAGAAGCACTGTCCATTTTTTCGTAATACGGATCTTGATTAGTCTCTTCTCCAATACCGATTATTCAACACTTTCCGATTTTCTTATTGTTACACTCTGCAAAGTAAGGTGAATTTGTTGAAACCTCCAAATTTTCTTTTGTTTTTCTATTTCAATATATGCAAGTCGGCAATGGGCTTTCTTCTTGTTTTATATCGCCAAATTGGTGAATTTGTGTGTTTGTATTCTTGTTTCCTTAATTGCAATGTAAGAAAGTAAAGTCGTGTGGTTTGAGGGGTTTCTTTCGTGTTTCAGGGCATTTTCCTCCCAAAATGTTGCTTCCTGTATCTCGAAATTCGGTCTCTCCCCCAAAAGAGGTCATTTCTTTCCAAAAAGACAAAGTCTTTTGCCTCGTAAAACGAAGTCTTTCCTCTGCCAACTCTTCGTTTTCTCGGAATAAAACGAACATTTCCGTTACTCTTTATACACTCTTTGCTTTCTTTATTCTCTTTACCCTCGTACTCAAAGCCCCTTTCAGGTTGTGTGGAAACTTTAATGAGCCGTTTGCGTCAAGAAATGCCGATCTGCAACAACAAAATTGGATGGAATGTAGTATCTTTGCTTCTTGAATCCGGCAAAAGGAAAAGATGCCGTATTCTCTAATAATTTTCTTTTTGCAAGAAATATGAAAAGAACAATCATTCCCATAATTGCAATACTGCTTTTCGCCTCGTGCGGCAAGGAACCGCCAATGCCGAAACCGAATACGTATCTTCGATTGAGTGTTCCGCAACCGAAGTATCTTCATTATGATGACAAGAACCTCCCTTTCGCTTTCGATTATCCAAACTACGGCGAAATCGTTCCCGTGAAAAGCGATGACAAATCGAGCATCTGGTTCAACATCGTCTTTGAACGTTATGGCTTTGAAGCCAATGTGAGCTATGTGCCTATCAAAACGGATACGTCTTTAGCTTACATGGTAAACGATTGCTACACTTTCTTGGACAGACATAAAAAATTGTCATCGGGGATTGTGGAAAGGCAATACGAAAACAGGGAAGCACGTGTCTATGGAACCGCTTTCGAAATAAAGGGAAGCGAGGTTGTTTCACCGTATCAGTTCTATCTTACAGACAGCGTGCGACACTTCGTGCGTGTTGCATTGCATTGCAGATTTGTTCCCAACAATGACTCTCTTGCCGTGGTGATTAAGCGTATCGACACGGACTTGGACAACATGATAAACAGCCTTCGCTGGAAATAAATCGAAAAAAGAAAGTACTCTCGGCGGGACTCGAACCCGCAATTCAGGAACCGGAATCCTGTGTTTTATCCATTGAACTACGAGAGCATTCTTATAGCCATCTCCTCCTCTTGAAGTAAAAGAAGAAAAGAACCACTATCACAAGCATTACCGCTATTATTCCCAAAAAAGCATAGTGGGAACTTTGGAAAGGCAGGTCGAGGTTCATTCCATAGATGCTCGACACCACAGTAAGCGGCAACATGATTGTCGAAAGAAAGGTAAGCACCTTCATTATCTCGTTTGTCTTGTTCGCCTGCAAAGAATCGAAAGTATGACTAAGTCCTTCAATCAATTCTCCGTAGTCTTCGACCATATCGAACATGCGTTGATATTGGTCCAAGATGTTACCCCAGTAGTCCTCCATGTCTTCCGCATAACCCTTTATGCCTCCGGATTCGAACTTATGGAACACTCGGACTTGAGGTTTGAAAGTCGTATTCAGCAAGATGATGTTTTTCCGCGTCAGACTCAGGTGTTCGATGACCTTTTCCGGCTTCTTGGTGAAAATATCATAGTTTATGCTGTCCACCTCACTGCCTATGCGAAGTATCAGAGTATAGGTCTCTACCATCAAACGGTCGAGCAGATTATACAGCAAAGCATCCGATGATGCCCCTATCTGTTCTATCTGTTCCTCTTCCTCCTTGCTCGCAATCCCTTCGGCATTGTGCTGCACCATCTGCCGCACCTGCTCGAACAAATTCTTGACCACCCAATGCGACCGACCGATGGTAACGATGTAATCCTTTCCCCAAAAGACCTTTACCTCTTTAAGCCTGATGAATTTGTTGCTTTTATCGAGATAAGGAAAATGAAGAATAAGGAAATAATAGTCATCATATTCGTCGATTTTCGGTCTCTGATTGGTGGCTCGGCAATCCTCTATATCCAAGGGGTGAAACGCAAACGTATCGGACAAGTATTGATAATCTGTTTCATCGGGGTCAATCACATGCAACCACTTCAGCTCCTCAAAATTGATGGTTTCTATCATCTTATCCTCCTTTCCGATTATACAGTTCTACATTCCTTTCCCAATCAGGCTGCAAAGTTACTAAAAAAAACATTCTCCGCAAGTCCGTCAAGCGTTTTTCAAGCAGCCGGCTTTATCTGCCTTTTCTCTTTTTTGAATCCCCTTCATGCAAACGCCGAAAGAAAAAATTATTCCGCCGAAAGAATTTAGCGAAACGCCGATTCATAAAACCGAAACGGCGTTTGCATTCCGTAAAATCGCCGTTTCGGTTCTCTGTATTGCCGATGTATCGTATCGTTTTGTGTTTTAAGCCATCAGCTTCGCAAGCTCTTCCACCATTCTGTCCGCTCCGGCAAATACTTCGGCTATGTGGGTGGCAAGCATGTAGGCAGGGGTTGTAACGATTTTGTTTTCCTTATCCGCAACAGCCTCTTCCGCCGTGCAGATTCGATGTTTGCAACCGAGTTTGCGGGCATGCTCCGCAGCGGGACAGTCATTGCCGAGAGTAATGGTGGGGTGCTTGTCCCCGAGAACCTTTGCCAATATCATGGGAGCTATGCACATTGCGGCAACGGGCTTTCCTGCCGCATTGGTGCTTCTGACTGCTTCTGCCACTTCCGCATTCACCTCCATGTTCTCGCCCTCGAAGGCGTAATTGCTCCAATTCTGTGCCGCACCCATGCCGCCGGGAAGAACCAAAGCATCGAAATCCTCCGCTCTGTAAGCACTCAAAGGCTTTATGTCGCCACGACAAAGGCGTGAAGCCTCGATTATGATGTTTCTTTTCTCGCCGCTCGGTTTTCCTTCAATGTGATTGTAAACCGAAAACTCACCTTGCGGAGCGAAACATTGGTATTGCATTCCGCGTTTGTCCATCGCCAAGAGGGCAGAAAGGGTCTCATGCGTTTCGCTGCCGTCTCTGTTGCCGCAGCCTGCCAATATAACCGCTGTTTTTTTCATATCCGTATTTTATTTCGAGTTAAGTATCCTTTGTTCTATGGATGTGGTTGAATACCCCGCAAGATATTCCAACGTCATCACCTTTCCGCCGCGTTGCATCACTATATCGTAGCCCACTATGTCCTCAACCTTGTAATCCGCACCCTTTACGAGTATATCCGGTTGCACTCTCGAAATAAGATTGTAAGGAGTATCTTCATCGAAAAGGATTACCGCATCGACCATTTGCAGAGAGGCGAGTATGCGAAGCCGCGAGTTCTCGTCCTGCAAGGGTCTGTTCCTACCCTTCAAGCGACGTACGGAAGCGTCCGTGTTGACACCTATAATCAAACGGTCTCCCGCATCTTTGGCTTTGGCAAGGTAATCCACATGTCCCAAATGCAACAGGTCGAAACAACCGTTGGTGAACACTGTTTTCAAGCCTCTGCTCCTCCAATCCTCCATACGTTTTTCCAAATTCTCATCGGAAAGAATTTTATTCTCTATTGCCTCTGTCTGTGTCATCGTTTTGTTTCTTTTTTATGGTGGAAAAATATGCGAAAGCCGCCAATCCCGCAATCACCGTGCCGATTTGCGAAGCTATCCAACTCAACCAACCGCATGCGTAGCCTATCGGACGGCTTATCGCAAAGGCTTGAAGCACCTCGGCGTAAATTGCCGGTTGCAGACCTATGCCTCCGGGCGTTATCATGGGGCCGAACGCTCCGAGAACGGTGGTTACCAAGGCTTGAAGGAAGTTCAAAGTCTCCGTTCCGCCCATGCTGCGGAAGCAACACAGCGTTCCGATAATCCACAGCAGCCATATAAGCATGGAATAGGCTATGAACAAAAGCGGCCTCTTCAATCGGGATATGCTTTTCACACCTTCCCAAAGTCCTTTCAGCAAGTTAACAATCTTGCGAAAGGCTTTGTTCTCTTTCAATCGTTTTCTGAAAAAGAAGAAAACCGCAATGCAGACAAGCATGCAGCCTGCACCGATAAGCATAAGCCGTAACAAGTGTTGCGTATCGAGCTTGAAATTCCTGTCCGTGTATTGCAACAGAACGTCTGCCTGCAAGCAGAGTGTCAGAAGCAATAGAAATAGAAATAGAAGCATGTCCGTGGCTCTCTCCGTGATGATTGTGCCGAGCGATTTTTCGAGAGGAACGCCGTCGCTCTTGCGAAGCATGGTACAACGCACCACTTCACCCAAACGAGGCACTGCAAGATTGGTAAGATAGCCGCTCATGACGGCAAAGAAACTGTTCCTGCGGGAGACTTTGCAAGAAATAGCTTCGCCCAACAGCCTCCAACGCAAAGCCCTTATGTAATGCGACAACAGGGTCGCCAATCCGGAAAGAGTGAACCAAAGCCAATCCGCCCTGCCCAAGGCTTCCCACATCTCTTCTTTCTCTCTCGCCGACAACTTCTCCCAAAACCACCACACGAAAGCCAACCCCAAAAGTACGAAGAAAAGGGTTCGGGCAATATCCTTGGTTTTCGATTTTCCGTTTCTCAAATCAACTTATTGTCTTTTGGAAATATGACGGACGGACGGAACGTTTTGGCTTCCTCGAAGTCCATTGTGGCAAAGGAAACGATGATGACCAAGTCTCCGACCTGCGCAAGACGTGCGGCAGCCCCGTTGAGACAAATCTTTCCCGAGCCTCTCTCGCCCTTTATCACGTATGTATCGAAACGCTCCCCGTTGTTGATGTTATAAATATAGACTCTCTCGCCTTCAATCAAGCCTGCGGCATCCATCAAATCCTCGTCTATCGTTATGGAACCTATGTAATTGAGATCTGCCTGAGTAACAGCAACCCGGTGAATCTTCGATTTTAATACTTCTATCTGCATCAGTTTTTATCTTAAACCCGTTGTTTCGGCGTGCAAAGGTATGAATATTATACCATACAGCCCGTTGTTTTTCCCGAAAAAACGGGCTGCAAACAATGAAACGCCTTTCCCGTGAAATGAAACGGCGGAAGAATTTTTTCTTTCGGCGTTTCGGTAAATTCAAACGGCGTAAGAAAATATTGAAACGCCGAAAAAGGCGGACATCTGTCCGTTGTATGTTCTGTGATACCTCATTCCTCCGGTCGGAAGTTATGCGGGTTTTTGTATCTTTGTACCTCGATAGAATGAAAGAAGGGTGTAATAAATTTATTGAAAGATGAAATCGGATGTTTTGACTTTCGAGCAGAAGCAGAGGTACTATGAGGCTTTGTGCGAGATGATTCAACCGGAGAGAGTGGCTTTGTTCGAGAAAATAATAGAGGACAGGACGGATAGGATTTGCGTTGTGTTGGAGGATATTTATCAACCTCAGAACGCTTCCGCAGTGTTGAGAACTTGCGAGTGCCTCGGGGTGCAGCAGGTGCATGTGATAGAGAACAATAACGAATACAGAATAAATCCCGACGTGGCTTTGGGGTCGAGCAAGTGGATTGACATTCACCGCCACAACAGAAAAGAGAACAATACCGCCGATTGCCTTTCTGCATTGAAGTCGAGGGGTTACAGGATTGTTGCCACGCTGCCGGCAGAGAAAGACGTTTTGCTGCCGGAGGTGAGTGTGGACGAACCGTTGGCCATTGTGTTCGGCAACGAGTTGGAAGGCCTGTCGCAAACGACCAAGGATATGGCGGACATCTGCATGAAAATCCCCATGTACGGCTTTACGGAGAGTTTCAACATATCCGTCTCGGCGGCAATCAGCATGTACACTCTGACGGAAAAGCTCCGCAACAGCGGAAACGCCATCAACCTCACACCGGAACGCCGATTGGACACCCTTATCAAGTGGGCGAAACACAGCATCCGCCGTAGCGATGCCGTGGAAAAAGAACTTCTCAAACGCCTTTTCGAGATTAAATAGAAGAAAGACAGCACTGCTCCGGTTTGGTCGGGCAATGGAATGTTATATAGGCGAAACAGAGTTCGTGAAAGCCGTAAAATCGGTCGGCAATCTTGAAAGGTTCAATCAGATAGATAAAAGACGAGGTTATAAGTACGTACAAATACTGAATACTCCCGAACAAATCGTATCAATACTCGAACGATATACAGGAGAGGCTGAACCGAATTGTGAAAAACCAAGAGATAAAAGCCTGCAAAGTTGTTCGATTGCAACGATTCGGAATAACCATTCGCCCAAACGCCGTTCCGACGGAATAAAATGCCGTTTCGATAAAACCAAACGCCGAAAGAAAAAATTCTTTCGGCGTTTGGTTTTCTTGGTATCGAAAGGCGGATAATGCGGAGCGGGTTTGCCGACGTATTATCCGCCTGTGGGGTGCGGTTTTACTTGCTGTTGTGTATGAAATTGCTTATCTGCTTTATCGCCTGCGGGGTTCTGAGGCTTTGGCAATCTGTTATGGAGCTTTCGATGCCGAGGATTTTGTTGTCCTTTACGGCTTTGAGTTTGTTGTATGGGGCAGTGGTCTTGAATGTTTCCAAGTCCTCTTGTCTCACGATGATGTATTCGGGTTGTTGTTTGAAGATTTCTTCTTTGCTTATCGACCAACCTTTTATATGTTTCGCTATGTTCTCGCCGCCTGATAGCGTTATGATGTCGTCTATGAAGGTATCGCCGCCCGAGGTGAAGTCTCCCGTATCGCCGAAGCCCGCCACATAATATACTGTAGGCTTTCTGCCGGAAGGTATGGAGGAGGTGATGCTTGCTATTTCCTTTTTCATGTTGTCGATCAGGCTGTCGGCAAGTTTTTCCTTGCGGAATACTTTACCGAGAAAAGCTACCGTCTCATAGACATCGGCAACCTTTTTCCTCTCCGGCAAGCACACGACACACAAACCCGAGGAGGTCATCTTCTCCACCATTTGTTTGGCAATCATGGAGGCAGTGAATACGACATCCGGCTTTTTTGCCATAATCATCTCTATGTTGGCATCGCTTATGCCGCCTACCGATGGTATTTTCTTTGCTTCTTCGGGATAGAGGCAGTAGTTCGTTCTGCCTGCCAAGCGGTCTCCGACCTGCAAATCGAAAAGCAATTCGGTTATTCCGGGCGATAGAGATACCACTCTTCGAGGGTCGGTCTTCACGGCGACCTCTCTGCCGTAGTAATCCTTGAAAGAGATTGTCTCCTCCCCTACTCCACTCTTCGCCGCCTTGTTTCCGCAAGCAAAGAAAAGGAATAAAATCGCCGAAAGGCAAATTCCTGTTGTTATTCTTCCAATATTCATCGTTCAAAAGTGTTTTTTCGTGTTTTCAGTTACTTTCATTCTATCCTCTTCAAAAGGAAAAAGGTACGGATAAAGCCTTTCCGAAATGTTTTGTCTTTATCCGTACCGTGTATTTTTCCTTTCAAAAAGGTTTATTTCACGAACAATTTCCTGCTGCTTTGCATTCCGTCTTTCTCAACGGTCAATACATATACTCCGCTTGGCAAAGAAAGGTTCAATTCGCAACTGCCCTCGACCATTGTTGCAAATACCTGTCTCGATTGCATGTCGAAGATTTTTATTGCAGAAGTTCCGTTCTCCAATTCCACGTGTACGTTACCTGCCGTAGGGTTAGGATAAAGTCGGAAAGAGAATGTTTGTGCATCGATGAGGGATTGAACCGTCAAAGTGCGGAATGTAAGTTCTTCTCCGTAAACAGTGTTGCCGCCATCGTTCGTTGCGAATGCACGGAAAATGTATTCGGTATCCGGAACAAGCCCGTCGATGGTTACGGCGTAAATATCGCTTCCGTCAGTCGAAGTTACGGAAGTCCACGTTTGCTCATCTGCCGTTTTGTATTCAAACCCTCTTGTCGTAACTGTTTCCGTGCCGGCAAACAAGTCGCCGTTCAAGGTTGCCGTTTCCTCTGTTACCACTGTGGCTGCAAGGGTTATCAAATCCATAGGCAAAACAAACGGTGCGTTATCGTTCTTGTATGTAAATCCATCGACGCAGAAATATGACGGAGCATTAAGATAACCGTAAGCGACATCGTTCGAAGCAAGTGTAAAGGCTATCTTGCTGCATTCTCCCAAGGCTTGCAAATCCATATACACCCATTCCTTCACCAAATCCGCCTCAGGGTCTTGACTGTTGCGGTAATCGGCAAGATAAACGGTTACCGTTCCGGTTTCTGTTCCCGCTGCGTCATAGCCAGTTGCCGTTATGGTTTCCCACATACCTGCGGTGAAACTTGCGGTGAAGTGATTATACATCGCAGAACTTGGAGCCACATAAATACCTTGCGGATAGAAAGAAGAACCGTCAGCTTTGCGTATCACGTTGTGAAGAGGTGTTTCGCCGTAATCGGAATAGTAGCCGACCATGTACTTGGAACCTGCTCCCTCCAAGGCTTGCAAACTTGCCGAAGAGTAATAACCTGCGGCAGTTGTGTGGTTTGACGGTCCGAAGCCGCAAGCGAAACTGCCTCCGTACAATCCCACTGCTTCGTAAGCGATGTCTCCATCTGTATAATCCTTGTAGTAATTGCCATCTCCGCCCAAAGTACCATTCGTTGCGTCTATCAATTCATGACTGTCGGCAGACAAGGCAATACTTTCGCAATCCGAAATCATATAAGGCACTCCCGCATTCATCACAGCCACTCCCGTAAGGTCGAAACCTGCGGAATAAGAGCCGGCACAAGGAGAGTCGTAAATCACATTGCCTTGTGCGTCCGTATCGACACCTTCCGTTACGTCTATCAACCTGACAAAACGAATGTTCATCTTATCGAGATTTTCATCATCCGGCAAATCGGAAAGGTCGAACGGCGTTCCGTAGCCTACCTCATACTTGCCGGCAAGATTGTTGTAGTGTTGTGCCATCACATCCGAGCTGCTTGTGCTTAACGATGTGGCAGGGAAACGGAAGAAATGCTCTCCGTCGCTGCTCACTTCAACAAAAGCAAGTTCCAAAAAGTTTGGTCCGAAAGGGTTTTCAAAGACTGCGAAATCAAAACCCCTTCCGTTGACTATCGGACGGTCGAACGTAACCAAGGCTTCACCGCCGAATCCCAAGGAAACGGCAGTAGTTGTTGTGCTGTCCGGCACACCCTGTGCCATGTCGGGAGTTCCATAACTCACTCTTGTTGTTCCGTTCGGAGCGGTGAAGCCTCGCTTGACCTGAACACCATAAGCCCATGAAACAATCCTTGAATCCGAAATTGCAACCGCCTTGCAACCCTCCGTTCCGACAGGTCCGTCGAACTGTGCAAAGGTGAACGCTGCCTGCAACAGCATTCCCAAAAACAAAAATACTCTTTTCATCGTTCTATTGTTTAATTATTACTATTCAAACACCTGAGAACCCGAACGGAAAGAAAGATGAACGACAAGACCGCAAAATCCGAAACAACAATTCCGGCAATGACGCTTCAAGCTCTTTCCTCGAAAGCTCTCAACAAGCAATGCAACACGGCAGGTCTTCTGACTCGTTCCGGTCACCGAAGCCTTCCCATCAGCTTTAACCGACAGTGGCAAAGGGTATTCGATAACCTTTCTTGCGGAACTCACAGCAGCGGGACTGTTCGGGACTTACACCCGATTCCCTTTTAATCTCTGCAAAGAGAGAACCGTTTGCGGCTGCAAAGATAGTGCTTTTCACGAAATAAACAAGATACCCGACAATTCTTTCGTCCTTTCGCAAAATCAAAACGGCGAAAGGAAAAATCAAAACGGCGATTGATTCCGTGATACTTCATATTTCTATTTCAAGTGTTTGTTTTGACAAACTTCATATTTTATTTCGTACCTTTGCTTTCGTATAAGAAGTGTTGCTTTTGGTCGTTTGCAACGCCAAGGTGTTCATTCCTTACTTTCTACAAAAAATAAAATCATTGCAACTAACATGACAGATATTGAACTTAAAGACTTAGAAGGCAATCTTTGGCATTCCGCCGACATGTTGCGTGCCGGTGCTCACTTGGCTGCCAATAAATACGGTCAACCCATTTTAGGTCTCATCTTCCTGCGTTATGCCGATGTGCTTTTCAAACAGCATAAGGCTGAAATCGATGCCGAGTATGCCAAGCATAAAGGCTCTCGCATGGAGCGGGAATACAAGGAGGTGGCAGTGGAGAGATGTGGTTTTTTCCTTCCGGAATGTGCTTACTTCGATTATATCAACGATGCTCCCGACGATGCCGGCAAGGCTTTGTTGGTCAAGCGTGCCATGGAGGCGATTGAACAGGAGAACCCTCGCATGCTCGGGGTGCTGCCCAAGGAGGTGTACGGTCAGTTGGTTCCGGAGGAAGAGCCGGAGCTGTTGAGCCGCATAGTGCGTGTGTTCAAGGATATTCCCGAGGACATCGGCATCGATATCTTCGGTCGGATTTACGAATACTTCCTCGGCAACTTTGCCTTGGCGGAAGGTCAGGGCGGAGGTGCTTTCTATACTCCGGCAAGCGTGGTGCAATACATGGTGGAGGTGCTTCGTCCCGTTACGGGCGATAAGAAGTTCTTGGACCCTGCCTGCGGCTCGGGCGGTATGTTTGTGCAGGCTGCTCGTTATATGCACCGTCATAATGCCACCAACCAAGACATGATGCGTTTCCGTTGCTATGGTGTGGAGAAGGAACCCGATACGGTGAAGTTGGCGAAGATGAACCTCTTGCTCAACAATGTGCGTGGTGAGATTACGGAGGCGAACTCTTTTTACAGCGACCCGTACAATGCTTTCGGCAATTTCGATTATGTGATGGCAAATCCGCCTTTCAATGTAGATGAGGTGGTGTTTGAGAAGGTGGCAGATGATGCCCGCTTCAATACCTACGGCGTGCCTCGCAACAAGACGAAATCGAGCAAGAAGGCTTCCGACAAGAAAGAGACAGTGCCTAATGCCAACTATCTGTGGATTTCTTACTTTGCCACGGCTCTCAATGAGAGCGGCAAGGCAGCCCTCGTCATGGCAAATTCGGCAAGCGATGCAGGCGGCAGCGAGTTGGAGATACGTAAAAAGATGATACAGGACGGCATCATCAGCCAAATGGTTACCCTGCCGAGCAATATGTTCTCTACCGTAACGCTTCCTGCCACCCTTTGGTTCTTCAACAAGCAGCGTTCCCGCAAGGACGAAATCCTCTTCATCGATGCCCGTAACATCTTTACGCAAGTGGATAGGGCTCACCGTAAGTTCAGCGATGAGCAAATCAAAAACCTTGGCATCATCACTCGTCTTTATGAGGGTGATGGCGAAGCTTTTTGGCAATTAGTCGATGAGTATAAGGCTGAGGGCAAGCAGGCGGAAGCGGATTGGTTGCTCGAACGATGGCCCGAAGGGAAATATCGTGATGTCATCGGGCTTTGCAAGGTGGCGAAGATAGATGGCGAAGACGGCATTGAGGATAACGATTGGAGCCTTAATGCAGGTCGCTATGTGGGTGTTGTCATCGAGGACGACGGCATGACCGAAGAGGAGTTCCGCATGGAAATGCTCTCGCTCCATGCCGAATTTTCGCAACTCGGTGCCGAAGCCGCCGACTTGCAGAAAGAGATTGAAAAGGATATGAACGAACTGTTTGGGGAGGAATGACATAATGACTGCTACTGATATTAAAGACCTTCTCTCGAAAGGCGAACATATAACCACAGAATGCAAGAAAGCACAGGGAGGAATTCCTAAAAGTATTTGGGAGACTTACTCTGCCTTTGCCAATACCGATGGAGGCATTATACTGCTTGGCATCGATGAAGTCAAGGTTAACAATGGTGTACAATACGAAATCACCGGTGTTTCCGATGCCGATAAGTTGGTAAAAGAGTTCTGGAGTACCATCAACAGCACCAAGGTCAGTGTCAACGTATTGATGAACGATGATGTGGAGATTGTAAAGGCTGATGACAAAGATGTAATTGTAATTCATGTGCCACGAGCCGCCTATAATTTCCGTCCTGTTTATATCAACGACAACCCTGCCAAAGGAACTTACAGAAGAAACCATGAGGGTGATTATCATTGCACTGATTCCGAATGGAGAGCCATGGTGAGAGACGCAAGCGATGACGGCAATGACGGGCATATCGTGGAATACTATACGATGGATGATATAGACCCGGACACTTTACACCGCTATCGCACCGCCTTTATGCTCAGAAACATGGGGCATATATGGGAAGATGCCGACGACAAGACATTTCTCCTGAACATGGGAGGATATGCTGTCGATCGCAGAACCCGAAAGGAAGGTCTTACGGTCGCAGGTCTGCTCATGTTCGGCAAAGGACTTCCCATTCGTGATGTCTTTGACAATTTTCGCATGGATTATATAGACTTCACCAACTGTATGGAAGGTGAGAGATATAGCGACCGTCTGACTTATGACGGACGATGGGAAAACAACCTGTACAACTTTATGAGAATTGTTCTTCCCAAACTGACCTTTGGCTTGAAAGTTCCGTTTAAGTTAAACGGTATGGTTCGTGAAGACGATACCCCTGTGCATAAGGCTATAAGGGAAGCTTTTACCAACAGCATCATACATGCCGACATGATGACGACAGGAGTTCTTCGCATAGAGAAGCGAGAAGACGGGTTCTTCTTCTCCAACCCCGGCATCTTGCGAATTTCCGTGTCTTCCATCTATGAGGGCATGCATACCAAGGCAAGAAATCCGAGAATACAACAGATGTTTCGTATGATTGGTTACGGTGAGAACATAGGCTCCGGCTTTCCAAGTATCCTGAAAACTTGGAAAGAGGAACATTGGGCTGAACCTGAACTGACGGAGAGACAGGACTTGAATGAGGTGGAGTTGATGTTAAAGGTCGATAAGGAGTTTTTACGGGACGTATCGTCCGATAAGACGAAATCATCCTTTATTTCGTCCGATAAATCGTCCGATAAAGCAGAATCATCCTTTATTTCGTCCGATAAATCGTCCGATAAAGCAGAATCGTCCTTTATTTCGTCCGATAAATTATCCGCTAAGCAACAACTTATTTTGGATTATATAAAGGAGCATCCTAAGGCAACACAGCAAGAATTAGCAGATAATATTGAAGGTTTGTCTTTTGCAAGTGCTAAATATCAGGTAAACTTACTGCGTAAAGAAGGATTACTAAAAAGAATAGGCAGCAATAAGACCGGGTATTTGATAGTCTGCAATAAAACTAACGAGCAACAAAAAAAGATAGCGAAGAATATGAACGAACTGTTTGGGGAGGAATAAGGTATGGGAACTGTATTATATGAGAATGGCGGCAGCCTTTTGAAAGATGTTCAAGGTATCATAGAGCAGGCACGACAAGAGGCTTATCGTTCGGTGAATATAGCCATGCTTCAACGTAATTGGTTGCTTGGCAAGCGTATCAGCGAGGAAATACTGAGAGGTGAAAATCGTGCGGAGTATGGCAACGAGGTGATAAAGAAATTGTCCGAAGAGCTTACCGATATATACGGCAAGGGCTTCAACAAGAATAACTTGTACGCATTTGTGCAATTTTATAAGATTTTCCCGACACTGTCAGGAAAATCCGAATTGCTGTCTTGGTCGCATTATATGTTGCTGCTTTCCGTTCCTGAGGATACTGCCCGTAATTGGTATGCTCATGAGGCTTACGCCGAGACATGGAGCGTGCGGACGCTTCGCCGCAATATAGCTTCGCAGTATTATTATCGTCTTTTGCAGTCGCAAAACAAGACCGTCGTGGAGAATGAGATGAAGAGTATCACAGCTCCTATGCAGAATGATAAGTCGGAGTTTATCAAAAATCCTGTTGTGGCAGAGTTCTTGGGGCTTGCTCCTAATACGGATTTCTCGGAGTCGCAGTTGGAGGGCTGTATCATCAGCCATCTGCAGAAGTTCATCATGGAGTTGGGCAAAGGTTATGCTTTTGTGGCACGTCAGCAGCATATCCACACCGATATGGGTGATTTTTATATCGACCTTGTGTTTTACAACTATATACTGAAATGCTTTCTGCTCGTTGAATTGAAGACCTCGCAGATAAGTCATCAGGATGTGGGGCAGATGGATATGTATGTGCGTATGTACGATGAACTGAAACGCACGGAAGGCGACAATCCTACCATTGGTTTGATATTGTGCTCGCAGACGAGTGCGGATATGGCTCGCTATTCCATTTTGAAGGAAAACAAGCAGTTGTTCCAAGCAAAATATCTCACGTTTCTCCCTACCGAGGAGGAATTGCGTAAGGAAATAGAACAGCAAAAGGAGATATTCTTGGAGCAACAAAAGGAAAAGAATATGAACGAACTGTTTGGGGAGGATTAGAGGTATGGAGACAAATAATAAGGAGTTGCGAATGGCATATTCTGCATTGGTAAATGACTTGCGTCAAATTATAGATAATGCGAAAGTGCGTGTTGCATCGACAGCCAACTATGAACTGACGATGATGTACTGGCATATTGGAGAACGCATTAATCGTGATGTGCTTGGAAATAAGCGTGCTGAGTATAGTAAACAAATTGTCGCGACGCTGTCGCGACAATTAAAGACGGAACATGGCGACAAGGGCTTTGATGAGAAAAATATAAGGCGAATGATGCAGTTTGCTAACTTATTTCCGGATGCCACAATTGTCGCGACAGCGTCGCGACAATTGTGGTGGTCTCATTTTGTGGAAGTAATTCCACTAAAAGAAGAATTGCAAAGAGAGTTTTATCTTACGATGGCATATTCTCAAAGATGGGGTGTTCGTCGTCTTCGCAAGGAGATTGACGGCATGCTCTTTGAACGCACTGCCATAGCTCAAAAACCGGACGAACTAATCAAACAAGAACTCGCAGAATTGCGAGATGACAATAAAATGTCGCCGGATTTAGTTTTCAAAAGTCCATACTTCTTGGCGTTTACCGGATTGAAAGGTTATTACAGCGAGAAGAGTTTGGAGGATAGCCTTGTTGCTAATTTGGAGCAATTCATATTAGAGTTGGGCAATGGGTTCACCTTTGTAGAACGTCAGAAACGAATAATAATAGATGGTGAGGACTTCTACCTCGACTTACTCTTTTTTCATAGGAAATTGCACCGATTAATTGCAATAGACCTCAAACTCGGACGCTTCAAGGCACAATACAAGGGTCAAATGGAACTCTATCTCCGTTGGCTCGAAGCACATGAGACGGAGCCTGGCGAAGAGTCGCCTTTAGGCTTGTTGCTGTGTACGGAGGGAGGAGAGGAACAGATAGAACTCTTACAACTCGACAAGTCGGGCATCAAGGTAGCCAAGTATATGACCGAATTGCCACCCCGTGAGGTGCTGATGCAACAAATTAAAAGGTCGCTGGAAGTATCAAGGGAGTTATTTGACGAAAAGAATAATATGTGGGAGGATTAGAAGTATGAAAATGGAGGAACTTAGCATTGGACAAATCTGCTCTCGATTTAGTAGCGGAAGAAATATTAAGGCTGCGAATATACATGAATCTGGCTTGTATCCTGTTTATGGTAGTAATGGCTTGCGAGGTTTTACTGATTCTTATAATTATGATGGAGAGTGCGCAATAGTAGGACGGCAAGGAGCATATTGTGGTAATGTGAAATATGTTTCAGGCAAATCTTATATGAGTGAGCATGCAATAGTTGCTAAAACTAACCCCAATCATAACAATAAGTATTTTGCCTATAAGTTGTCTTTGGCTAAGTTAGGACGTTTTTCAGGGCAAGCAGCTCAACCTGGACTTTCTGTAACAAAACTATTAAGGCTAAAGTTTGAGATGCCATCAAAGCAATATCAAGATAGAATAGCTTCTATCCTATCCGCTTACGATAGTCTGATAGAGAACAATACCAAGCGTATTCGTCTTTTGGAGAAAATGGCAGAGAACCTATATAAAGAATGGTTCGTCCGCTTCCGCTTCCCCGGATATGAAAAGGCGGAAATGGAAAACGGACTGCCAAAAGGGTGGAAAGTTGAAGCCTTGGAAAATTTACTTGATATTCGTTATGGTAAAGATCATAAAAAACTTGATGATGGAGATGTTCCTATATACGGTTCTGGAGGGATAATACGCTATGGAAATACTTCGTTATATAAAGGTAGTTCGGTGTTGATACCAAGAAAAGGTTCGCTAAATAATATCATTTATGTTGAAGGCAAATTTTGGACAGTTGACACGATGTTTTATTCTGTTCCCAAAAAAAACAATATTTGCTTTTATCTGTATTATGTGCTGTCTATGGTAGATATGACAGCTTATAACGCAGGTGCAGCATTACCAAGTATGACAACAGCAATACTAAATAGAATGAAAGTTGTCCTTCCTGATGGAGATGCACTAAAAAGGTTTGAGGGGTTACTGCAAGTTTATTATAAACAAAAGCGTAATCTCCAACATCAGAACACTCTCCTCGCTCGCCGGCGGGATCTTCTTCTTCCTCGCCTTATGTCGGGCAAATTGGAAGTAAAACCATAAAGAATAAAGATATGAGCAATTACAATATACCTGAATTACCCCTTGGCTATGAGCTTGAAACAAAGGCTGTACTGAAACAAGTCAACCTTGCCGGCAGGAAGTTGGCAGAATTGAAGGGTGTGGCTCGAACCATTCCTAATGAGGATATTCTGATAAGCACTTTGACTTTGCAAGAGGCAAAGAACAGCAGTGAGGTGGAGAATATTGTTACGACTCAAGATGAGTTGTACAAGGCAGAACTCGGATTGCAGGCTTCTGAAATAAAATCTGCCGAAAAAGAGGTCATGAATTACAGAAATGCTTTGATTTTCGGGTATCGGCAGGTGAAAGAGCAAGGTTTTCTGTCGCTCAACACCATAAAAGGAGTACAACAAAGGTTGGAAAACAACGATGCCGGATTTAGAAAGGTTCCGGGGACAATGCTGAAAAATGGTAAAGGTGATGTTGTTTATATTCCGCCACAAAACGGTGCCGATATCGAATGCTACATGAAGAATTTGGAACAATTCATCAACGATGAGTCTCTTTGCGGCTTTGACCCATTGGTAAAAATGGCAGTGCTTCACCATCAGTTCGAAAGCATTCACCCTTTTTATGACGGTAATGGCAGAACCGGACGTATTATGTTGATTCTTTATCTTGTGTTATCGGACTTGTTGGACTTGCCTATACTGTATCTCAGTCGCTATATCACTCACAACAAAGCTGAGTATTATCGACTTATACAAAGCGTCAGAGACAATGACGGGGATAATTTCAGACAATGGGAAGAGTGGATAATCTTCATGCTGAAAGGTGTAGAAGAGACTTCAAAACAGTCTATATGTTTGGTAAACGGCATATCTAAATTGATGGCTGACTACAAAAGCAAACTTCGTCCTGTGTTCGGCAGACTTTATAGACATGAGCTTCTAAACAACTTATTCTTCCATCCATATACTAAGATTGAGTATGTGAAACGAGACATGATGGTTTCTCGCAAAACTGCGACCGAATATCTTGAAAAGATTGTGGATATGGGCTTGCTGAAAAAAGAGAAGGTTGGCAGGTCGAACTACTACATTAACTCTTCTCTTGTGGATTTGTTTTTGAATGTCGGCAAATGGTAGCAATGGTCAAATCATCTCGAATATGGGTAGAAAATCGACTTTTAGGGGACATATCGACTCGGATATGGGTAGAAAATCGGCTTTTAGGGGACATATTGACTCGAATATGAGTAGAAAATCGACTTTTAGGGGACATATCGACTCGAATATGAGTAGAAAATCGACTTTTAGGGGACATATCAACTCGGATATCGACAAGCTGTTGCTTTATTATATCCGGAAACACCCAAAAGTAAGAAGCAGAAGTATTATCTTACCGAGAAAGGAATATTTGTATTAAAACAGTTGAAGTAATATGAGGTCATTTATCAGTGAGGACGATATAGAACAGGCGATATGCAACCGGCTTTCCCAAGCCGAATATGGTTGGAAGCGGATAGAGTGCTGCCCGAAGATGGAGGCTCAGGACGAGGTGGCGTCCACGGGGCGTGCCAACTCATCGGAGTGCATTCTGCCCGAAGTGTTTTTGAACGCTTTGCGACGGCTCAATCCACAGGTGAAAGATGAGGTCTTGAAGGGTATTCTGCAAGATTTCCGCAAGGATTATTCCGGCACAGATATGACGGATACCAATTATAAGTTTTATAACCGTATACGTAATGGTATCAGGGTGGAGGTGCAAAAGGAGGGCAAGGAGGACTTCGATATAGTGAAAATCATCGACTTTGAACAGCCCGAAAGAAACGACTTCCATTGCGTCAACCAAATGTGGATTAAGGGGCATTTCCGTTATCGTCGTCCCGATGTGCTGCTTTTCGTGAACGGTTTGCCCGTGGTGTTCATCGAACTGAAAAACTCCACCGTCAAGATTGAGGAGTCGTATAACAAGAACCTTGTTTCTTATCGCTCGGATATTCCGAACGTCTTTGCCATGAACCAAATCTGCGTACTGAGCAACGGCTTGCAAACCAAGATTGGTGCTTGGAACAGCAAGTATGAGTTTTTCTTCGAGTGGCTACGTGTGAATGATGAAAAGGAGAAACTCAACCGTAAGCAAATTGCCGAATACGGGCTGAGCATTCAAAACCTCATCGACGGTCTTTTCCGCAAGGAGAGATTGTTGGATTATATCGAAAACTTCGTATTCTTCGACAATAAGCGTATAAAGATTATTGCCAAAAATCACCAGTATCTCGGGGTAAACAATCTGATGGAGAGCGTGAAGCGACGCGAAGAGCTGAAGGGTAAACTCGGTGTGTTTTGGCATACTCAAGGTTCGGGCAAGAGTTATTCGATGGTGATGTTCGTGCGGAAAGTGAAACGTAAATTACATGGTAACTTCACATTTCTTATAATTACGGACAGGGAGGATTTGGACGAGCAGATACATAAGACGTTTGTTCGCTCCGAGGTGATAGGCGACAAGGAAGAGTGTCAGCCCGGCAGTGCGGAACAGATGAGGGATTTCCTGTCGGGTAACAAGCCTATTGTGTTCACGCTCATACAGAAGTTCCAATACGACAAGACCAAACAATACCCTGTACTTTCCACTCGCAACGACATCTTTGTCTTGGTAGATGAGGCTCATCGCACCCAGTATAAGCAACTTGCCGAGAATATGCACACTGGTTTGCCGAATGCCAACTATATTGCCTTTACGGGTACTCCGCTTTTGGGCAGTCGGCGGCTCACCAACCAATGGTTTGGCGATTATGTGTCGGAATACAACTTTGCTCAGGCGATAGAGGACGGCAATACGGTGCCGCTGTTTTACAGTCGAAGGGTGCCGGAGGTGGGCTTGACCAATGATTGGCTCGATACCGACATCGACCAAATATGTGAGGAGGAGGAACTGAACAACAGGGAGAAGGAACTCTTGGAAAACTCTTCTTCCCGCATAATGGAGGTCATCAAGCGGGAGGAACGCTTGGATCGCATTGCGAAGGACATTGCTCATCATTTCCCTCGCAGAGGTTTTCCGGGCAAGGGCATGGTGGTGAGTGTGGACAAATACACTGCCGTGAAGATGTACAACAAGGTGCAGCACTATCTGACCGAGGAGGAGAAGAAACTTGTAGCGGAACGCAACCATGCTAAGACAGAAGAGGAAAGAGCGGAGAAGATACGCCAACTTGAATTTTTGAGCAAAATGGAGATGGCTGTGGTAATCAGCAAGGAGGAGGGCGAGGAGGATAAGTTTGCCGCCCAAGGTCTTGACATCAGCCTGCACCGCAAGAAGATGGAGGCGATTACGCCGGAGGGTAAGGATATAGAGGACAGGTTCAAGGATAAGGACGACCCTTTGAGCTTGGTTTTCGTCTGTGCCATGTGGCTCACGGGCTTTGATGTTCCATCGCTTTCCACTCTGTACCTCGACAAGCCGATGAAAGGGCATACACTTATGCAAGCCATTGCTCGTGCCAACAGGGTTTATCCGGGGAAAAGCTGCGGTATCATTGTCGATTATGTCAATGTGTTCAAATATATGCAGAAGGCTCTTTCCGAGTATGCTGAAACAGATGGTAAGGAAGATTATCCCGCAAAGGATATAGAGCAACTTATTACCAACATAGAACGAAGCATCTCCGATACGGAGGCGTTCTTGTTGAAAATCGGTATCAAGACGGAGGACATCATAGCCGAAGAGGAGACAATCAACCGCTTGGAAATGTTACGAAAGGCATACGACCATATATTGACAAAGGACGAATGGAAAGAACGTTTCAAGGTGATGAGCAATCTGATGATAAATCTCTACGATGCCGCCAAGCCGGAGATTTTAGAAAGAGGCTGGTACAATGATAAGTTTGCGATAATCGCTCACATCAATGGTTGGCTCTGTAATCTGATTGATGATGAAAAGTTACGCAAGGCAAGGTTGCGTATGGCTGAGGCTCTCGACCGGAGTGTTTCGGCAGGTGTTTCAGAACAGCAAGCCACATACGGCATTCATCAAGGGAAGGTCATAGACCTTAGTAAGTTAGATGTAGATGCCATTCGTAAGGAAATCAATAAAACGCCTTACAAGGCTTTGGAAACGGACGACCTGCGGGCTTTTGTGGAACGAACCTTGGAACAGCTCATCAACAAGAATTGTACCCGTGTGGCTTTTTCTCAGCGATACCGTAACATCATCGACCGCTATAATGCGGGAGGGAGCGAGAATGAGGATTACTATAAGAAGTTGCTCCAACTGATAGAGGATTTGAAGAAGGAGCAGTCCCGCTCTACCGACTTGGGCTTGGAGGAAGAGGAGTTGGAAATATTTGATTTGCTTCGTGCCGACAAGAAGCTGACCAAGGCGGAGGAACAGAAAGTCATACTTGCTGCAAAGAACCTATATCATAAGTTGTCAGAGGAGAAAGAGAGGGTGATGGTGGTGGATTGGTTTAAGGATGAGCAACCTCGCCTTCAGGTATTTGCCTTGATTCAGACTTCGCTCAACAAGGACTTGCCTGAAAGTTATGACCGAGTAACATTCAATGACAAGACCCGCTTGCTGTTCAATCATTTTGTCGATATGGCAGTACAAGGGTATGGTTGGGTGTAATCATTCTCCTTGCAAAGAAAGAAAAAATCTTGCTTTGTGCAAAAAAACACTTACATATAGAAATAATTCGTACATTTGTCGGCAAAAGGTTGGAACAAACATGGAAATAAGTCTTTACACCTCCGAAAAGATTTGGCAATTTGAGCAAATGCAGGGTTGTCGCAGTTTTCCGCATGCTCCGGCAACCCATATCGAAAATGATGCGGAACAATCGAGTGTAACAAGAAAATAATTCAAAGAAAATAGAAGAATGAAAAGCAAAAGTAAATATGCAATCCTTTCCGTTACGGGATTGATTCTTGCAGGCTTGACGTTGTTTTGTTCCTGCAATGACAAAGATGAGAGTGATGAAGGAACTTTCACTCGTTCACAATGCTACTATTATTCTAACGGCAATAAGATAAACCTGACAGAGATTGCCTCAAAACAATTCGTTATGCTGAAAGACGGAGCGGATACGGCAGAGGTCAGAGGCGAACTGCAAACCTTGGGCTGCAAAGTCGGCAATTTCAAGAACATATCTTCGGAAGCAACGACTATTGTTTATTGGTGCGAACTCGACAATGTGAAACAACCCTCAGCTTTGCACAATATGGAAGAGATAATCTACCATGCTCCTTTCGTAAAGACGAACGAAGGCGACACGATGGGGGTTACACAACTCTTTCTTGTCAAATTAAAAACCGAATCGGATATAAACCTATTGCAACAAGTGGCAGAAGCAACCAATGTTACCATAATAGGAAATGACGACTATCAACCGTTGTGGTATTTCTTGGTATGCACAAAAGCATCAAAAGGCAACGCCCTGCAAATGACTGCTTATTTCTATGAAACAAAGTACTTCGCCTCCGCGCAACCGGAGTTCTTGTACTCTGTCTCCCTTTGCAAAGCCGAATAAGTCTTATTTCGGAAATATCAGCGGAATTTGCAAACAATAAAACCTTAATTTGTAACCAATGGCTGTATTCGGTGATGAATGCAGCCTGTCTTATTTACCATTAAATAAAACAGGATTTACTTTTACTCGACCGCCAATTTCCTTGCACTTGCCCAAATCTGCGTATTGACGTTACAAATTTCCTACACTCAAAACATACAATCAAGAATATGAAAACCGACTCCGGAATGTGGCAAAAGCAGGAAACCTGACAAATCAGTCCAATAACTGTTCTATAACATTGGAATCATTTTGAAAGAACATTATGTAATAAATCGGCATGTACGTAATTTCGTTTTCGGTATAAACCTTTTGTTCATTGGATAAGACATAGGCTCTTTTGATGTTATAGTCCTTATTTGATAGAAATTTATCCAAAGCACTGAAAGTGTTATAATCTTTTCCGGACTTAACCTCTATCGGAATGTTCGTCAGGTTGTCTGCATCGTCAATAAGGTAACATCCTGTCGGAATCAGATGCCAAATACTCCTCAATCCGTTTTGCAATCTTTCTATATAGCATAAGTCATTATATTTCTTGATGCAAAGATAATACTTTTTTCTACTCGAGGTGCGTTTTCCTACAAAACAGGACACCAAAAAGGTGCGTTTTCCTATGAATTTAGAGGCTGAAAAGGTGCGTTTTCCATTTTCAAAAGCACTAATACATAATTGGTGCAATATTCTCTGGAATAATTCCGTTTTAGAGAAAAGTAATGAATGAAAAGCAGAAATTATTCCGAACTATTCGCCGTATATTGCAATTTGGTTGCATTGGTCTTATTGTATTGTACGTTATAGTTGCTATTGCATTTTATATTTATATGCCTCATTAAACCCATTGGCGAAATCCACGTTAACAGCGTTTCGTGTATTATTTGTGTCCACCGGACACCTTTACATTATTTATTTCTTTTTTTTCCTCTTGCTTACAATGTTTTCCTAATCGAAAAGCAAGAAAGTAAAATCAATAAGTCAGTGGGATTTTCTCTGTGTTTTTAGGTGATTTCAGACCGAAATGACATCTTTCGAGAAACGAAATAAAGCTTCATGGACAAAAAATGCCGTTTCTTCTGAAGAAAACGAAGTCTTTTGACTCAAAAAACGAAGTCTTAGCACCACAAACTCTTCGTTTTTTCGGAAAAAGACGCCGTTTTTCGACCATAAAAACGCCGTCTTTTTCCGGTCGTTCTTCGATACATTTACAAACACCTGAAATACAATTCATTACCAAACTCTCAAATACTCGAAAAAATTTCAGAGCCATGGCTCTTGTCGGATTTTTCGTAAGCCACGAAGTTAAAAAACTTGAAAATAGTTAATTTGAAAGGATTGCAAGAGGGACGAAATGATAAAGAATGTAAAGTGGGTAAAGGTGATGAATGGAGAGTGGTTTGCGAATACGGATTAAAAGGAAACTATTCACATTCTTTACTATTTTTATTTAGCTCATCACACCTCTGTGTTACAGCATGGGAATTTATTTGTACTTTTGTAGCAGAATCATGCTTGAACGCAATGACAATTAAGAGGCTTCGATATACTATTTCGTTCGGGAAGCATGGAGGTCTCAGCCGTCGTGTATCGGCATTGCAAGGTAAACATCATTATGAAAAGACATGCCACACAAGATAAATAAACTCACATCTTTGACAGAGCCTGTAAAGGAGGAATTGTCGGAGGTATGGGAAAAAGCCGTAAGGAGTTCGCACCATTTCCTCACAGAACAGGACTTGAATTATTACCGTTCGCGTATGAAGAATGTTTATTTGCCGGCTGTCGAAATCTACACGATTAAAAAGCAACGCCGTATTGTTGCGTTTATGGGGCTGAGTGATGAGATGGTGGAAATGCTGTTTGTGCTGCCATCGGAAAAAGGTAATGGTTACGGCTCAGCCTTGCTCGATTTTGCCTTGTCGGAGAAACATATCAACAAAATCGATGTAAACTAGCAAAACACGGAAGCACTCCGTTTCATCTTAATCGAGGTTAAAAGGTGATTTGTTATGCTTGCTTTTATAGTCGCCTGTTATAGTCTCACGTGGGCAAACTCTTGCACATTTTCCACATCCGATGCACTTTTCCTTGTTAATTTCCATTTGTTTTAAATCTGTTTACTCATCTTCGTAATATTCTCAATATGCAGGAACAAGACGAACGAATGCCTTGCATCAAAGACTGTCTTACTGCTCCGATTTCTATTCCACTTGTTCGGCCTCCGGCTTATTTTCTTTCAGTCTTTCGGTCTCAAGCTCCCGCTTCACTTTATTATAAAGGGAATCGAAGGTTTGCCAATATCTTTGCGTGGGGTACATTTCCATCAAATCATATTGACCATAGCGATAGAAATCATAGACTGCGGATATTGTATCCATTGAATTTTCCGATACTCGCCAGTTCTGAAACTGCAATAAAATCAACTCATTCGAATTTATGATGTCTTTTATTTCTTCCAATTCGCTGTTTTTGATAATAAGATTGGCATAACGATAAGGCGGTATGCTGTAATGCTTATCCAAGCAAGACTTTATCCATGTCGTATCGTTGGTTGATAGGATTTTTCTTATATCCCCTTCCCATGGAGGGAAATACAGCTCGCAATATGACTCCAAAGGGTGTATCTTTAAGCCAAGTTGAATGAGTGTTGTATCTTTATAATATTCAATAACCTCCACAGGAAGACTTATCTGCTCGATTCCCTCGATATACGTCAACGCATAATCATCATTATTAGTTACCCAACGATTGGCGAACTCATTTCTGTGCAAGAAATCGAATATTCCCCTTTTCTTCATCTCTTTCTTTGCTTCTTCTGTCCATGTCCAATCCCATCCATCACAGTCCAAGCATCTGACTGTCTTTTTCTGTTTCGTTGTCGTGCATTGAAAAAGCAATGTTGCCGACACGAGTAATAATAAGCAAGTAATCTTTCTCATCTAAACTTGGTTTTATGTATTCTTTCTTTCAAATGTAGCCTGCATTACGGTGTATCTCTTGTATTTATGAGGTAAAAGCATGCAACGGATACTTATTGCATGAAGACGAACTGCACTATGTTTGCTCCCATTTTCAGTGCGGCAAGGTGCTTTTCGTAAGGGTCGTTATGCACCGTGGTATCCTCCCAACCATCTCCGAGATCGCATTCGTAGGTATAGAAACATACCAAACGCCCTTCGTATATCAGCCCGTAGCCTTTGGGTGGCTTCAAGTCATGTTCGTGAATTTTCGGCAAGCCTTTGGGAAAGTCGTATTTCTGGTGGTAAATCGGGTGTGAGAAAGGCAGTTCCACGAACTCGCATTCGGGCAACACTTTTTTCATTTCCCGTCTTATGTACTTGTCCAAACCGTAATTGTCGTCTATATGAAGAAATCCGCCTGCCAAAAGGTAGGTTCGCAGATTTTTCGCCTCTTGCTCATCGAATATAACATTGCCGTGTCCGGTGATATGAGCCATGGGATAGAGAAAAAGTTCGCTGCTGCCGACTTCAACGGTGGGATAATCCGCCTGCAATCCCGTTTGAAGTTCCTTATTGCAAAACTCGATGAGATTTTTGAGAGATGTGGGGTTGGCGTACCAGTCTCCGCCTCCGCCGTATTTGAGAAGTGCTATGGAATTTTGGGCTTCCGCTTTGCCGAAAAGCAGAACCGACAGAAGGAAAAGCAATGTTGTCATTTTCTTTCGGTTCATGGTACGAATGGATTTCAGAAATTGATGAAATGCACGCCTTGCAGGGCATAGAGAGCAGCCGTCTCGGTTCGCAGTCTCGCCTCTCCGAGCGTGAGGGTAAGGAAACCCTTTTCTCTTGCGTAGGCTGCCTCTTCTTCGGAAAAGTCTCCCTCCGGACCGATTAACACGATAACGCTTTCGCCTTTTCGATATGCCTCACGCAACTTCACCCGCTCCTCTCCGTGACAGGTAGCCATGAATTTCTTTTCCTCAGTTGAAGAATCAATCAGGGCTTTGAAATCCGTCAAGGGGTTTATCTTCGGCATGAAAGACTTGAAGGATTGCTTCATTGCCGAAACGGCAACCTTTTCCAAACGTTCCGTTTTGATGACGGTACGTTCGCTGTGCTGCGTTTTGATGAGGGAAATCTCGTCGATGCCCATTTCCACGGCTTTTTCCAAGAACCACTCCGTTCTGGCGTTGTTCTTGGTCGGTGCCATGGCGATATGAATACGGAAATCGCGGTTATCGTAAGACGGAACCTTGCTTTTGACCGAACAAAGACAACTCTTCGGCGAGGCTTGCAACACTTCGGCAAGATAAAGCCCTCCTACCCCATCGGTCAACAGCAACTCATCGCCCTCCTTCTTGCGAAGAACCTTTACGCAATGGACAGCTTCTTCATTGCTGAGGCTGTATGGTTGCTCCGGATTCAGATCCGGAGTATAGAAAAGGTGCATTCCTCGAAATTTATAAGGAGAATACTATTCCTATTTCGGCAAACGGGTCGATGGAGTCGTCGTTTCCGAAACTTGTCTTTTTGAAGTCGGGGTCGAAACCGCCATTGAAATACACTCCGTTATAGTCATCGTCGTATCCCATCTCATATTGTACCCCTGCTTGAAACCTTAATTTTATCACAGGACTTAACTCCTGCGTCATTCCGAGTTTCACCTTCGCCGAAGGCACGAAACGGGTTATTCTCAATTCGTCCGTGTTCTTTTGAAGGAAGATTGCACCGTCTTTCTCAAAGTCTTTCTCGCCTATCATAAGGTTTGCACCGGCATCGACACCGAGATAAATACTTGTACGCTTGAAATCGTAGTGCAGGTTGGCAGTCAGCATAAGCGGAACGTATGTATGGGACTTGTATCTGTCCGTTATGATTTCATGGCGAGCCCCTTCCGCAACATGCTTCACCGCAGCACCCCTGTAATACCAAGCTCCGGTGTATCCACCCCAAGAAGCAGTAAAATTAGGGCTGAAACTCCAATGACGCATCTTGTATTGATAGCCCACCGTCAGCCCGAGAGCAAACGGAGTCGTGTTTTTATATCCAGCCGTTATGACAGGCATGCCGCCTATGTTGACCGACAAAAGATGTTCCGGCACATTGCGTCTCCATTGTCCGCTTCTCCAATCGGTATATTTTATTTCCGGTGTTGCCGAATCGGCTTTTTTCGCATCTTTACCAAACCCCGTTCCGGCGTATGCCGAAGTGAATATGGATAACAGAGCGACAACTGTAATAATTCTCTTCATTTCCTTATCGTTTTTGTTTGTCCAAAACTTTGAGCGTTCAAAATTACAAAGAAAAAGCGATACGGCACAAATTTTTCCGGCTTTTTCGCCCTATTTCCACTTTATTTCATCGATGGTAAAACATTACACCGTCCTTACTCGTTTCTGTTGCGATATTATTTTCTAAAAGAAAGAAGTCATGAATACAAGAATTACAGAGTTGTTTTCAACAGATATTCCGATAGTTTCGGGAGGTATGGTATGGTGCAGCGGTTGGCGGTTGGCGTCTGCTGTAAGTAATGCGGGAGGATTGGGCTTGATTGGAGCGGGTTCCATGACGGCGGAAGTGCTTTCGCAACATATCGAACTATGTCGCCAAGCCACCGACAGAGCATTCGGAGTGAATATACCATTGATGAATGCCAATAGTGCGAAACACATAGAATGTGTGATGAAACACAAAGTCCCTGTTGTGTTCACCTCTGCCGGAAATCCGGCTCTTTATACAACTCGATTGAAAGAGGCAGGCTGCAAGGTGGTTCACGTTGTTGCGAACGAGAAGTTCGCCTTGAAGGCACAGAGTGCCGGTTGCGATGCTGTCGTTGCCGAGGGTTTCGAGGCAGGAGGTCATAATGGTAAAGAGGAAACCACAACCCTTGTATTGATACAGCAACTTGCAGGCAGGTTGACACTGCCTCTGATTGCAGCCGGAGGCATTGCCACCGGAGAACAGATGGCTGCCGTCATGGCTTTGGGTGCAGAGGGCGTGCAAGTGGGCAGTGCCTTTGCTGTTGCGAAGGAAAGTTCCGCCCATGAGGCATTCAAACAAGCCGTCTTCGCCTCCAAGGAAGGCGACACCAAACTCATGCTTCGCAAACTCTCACCGACACGTTTGTTGAAGGGTGCTTTCTTCGACAAAATAGCCGAAGCAGAAGCAAGAGGTGCCGATGCGGAGGAACTGCTGAGCATAATAGATAAAGGAAGAACAAAGAAAGGAATGTTCGATGGCGATTTGGAGGAAGGTGAATTGGAAATAGGTCAGGTTGCTTCAATGCTCGACAAGGAGAAAACGGCAGCCGAAATCATAGAAGACTTCCGCCACGGCTTCAAGAAAGCACAAGAACGTTTGCAACAAATAAGATAGAACCATGAAACAGCCGGATTATTTATTCGAAGTCAGCTGGGAGGTTTGCAATAAGGTGGGCGGCATACACACCGTTGTATCCACCAAAGCGAAAACGCTTAACAAACTCTTCGGCAACAATTTCATCATGATCGGTCCCGACATCTGTCGCGATGATACGGCGGTTCAGGAATTCGAACCGGACGAATACGCCATGACCTCTTGGGCTGAATATGCACGAAACAAGGGTTTGAAACTTCGTATCGGCAGATGGAAAACCTTGGAGGAGCAACCGCCGGTGGTGTTGGTGGATTTCACTCCGTACTTCAACCGAAAAGATGAAATCCTTACGGAATTGTGGAACGAGTATTCCCTCGACAGTCTGACAGGAGGCTGGGACTACATAGAACCCTGCCTTTTCGGATATGCGGCTGCAAAGGTCATAGAGAGTTATTACGAGTTCTATTTGGAGGCAGGGGACACCATCGTCGCCCAATTCCACGAATGGATGACGGGAAGCGGGATACTGTACCTGAAAAAGCAATGTCCGCAAATCGCAACGGCATTCACCACCCATGCCACCGTCTTGGGACGCTGCCTTTCGGGCAACGGCATGCCTCTATACTCGGCTTTGGAATCATATAATGCCGATTCGCTTGCCATGCAGTTCGGAGTGAGAGCCAAACAGTCCTTGGAGAAGCTCTCGGCTCAAAATGCAGACGTTTTCACCACCGTAAGCGAGATAACGAACAGGGAATGCAGCCGGTTTCTCGGCAAATCCGCCGACGTGATTACCCCCAACGGTTTCGAGAACGACATGGTGCCGAAAGACGAGAAGCAAAAGGAAATCCGTCTCAGGGTAAGACGAAAACTTACGGACATAACAGAACGGCTTTGCGGTGAAAAAATTTCGGACGATGCTTTGTTTGTCATAAACTCCGGACGATACGAATTTTTCAACAAGGGAACCGACCTCTTCATAGAGGCGATGGGTGAACTGAACAAACAGCAACCGGAGAGGGAAATACTTGCCGTGGCAGCCGTTCCGGCACATCATCTGAAAGCATTCACGGAGAACGAAAATTCTTCCGAAGATTCATTTTCCTCAAACGGCGAAAGAATTTATCAAAACGGCGAAAGAAAAAAACGAAACGCCGTTTCGACACACCGTCTTTTCGATGAAGACAACGATTTGATACTTCGCAAGTTGTCCGAATGCGGTTTGAACAATTCTTCCGACTGCAAAGTGAAGGTATTGTTCATTCCGTCTTACCTCGACGGGGCGGACGGAGTGATAAACGAGACGTATTTCGATTTCTTGCAGGCTTTCGACCTCGGCATATTCCCGTCATACTACGAGCCATGGGGCTACACACCGATGGAAAGCATAGCTTTCGGCGTTCCAACCCTCACGACAAGCCTTGCCGGCTTCGGTCTGTGGATACGGGAGAGGGTTTCCAAAGATCAGAAAGCCGTTACCATAATGGAAAGAACCGACGACAATGCCAAGGACTGCGTTTCGGAAATCGTATCCTTCGTCAAAAAGGAACTCATGCTGTCTCCGGAGGAAAGAGAACGCATACGACAGGAGTGCAAACAGCTTTCTGGAAGCCTCGTATGGGCAAGTCTGGCAAACAATTACCTCCATGCCTACGAACAGGCGGTGGATAAGGCACGACAAAGGTTCGATATGTATGGCGAAAAGCAGGCTTTGGTGAATTATGCCGCCGATTCGCAAACGCAAAGTTTCAAGGAGGCACATTGGCGTAAAATCCTCTTTCGACAAAAGCTGCCCGAGAGGCTTTATGCCCTCGAAAAGCTGAGCCGGAACCTTTGGTGGAGTTGGAACAAAGAGGCATACAACCTTTTCGAACGCATAAATCCGGAGAAGTTCGCCGCTTTGGAAAACAATCCTTTGCCGCTTTTGGAAAGCCTTACGGCGGATGAGATAGAGAGATTGGTGAAAGACGAAGCGTTTCTTGCCGAAATGGACAAGGTGGAAAAGCGTTTCGATGAATACATGTACCGCAAGCCTGAGGAGAAAGAGGACATGGTAGCGTATTTCAGCATGGAATACGGCATAGACAACTGTTTGAAGATTTACTCAGGAGGATTGGGCATATTGGCAGGGGACTATCTGAAAGAAGCAAGCGACTCCTGCAAGAATATAATAGGAATAGGATTGCTCTATCGCTACGGTTACTTCACCCAACACATAACCAAAGACGGCGAACAACTCTGCGAATACAACGCACAGAAGTTCACGCACCTTCCTCTCAAAGCGGAAAGAGACTCCAAGGGCGAATGGCGTAAGATAAGTCTCTCTTTACCCGGCAGAACCTTGGAAGCGAAGATATGGAGAATAGATATAGGTCGTGTGCCTCTCTATCTCCTCGATACGGATATCGAGAGCAACCGAGAAGAAGACCGCAGCATAACGAGCCGATTGTACGGGGGCAATTCGGAAAACAGATTGAAGCAGGAGATTGTGCTGGGAATGGGTGGCGTAAGACTGATAGAACAACTGCAACTGCCCGTAAAGTTGTATCATAACAACGAAGGACATGCCGCATTCTCCTCTTTGGAGAGAATGAAGTCCTACGTTCGAAAATGCAATCTCACTTACCTTCAAGCCAAAGAGCTTGTCAGAGCAAGCACTCTTTTCACCACCCACACGCCTGTTGCTGCCGGACACGACATGTTTGAAGAGAATTTATTGCGAGCCTACCTCGGACACTTCGCCGACTATCTCGGCATATCATGGGAGGAGTTCATGAATGCAGGACGCATGAAGGGCGACAAGGACGAGAAGTTCTCCATGAGCGTTCTTGCGATGAATTTTTCCGCACAGGTCAATGCCGTCAGCCTTATCCACAGAGATGTCAGCCGAAAGATGTTTGCACCTTTGTATGAGGGCTTTTTCCCCGAGGAATCGCACATTGACTATGTTACCAACGGCGTTCACCATCTCACATGGACCTCTCCGCTTTGGCAGGACTTCTATCGCAAAACCTTCGGCGAAGAATACCTGTCCGATACCTCGAATGCGAAGTACTGGAAAAAGATTTTCGATGTTCCGGACGAAGAATTATGGACATTGCATAAGCAGGAGAAAGAGGCATTGATGGCTTTCATTCGTCGGAGACTTGAAAAGGAATACACCCTGCGGGCGGAAGACCCGCAGGTTTACTTCAAGACCATAAAGAAACTCTCGGGCGACAAACTCACCGTGGGTTTTGCACGCCGCTTTGCCACATACAAAAGAGCCAATCTGCTCTTCACCAATCTCGAAAGGCTGCAGGAAATCGTCGATAAGGGCGTTCAATTCATCTTTGCAGGCAAAGCACACCCGCAGGACAAAGCCGGAGCCGACTTGATAAGCCGTATAATGGAGGTAAGCCGCATGCCGCAATTCACGGGCAGCATAATCTTCATCGAAAACTACGATATGTCGGTTGCCAAGCAGCTTGTCAAAGGTGTGGATGTGTGGTTGAACATGCCGACACGACCTTTGGAAGCCTCGGGAACAAGTGGCGAGAAAGCGGTCATGAACGGCGTTGTGAACTTTTCCGTTTTGGACGGTTGGTGGGCGGAAGGCTATCGGGCGGAAGCAGGTTGGGCTTTGCCGAAAGAGGCGACCTACACATCGGACGACTATCAGAACGCTCTCGATGCCCAAATGCTGTACGACACCTTCCTGTCCGAAATCATTCCTGCCTACAACGAGCGGAACGAAAAGGGCATAAGCGGGAAATGGTGCGGCAAGATGAAGCATACCATTGCCGACATAGCACCTCATTACACCATGAGGCGGCAAATCGATGATTACTACAACAAGTTCTATCGCAAGATGGCGGAACGCACGCGGCTTCTGGAAGCGAACGACTCTGCCCTTGCAAGGGAATATTCCCAATGGAAGCACAATGTCATGAGGCTTTGGGACAGCGTTCGCCCAATCGGCTTGAAGTATCCCGATTCCGAACGGGAGGCAATGGATACAAGCGGAGAATTTTACGCCGAAGTGAGCCTTTACACCTCCGAATTGAAAGCCGAAGAAATAGGCGTCGAACTCGTGATTGCCAACAAACAAAACGAGAAAATCAACACCTACACCAACATTCTTCCGTTTGAACTCGTGGAAAGCGGCTGCAAAAAAGCCACATACCGCATAAGAATACAAACACCTGCCGCAGGAGTGCATGACTACGCCATAAGGGTTTATCCGCACTGCGACCTGATGCCGCACCGCATGGATTTCCCCGTTGTAAAGTGGGTTTAGTCGGTAGCCTTTCGGCATAAAAGCAAAAACAACCTGCCTTTCTTTCGGTCGAAAGCCTTGAAAGAAAGGCTTTTTCATACACTCCGCCTCAGGCTTCGCACTGCTACGAAAACAAAACGCCCTTTCGAGTTCGTTGAAACGGCGAAAGAAAAAATTTTTACGCCGATTCGTGAAATTCTTTCGGCGTTTCATTTCAGCCGAAGGGCGTTTTAATATTCGTTTATGCCTGTAAGGCGGTTCATGATAGGGTATTCCGAGAAGTCTTATCGAACATTTTGTTTTTCATATCCGTAATATCGGTTATTTTTTCTGTATTTCGGGTATTTGCATTTTTCGATGGAGGAAGTAATTTTGCAATCGGAAAAAGGATAGCGACATGAAACAGATACATTTCGACACAGTGGAGCAGTTCAATGATTATTACGGGTTTGAAACCGTACACCCTCTCATCTCGGTTGTGCGACACGATAAGGAAGGTGGCGTAGAGACGGCAACATATCACTATGGTCTGTATGCTCTTTTCCTCAAAGAGAACAAAGGTTGCAAATTGTCGTATGGTCGAACGAAGTATGATTTCGATGAAATGACCATCACTTCCTTTGCTCCGGGGCAGAGCGTCAGCATCGAGCCGTCGGATGAGGTCAAATACCCGAAGTGGACCGCCATTGTATTTCACCCCGACCTGCTTGCAAGGACAAGGCTCGGCAGAGAGATGTCCAAGTATGATTTCTTCTCGTATAACAGCAATGAGGCTTTGCATTTATCCGCCGGAGAAGTCGAAGTGGTTCGTTCCGTACTCTCCATAATCAGGCAGGAGATGACACATGCCATCGATAAGCACTCACGAGGTCTTATCGTTGCGAATATAGAAGTTCTGCTCGGATATTGTTTGAGGTTTTACGAGAGGCAATTCATCACTCGTGAAGAAATCAATCATTCGACCGTGCAACAATTCGAAGAAATGCTGAATGACTACCTGCACAACAACGCAGAACATTCGGGATTGCCTTCCGTGGCATATTTTGCAGACAAATGCTGTTTGTCTGCCGGCTATTTCGGAGAATTGATTAAGACAGAGACCGGCATGACTGCCCAGAATTTCATAGCGGCACACCTTCTCAATTATTCGAAAGAGTTGCTCAATAATATGTCGTTGAGTGTCTCGCAGGTGGCAGTGCAACTCGGATTCGAGTATCCGCAACACTTCGTCCGCTTTTTCAAGAAACATACCGGCAAAACACCGACACAATATCGTGCAGCATAATATCCTAATATCAAAAATATGAAACACATCACATTTTTGGCTTGTGCATTGCTCGGCATTTCGTTTGCCTCTTGCAGCCAGAACACAAAAGAATTAAAAACGATGGAAACACAGAAGAAAACATTGGTTGTCTATTTTTCGGCAACAGGAACGACAAAGGCAGTGGCAGAAAAGATTGCCCAAGCGACAAACGGCGACATTGCGGAGATAGAACCCGTCGAGGCTTACACCGATGCCGACCTCGATTGGCGTAACGACAAGTCCCGCAGCAGCGTAGAGATGAAAGATTCCAAGTCTCGTCCCGCATGCAAGCCGATTGACGTTAAGCAATACGAGGTAATCTACATCGGATTTCCGATTTGGTGGTATGAAGCACCAAGAATAATAAACTCTTTCATCGAAAGCAGCAACCTTGACGGCAAGACACTCGTTCCGTTTGCCACATCGGGCGGCAGCACCATTGCCAAATCCGAACAAAACCTCAAAAAGGCATATCCTTCCCTCAAATGGAAAGAAGGCAAGTTGTTGAACAACGTATCGCAAAAGGAATTGGAAGAATGGGTAAGAAAGTCTTTGTAATTTTATTGGTATTATCATCTTTTTCGGCCATGAGTCAGACAAAAGTAAAACAGACAGCAGGGCATGATGCACTCGGAGAATTTGCTCCTGAGTTCGCACACCTTAACGACAACGTACTTTTCGGAGAGGTATGGAGCAGAAACGACCTTCTGAGCCTGAGAGACCGCAGCATGATTACCGTCACGGCTCTTGTCAGTCAGGGTTTGACCGACAGTTCGTTGCTTCACCACTTGCAATTTGCGAAAAAGAACGGTATCACCCGCACGGAGATTGCCGAAATCATAACCCATGTTGCATTTTATGCCGGTTGGCCTAAGGCATGGGCTGCATTCAATCTTGCAAAAACGGTGTGGAATGAGGAAAATTCCGACAATGACGCAAAGAGCGAGTTTCAAAAAGAAATGATTTTCCCTATCGGAGAGCCGAACACCGCTTTCGAGAAGTACTTTACAGGTAAAAGTTATCTTGCAAAGGTTTCCGATGAACAGGTAAGAGTGTCCAATGTTACCTTTGAGCCGGGTTGCCGCAACAACTGGCATATCCACAATGCGGACAAGGGAGGCGGTCAAATGCTTATAGGCGTTGCAGGACGCGGTTGGTATCAACAAGAAGGCATGCCGCCGCAAGAAATCCTCCCCGGTACGGTTATCCACATTCCGGCAGGCGTAAAACATTGGCACGGGGCTGAAAAAGACAGCTGGTTCGCCCACCTTGCCTTTGAAGTGGCAGGAGAAAATACTTCGACTCAATGGCTCGAAGCCGTAAGCGATGAACAATACGACAAAATCAGGTAAATCATGAAATATATAGATAAGATAAAGTCCCCGGCAGACCTTAAAAAGCTTCCGGTGGCAGAACTTGACGAACTTGCCGCCGAAATCCGCACCCTGCTCATCACCAAGTTGAGCGAACATGGCGGACACTGCGGACCGAACCTCGGAATGGTCGAGGCAACCATTGCAATGCACTATGTTTTCAATTCTCCGGAGGACAAAATCGTCTTCGACGTTTCTCACCAGAGCTATCCGCACAAAATGCTTACCGGAAGAGCCGAGGCATTCATGTCTCCGGAGCATTACGATGACGTTTCTGGCTATACGGAGCCTTCGGAAAGCGAACATGATCACTTTATAATCGGTCACACCTCCACATCGGTCAGCCTTGCAGGCGGATTGGCAAAAGGAAGAGACCTCAAAGGTGAAAAGAACAACGTTATAGCCGTGATAGGAGACGGTTCTTTGAGCGGTGGAGAGGCTCTCGAAGGCTTGGATTGGGCATCGGAATTGCGTTCCAACTTCATAATTGTGGTGAATGACAATCAGATGTCGATAGCAGAGAACCACGGCGGATTGTATCGAAACCTCAAAGAACTCAGAGACACCGACGGCAAATGCCAAAACAATCTTTTCCGCTCCATGGGGCTTGACTATATGTATGTTGGCAAGGGTAACGACATTCCAACGCTCATCGAGGCTTTCCGAAAGGTGAAAAACACAGACCACCCTGTCGTCGTACATATCAATACCGTCAAAGGCAAGGGCTATGCACCGGCTGAAACGGACAAAGAACGCTGGCATTGGAGTGCTCCGTTCGATATTGCGACGGGAGAGTTGAAAAACGCAGGTAGTGCGGAGACCTACGACGAACTCACTGCCAATCATATCCTTCAACTAATGAAAGAGGATAAGGATGTATGCGCAATCACAGCCGGAACGCCGGGGGTGTGGGCTTGGACACCAGAAAGACGAAAGGCGGCAGGCAAACAATTCATTGATGTGGGTATAGCCGAGGAGCATGCAGTGGCATTGGCTTCCGGCATAGCCAAGGCAGGCGGCAAACCGATATTCGGCGTATGCAGTTCGTTCATTCAAAGAACCTACGACCAGCTTTCGCAAGACCTTTGCATAAACAACAGCCCCGCAACCATACTCGTACTTTGGGGTTCGCTCTCCTCGATGAACGATGTTACCCATTTATGCCACTTCGACATACCTTTACTTTCCAATATTCCCAACCTCGTATATCTGGCACCGACAAACAAGGAAGAATACCTTGCAATGTTGGACTGGAGCCTCGAATACAAAGAACACCCTGTCGCAATACGCGAACCGTTCGGCATCACGACCCCTGCCAAGCGTCCAGTGTTCTCGGATTATTCCGAACTGAATCGATATGAACTTGTCAAAAAAGGAAGAGATGTGGCAATCATTGCGGCAGGCAACTTCTTTGCACTCGGCGAAGCAACGTGCGATATGTTGAAAGCGAAGAACATGGAAGCAACTCTCATCAATCCGAGATTTATCAGCGGCATAGATACCGAATTGATGGAGAAACTTAAAGCCGACCACCGCATTGTCGTAACGCTTGAAGACGGAGCATTATCCGGCGGCTTCGGCGAAAAGATAGCACGCTACTTCGGCAATTCGGAGATGAAAGTTCTCTGCTACGGAGCGAGAAAAGAATTCGTCGATCGCTACAATCTCGCAGACTTTCTCGCATCCAATCGATTGCGAGAAGACTTGATAACGGAAGATATTCTATCTCTATGCAAATAGCAAGGCGAAAACAAAAAACGAGGCAGGGATTTCAATCAAAAATCCCTGCCTTATTTTTTTGCATGAAAAGCTTTCATACTCCGCACACTTACAAAGCATTTTCCGAAACGCCGTTTGGTGAAATTCTTTCGGCGGAAGAAAAAATTCTTCCGCCGTTTCAATCGAGCGAAACGGCATTCTGGTTTCGTTGTTCTTTGCAGAGGTTGCGAAAATGCTTACCTTTGCAGATGCAAATACGCAATCGGTATTGTCATGGACACAAGGGGTAATACCGAAAGATTGCAAGCGTAAGCCAATACTGAATTTTTTAATTGTAACTTATGGATAATATGAATGCAAAGCAGGCGATACTTCTCGATGGTAAGGAGAAATCTCTTTCCCGCAGGCATCCGTGGTTGTTTTCCGGTGCTTTGAAGAGTGTGGAGAAAGGTGTACAGGAAGGTGATGTGGTGAGGGTGCTCTCGAACAAGGGCGATTTTCTCTGCGTCGGTCTGTGGCAAAGCGGAAACATCGCAATCAAGATATTGAGTTTTGAAGATGTGGAAGTAAATTACGGCTTTATGGTCGAAAGGGTGCGGAAGGCTGTGGAATTGAGGCGTCTTTGCGGATTGTTCGATGACGGGGATACGACAATTTTCAGACTTGTCAACGGCGAGGGCGACTTTCTGCCGTCTCTTATTGCCGATTACTATGAAGGGTTGGTCGTTTTGCAGTTTCACTCGGTGGGAATGGCGATTGAAAGAGGAGATTGTCGGAGCATTCAAAGAGGTGCTGCAGTCGGATTGCAAGGCTGTGTTTTCCAAGTCCTCTTCCACCTTACCGAAACAAAGCGGCATAAGTGCCAAGGACGAGTTCCTTTTCGGCTCTCTTCCGGAGGATTGGTTCGCAAAGGAAAACGGTTTGACATACCGCATAGATTATGCCATGGGACAGAAGACCGGCTTTTTCATCGACCAAAGGGAGAACCGCCGATTGGTCGGCGAATATGCCAAAGGCAAAAGGGTGTTGAATGCTTTCGCTTATACGGGAGGTTTTTCGCTCTCTGCTCTCAAAGGTATGGCGAAAGAGGTTGTCAGTTTGGATATTTCGGCAAGGGCGGTGGAGATTTGCGAAAAGAATACTGAGATGAATTTTCCGCAAAGCAATGTTCACCGCGGAGAAGTCGCCGATGTATTGGATTATCTCGAAACCTTGGAAAAAGGACGCTTCGACTTGATAATCTTGGATCCGCCTGCCTTTGCCAAGCATCAGCGAAACCTGCAACAGGCTCTCAAAGGTTACAGAGCCATCAACCAAAAGGCTATGGAGAAAATAGCAGGCGGAGGATTGCTGTTCACCTTTTCTTGTTCGCAGGCGGTAAGCAAGGACGACTTTGCCACCATGCTTTTCAGCTGTGCCGCCCTATCGGGCAGAAAAGTCCGCATAATAAAGCAACTTGCCGCAGGTTGCGACCACCCTCAAAGTATCTTCCACCCCGAAGGCGACTATCTGAAAGGCACGCTGCTTTATGTGGAATAGGGAAATGGAGATTTTGCGATGGTTTTGTTCGTTTTCCGATTTCTTTGTACCTTTGCGGTATCGGTAAGAAAGGATTGAGGATATGAAAGTGAGAAAGGTGATAGATGATTTCAAGGCTTTTGCAATCAAAGGCAACATGATAGACATGGCTGTCGGTATTATCATCGGCGGAGCCTTCGGAAAGATTATCACTTCCTTGGTGAATGATGTGATAATGCCTGTTTTGGGCCTGTTGGTCGGCGGAGTGAACTTCACGGATTTGAAATTGACATTGAAGGAAGCTGTTTTCGAGGCAGGCAAAGAGGTGTCGCCGGCTGTTACTCTCAATATCGGCAACTTCATTCAGGTGATTTTCGATTTCCTTGTGGTGGCTTTGGCGATATTTTTCTTCATTCGCCTCTTGGGTAAGTTGAAACGAAAGAAGGAAACGAAAGTTGTCGAGCCTGAAAAACCGAGTGCGGAAGTGAAATTGCTGGAAGAAATCCGCGATATTCTGAAAAACAAGTAGCGATAAGCTCGCTTTTCATTTTATTTTGTTTGATGTTGATGCGGGAAACGGTTGTTTCCCGTTTCTTTTTGCGTTTCTATGTTTTGCTTTTGATGGTTGCTCGCCGAATTTCGTGGTATCGGTAATAGATTTCGGCATTTATATGATTTGACCCCCTGTTTCAATCGGAGTTTGACGCATTTTCAATCGACTTTTCATGAAAACACATCTGCAAATTTACGGTATTGCGTATTTTTGCTATCTTTGCATTCCGAAATCATATAATCTATATCGAAATGTCAAAGTTCAGATTCATGGCTCTTCAAGAGTTGGCAGGACATAGACCCTTGGAGGTTAAGGAAACGGCGGGTGAAATGCCGGATTACTACGGTTGCAGGGTGTTCAACAGGAAAAACATGTTGCGTTATCTGCCTTTGAGAACGGTGGAAGCGATTGATTCGGCAATCGATAACGGCGGTGCCATTTCGCAGGAAGAGGCGGACTTGGTTGCAAACGGCATGTTGGCGTGGGCAAAGGATAATTCCGTGACGCATTACACGCATTGGTTTCAGCCATTGACCGACGGGACGGCGGAGAAGCATGATTCGTTCATAGAATTTGCAAAGGACGGTTTGCCCATAGAGCGTTTTTCGGGTAAGGTTTTGGTGCAACAGGAGCCTGATGCGAGTTCTTTTCCGAGCGGAGGACTGCGGAATACGTTCGAGGCTCGGGGTTATACGGCTTGGGATATTTCGTCTCCGGCTTTCATTGTGGAGGATACGTTGTGCATTCCGACCATTTTCATATCCTATACAGGAGAAGCATTGGATTACAAAACCCCTCTTTTGAAGGCTCTTGCGGCAGTTGACAGGGCGGCAACGAGGGTTTGCAGATTGTTTGATAAGAATGTGAACAGGGTAACGGCACAACTGGGCTGGGAACAGGAGTATTTCCTTGTGGATAACGCCCTTTTCAGAGCCAGACCCGACCTTTGCCTGACGGGAAGAACGCTTATGGGGCATTCCTCTGCAAAGGATCAGCAGTTGGATGACCATTATTTCGGATCGATTCCAAGCAGGGTAACGGCGTTTATGAAGGAATTGGAGGTGGAATGTCATAAATTGGGAGTACCAATCAAGACAAGACATAACGAGGTTGCCCCGAATCAATTCGAGATTGCCCCGATTTACGAAGAGTGTAACCTTGCCAACGATCACAATCAGCTGGTTATGGATTTGATGAAGAGGATTGCATTGCGTCATAACTTCAATGTGCTGTTCCACGAAAAGCCTTTCCAAAGCGTAAACGGCAGCGGCAAGCATAATAATTGGTCTTTGACGACGAACACAGGGGTGAATTTGTTCGCTCCGGGGAAGAATCCTATGGGGAATATGCTGTTTTTAACCTTCATAATCAACGTAATGATGATGGTTTATCGCAATCAGGATTTGATAAGAGCTTCGATTATGAGTGCTACAAACAACAGAAGGTTGGGGGCAAACGAGGCTCCGCCTGCCATTCTCTCCGTTTTCTTGGGCAGCAGTCTTACGAATATGTTGGAGAAACTTGAAAAGGAGGTGTCGAACTCGAAGATGACGCCTGAGGAAAAGACGGCTTTGAAACTTGGAATCGGCAGAATACCGGAGATACTTCTCGATAACACGGACAGAAACCGCACTTCTCCATTTGCATTTACGGGAAACAGGTTCGAGTTTCGGGCTGTCGGCTCTTCGGCAAACTGTGCTGCGTCCATGATTGTGATAAATGCCGCCATGGCAAGGCAGTTGAATGGTTTCGCTACGGCGGTCGAGGAAATGATTTCACAGGGAATGAACCGTGACGAAGCTGTTTTCAAGGAGTTGAAACGTATAATAAAAGAAAGTAAGGGGGTTTGCTTCGAGGGAGACGGCTATTCCAAACAGTGGGAGGAAGAATCCAAAAGACGAAAGCTCACGAATATAAACTCCGTACCCGAGGCGTTATTGAAATACGAGGATGCGGCGGCGAAAGACGTCCTTTTGGGAGAGAGAATCTTCACTCCGGCGGAGTTGAGCAGCAGAGTGGATGTGGAAATGGAGAAATACGTGAAGAAAATTCAGATAGAGTCGCGAGTTTTGGGCGATTTGACGATAAATCACGTTATTCCGGCAGCCGTGGCGTATGAAAACATATTGTTGGACAATGTCGTGAAGATGAAAAGCGTCTTTTCGGAGACCGAATACGAGAGATTGACATGCAAACGCAGGGATTTGATTGTGGAAATTCAGGAAAGGATAGACGCTTTGAAGGAATTAGTGCATGAAATGACCGAAGCGAGAAAATATTGCAACAATCTGCACTCTGTGAGAGCGAAGGCGTTGGCGTATAGTGAGAGGGTTGATTGTTATTTGGATAAAATCAGAGAGCATATCGATACTTTGGAGATGAATATCGACAATGAGATATGGCCGTTGCCCAAATACAGAGAACTGTTGTTCACGAGGTAATTCCGCCATGTGGAAAGTAATGTGCAAAAAAACCGCTTGGAGGATTTGTATGGGACGGATTTTCTTTGTAATTTCGCAAACCGATAAATAACGAAAGGGCAGTATGTTTGTACTTTACAGAAAGGAGTTGATGTCTTTCCTCTCTTCAATCATAGGATACCTGATAATAATCGTCTTTTTGATTGCAAACGGTTTGTTTTTGTGGGTTGTCAGAGGGGAAACCAACGTTTTGGATTACGGAGTGGCAGGTTTGGACGGCTTATTTATCTTGGCACCGTGGGTTTTCCTCTTTCTCATTCCTGCAATTACCATGAAAATGTTTGCCGAAGAAAAGAAAAACGGAACGATAGAGCTGCTTTTGACCAAGCCTTTGAGCGATATGTCGATTATAACTGCCAAGTTCCTTGCAGGAGTCAGCCTTGTAGTGGTATCGGTTCTGCCTACACTAATATATATAGTGGCGGTTTATCAACTCGGGTTGCCGAAAGGCAACTTGGATTTGGGCAGTATAGCGGGTTCATACATAGGTCTGGTGTTTCTGGGAGCCGTTTTCGTGGCAGTAGGCGTCTTCTGCTCCTCGCTGACCGATAATCAGATAGTCGCATTCGTTTTCTCTGTATTTCTGTGTGCGTTCATGTATATAGGATTCGAGTATATGTCCCGTATTCCTTTCCTTTCGAATGCGGATTTGTTCATTCGTTCGTTGGGAATCAATCATCACTACACTTCAATCAGCAGAGGAGTTGTAGATAGCAGGGACATCATATATTATTTGAGTGCAATAGGATTTTATATGTTGCTTACCAAGTTGAGTTTGGAGAGTAGGAATTGGGAAAAGTAAGAGGGAGAGCAGTGAAAATGAAAAACAAGTTTTTGAAAACCATATTCAAACCCGCAAGTGTGAAGGCCGACGTGAAGCGTTCTCACTTTCTGCAACTGTTATTGGGTTTGGTGGCAATAGTTTTTGTCAATGTGGTGGGCTATTACTTCTTTGCCCGTTGGGATTTGACCAAGGAAAAACGCTACAGCCTGTCCGTTTCGACCAAGAAGCTCTTGAAAAACGTCAACGAAGTAGTCTTTATCCGTTGTTACTTGGACGGAGACATGCCTGCCGAATACAAGACTTTGAGGAACGAAACGAGGGAAATGTTGGACCAATTCAGAGCCTACAACTCAAATATAGAGTATGAATTTGTAGATCCCAACGCTTTTGAAGACAAAAGCGAAAGAAACGAGTTCTACGGTCGTCTTTTTGAAAAGGGATTCAGCCCTATCAATGTGATGACCACCAAATCCAACACGCAGGTTCAGCAATACATATTTCCATACATGGAAATCACGCATAAGGGAAGAACATATCTTGTGCCGTTAATAAGTTCCAAACACGGAATAGCGGGAGAAAGCATCATCTCCGGCTCGATTGAGAACCTTGAATACAACCTCTACACCTCCATTCGCTCGGTTGTGAACGATAAAAAGGATAAAATAGCCTTCCTTTACGGACATGGGGAATTGCCAGTCGAGAATATTTATGACTTCGTTGCCTCCTTGAACGAGTATTACGAAGTTGACTCTGTCTCAATCAATGAGAAGCTGAACGCTTTGACAGATAGGGTTTACGATAGCGTGGATATAAATAAGGTAACAACGGCAAACAAATACAAATGTTTGATTGTTGCAAAGCCCACATCGATGTTTTCGTACAAGGATTTGTATATCATAGACCAGTACATAATGCACGGCGGTAAGGTTTTGTGGTTATTGGACGCCTTGACAGTTTCCATGGACAGCCTTCGAACGCAACCAAGCACCGTTGCCGTGTCGAACTACACAGGAATCGATGATATTCTTTTCAGATACGGAGTGAAGGTAAACACGAACCTTGTTTTGGATATACAGTGTGCAAAGGTTCCGATAGTAACGGGACAATATCAGGAAAACGTTCCACAGATGACCTACTACCCTTGGAACTTTTTTCCGGAAATACACCCCAATTCCAACAATATAATATCGGACAAAATCAGTCCCGTGAAGATGGAATTCGTCTCTTCGATAGACACAACGGCTTCCCCTGCAAAGAAAACCATACTATTGTCTTCCTCGAAAAGCACAAGACTTTTGAACGCTCCCGTCAACGTATCGTTGACCATACTTAAACAAAAGCAAGAACCCAAGTTGTTCAACTCCGGAGAAAAGACAGTGGCAATGCTCTTGGAAGGAGAGTTCTATTCCGCTTTCAAAAACAGACTGACCGCAGCCATGGAAGAAAATTCCCAAATAGCATTCAAAGATTTCTCCGACAGCACGGCAATGATAGTGGTGGCCGATGGAGATGTTGTACGGAACGACTTCATCAACGGGCAACTTCTTCCTCTGGGTTACGACAAATACACAAGGCAGATGTACGGAAACAAAGAGTTTTTGCTGAACTGCGTCAACTATTTGTGCGGCGACCGTGATTTGATACCGTTGCGTTCGCGTGAGGTCATATTACGCAAACTCGATGTAGCGAAAATAGACAGGGAAAGAACATTCTGGCAACTGATAAACGTAGCGGCACCAGTACTATGCGTACTTGTATTCGCATTCTTATTCGGATTATTCAGAAAGAAATACTATACCGGAAAATTGTTTTCAAACATCAAGACAAAGAAAGTCGGAAAATGAAACTCAAAAGGAAGCAAAGAAATTGGTTAATCGCAGTTTGCGTATTGGTGATGGCAGGAATTGTCGCCGTGATTCTCTTGACAAGAGACAATTCGACCATCGAACAAAATTACCATATCAAAAACGTGAAGACAATCACCAAGGTCATAATAGACGATAAGGACGAAAGAACCCTGACCTTGGAGAAGAAAGACGACAGCACTTGGTTCGTCAACGGTCATGCCGCAAACAACAAAATGATTTCAAGCCTCCTTTCCACCTTAAAGGAAATGAGAATACGCGAACCCATAGCCCGTGCGGCAAGGAACAATATCATCAAACAGTTGGCGGCAAGTGGCAAAAAGGTACAAGTCTATCAGCAGGATTATCTGATTGATTGGGGCTTTATAAAGTTGTTCAAGAAAGAAAGACTCACCAAAACATATTTCATAGGTTCCGAAACACAAGACAACATGGGTACATACGTCATGTTGAAAGGCGAAAAAGAACCCTGCGTTGTTTATATTCCGAGCTTCAAAGGCTATTTATCCACACGATTTTCAGCCGTTGAAGATTTTTGGAAAGCACATACCGTTTTCAAATACAACAGAGACGAGATTGCATCGCTGAAAGTTGAGATACCGAATATGAAATCGGAAAGTTTCGAACTTGTAAAGAATGGCAAAGGTTTCGACTTCAAGCTCTTGGAAACCGGAAAAAGACTCACGTCTTTCGATACCGTGAAAGTAGTGGCACTTTTGTCGAGCCTTTTCGAGCTTAACTACGAAAGCGTTGCAAAAGACATTCCGCAAATCGAACGAGACACCGTCTTCTCGAAAGCCCCCGCATTCATCTTCACGGTCAAAGACACGAAAGGAGGAGTGAACGTATTGAAAACCTTCTCGAAATTGTACGACCCGACAAGCATAGCCGAAGACGAGAAGGATTTCTATAACATCTTCGACGTGAACCGTTGCTACGGATTGAACAGCCGAAACAAAGATACGCTGATATTGCAGTTCTTTGTACTCGATGACCTGATGCGACCTGCAAGCTATTATTTCAGAACACAGAAACAATAAACACAAAACAGTAAAACAAAAATCAGTACGATATGAGATTTATAATTCATGGAGGAACCCTTTCAAGGAGTTTGCAATCTATTTCATCGGTAGTGCCTTCCGGCAGAACGATGCCCATATTGCTTAACTTCCTTATGGAGTTGAAAGGAGAGGATTTGACAGTAACCGCTTCCGATTTGGAGACAACGATTACCGTAAAACTGAATCCCGGAATGGTCGAACAAGGTTCGATAAACCGTATTGCCATTCCTGCAAAAATGTTCTTGGAAGTAGTCAACAGCCTTTCCTCGCAACAAATTACGATTGAAGTTCAAGAAGATTTTTCGGTCGAAATAACGGCAGGAACCGGTAAATACAAACTTGTCGGAGAAGATCCCGAGAGCTATCCTGTCGCAATGGAATTGGAAGAACCCGTTTTGACGACAATGAGTTCAAGCATACTTGTCAAAGCAATCGGAAAAACAATCTTTGCAACCGGCAACAGCGAATTACGACCACAAATGTCCGGAGTACTTTGCGAACAAACAGAAAGCGGAACGACATTCGTTGCAACCGATGCCCATAAATTGGTGAAATACACCCGCACGGACTGCAAATGCGATGAACCCCGCAGTTTCATTCTTCCGAAAACTCCGCTCGGACTTTTGAACAAACTCCTCTCCTCTTATAAAGAAGAAATGGACGTAAAAATGGAGAACAACAAAGAGAATGTCCGTTTCACCTTCGAGAACTACACCTTGATAAGCCGCCTGATAGACGGAAAATATCCGAACTATAACATGGCGATACCGGAAAACAACCCCAACAAACTCATCATGGACAGAACCATGTTATATGATTCCGTGAAGAGAGTTGCGTTGTTTGCCAATCAAATAAGCAATCAGGTCGTATTCCGCCTCAAAGACAACGAACTATTCATCTCCGCAGAAGATACGGACATGGCAACGCTTGCAAAAGAGAAGCTGAACTGTAATTACAGCGGCGATGAATTGGAAATAGGCTTCAATGCGAACTTCCTCATGGAGATGTTGAATAACATAGACACCGAACTCTTGCTCATGGAAATGTCCACACCGGACAGAGCCGGCATCATATTCCCATACAAGGAAGAAGAGGAAGAAAGCAACGAAAGCATACTCATGTTGGTAATGCCTGTAATGTTAGTGAAATAATTATAAAACTTATAGAAATGAGAAAAGTAGTTTATGCGTTGGCACTGGCTTTGGTAATGTCTTCGACCGCCTTTGCCCAAAAGAAGAACAAAAACAAGAAAGAAGACAAAAAAGAGTATCAATTCACCCTTGTGAAAGAGAACCCCGTAACATCGGTTAAAGACCAAAACCGTTCCGGTACATGTTGGGCTTATTCCGCATTGAGCTTCATAGAATCCGAAATCCTTAAAGCAGGAAAAGGCGAATATGATTTGTCCGAAATGTGGATTGTAAGAAACGCTTACATGGAAAAAGCCGAGAGATACATACGTTTCCATGGTGCAGCAACTTTCGCCGAAGGCGGAGCATTCCAAGACATACCGTACATCATCAAGAAATACGGCATAGTACCGGAAGAAGTTTACAGAGGATTGAACTACGGAACAGATGCACCGGATTTCTCCTCCGTATCCCCTGTTTTGGAAGGCTTTGTAAAATCATTGGCACAAAGCAAGAAACTCACACCGAACTGGAGAGAAGCATTGAACGCCTTGTTGGATTCTTACTTCGGACCAATGCCCGAAAAGTTCACTTACAAAGGCAAGGAATACACACCTAAATCATTCGCTGCAAGCCTTGGTTTGAACTTCGACGACTACATAGAAATCGGTTCGTTCACACACCATCCGTTCTATCAACCATTCATGTTGGAAGTTCAAGACAACTGGTTGCATGCAAACATTTACAACGTGAAACTCGATGAGTTGATAGCCATCATGGACAAAGCCATCATGGACGGATACACCATAGGCTGGGGTTCCGATGTCAGCGAGAAAGGCTTCTCTTGGAAGAACGGCGTTGCAATCGTTCCGGACGAAGACAAGAAAGACCTTAGCGGTACAGAGAAAGAGAAATGGGAAAAATTGACTCCTGCCGAAAAAGCAGCCGCAACCTATTCTTTCGATGGCTCAGCAAAAGAGAAAACCATCACACAGGAAATGAGACAAGAAGGATTTGATGACTTCACGACAACCGACGACCACGGCATGCACATTGTGGGAATTTACAAAGATGCCAACGGCAACAAATTCTACAAAGTGAAGAATTCATGGGGCGATAGCGGCAAATACAACGGATACTTCTACGCTTCCGAAGCATTCGTAAGGTATAAAACCATCGATATTCAAATCAACAAGAATGCTTTGTCGCCTGAAATGAAATCCAAATTGGGAATCAAATAACAATCCGTAAGAACGGATATAAAAAAGAGGGTATCACGTCGATACCCTCTTTTTTTGTATTGTATTTTCACTGTCTCGAACAAACCTTTCCACACCTTAACCGAAGCATATAAAATCAGATGTTTATCGAAACGCCGAAAGAAAAAATTGAAACGGCAAAAGATTTTTTTCAAACGCCGATTCGTCAATAACAAAACGGCGTTTTGAGCGTGGTGAAAACTCATTTTGTTTTTCGATTGTGAAAATATACCGATATATGTTTGCAGATAAGAGGATTATTCGTATATTTGCCCAATCCCAAACGAGCTTTGCCATGGATACTTTTTGCTTCACAATCCATCACCTCGGCTCGAACCGCTTCATTTCTTAGAGAGGTTCGCCTCTCTCTATGTGTGAACCTCTTAAATCAAAGCCCAAACGTAGGGAAAACTCAAAAGCATTGATTTCAAATAAGTAATACACGAAATGAAGACAACAAATATAAGAATTTTCAGAAGCATATTTTTCGCTTCGCTTGTGCTTGCAACATATATCTCGCAAGCACAAATGTATCCTTTCAAAAGTGCAGAAAGGGTAATTAATTTACCGGCAGGTGATGCAACAAAATTATTAATCAGAACCATTGATGAAAAGCATTTGCTGACTTCATACAAATTATCAACAATGACGCCGATAGTTGCAATACTTCGTACCAGTGAAGGAGGTAACAATATAGAATATGCAATAATGCACGGAATTGCTCATATAAATGATTTGAGAGTATTAGGAGAATACGTTCTGTTTGGCGGAATGACGGCTAATTTCGATGGTTTTATAGCTTATGCCGAGATAGAGGAACTATTCAATTCTTCTGTAGGAAACTTGGATATTTACATTACTCCCGGCATAAAAGACATCAACCGAGTAAATGCGTATTTAGATATTAACGGCACTCCTCATGTTGTGGCAATAGGTGATGAGCAACATTTTGTAAATTTTATTTCAGATATTGATGTAGCAAAGGTTCGTTCGTCTAATTTTCCTCTATTAGATTTTGCTTTTACCGATAGTAAGATTGTTGTTTTGGGCAGAACATTATCAAATAATGTGGCACTGTTTTCTCATGAAAAAACAGATCCTGACAATTTCTTTGGCTTCCATTATTCTCATAATCCTGTTCGGTTTGAAAATTTCTTGATAGAAGAATTAACCGGAGATAATGTATTGGTCTCTTACACCGATCGCCCCGATGGTTATCAGGCTCAGTTCGTTCAAATAGATGCAACATCGCTTCAACCTATCGCTCAACAAAGTTTATTGAATGCAGGAAAACCAAATCCGAAAGCAATGGTGTTCAATCCTGCCAATGCCACTGTATTGTATCTTGCTCACGCTGTAAGCAACAAGGATATGATTGCATTCATAAAGCCGGATTCGAGTAACACATATATATCGGATATAATTATTCCGAACATGTGTCGATGGGGAGATGATACTTTCAACAGTTTGACGGATTATAGAGACAGTTATCTTTCTGCTGTGGGGAAAGATACTGCCTCCGGCAATCTTTATTGGTTCGATTATAATTACACATTGGGAAGCTACCCCGGTAATTGCTTTGGAACAATGCAGGAAAAAGTGATCATGTCGAATACTTTTTTCATATCCGGGTCGGAATATTATCCTACCGGTTTCTACTTCCAAACTCAGGTTCAAACAGTAAATGTTTACCATTCCGGACCACCATACAACATAATTTGTAATGATTAAAAATAGTAACAATATGAAGACAAAAGTATTTTTTCTGTTTGCAATGCTGACAGGTTTTGCAAGCATGGGGCAAGATACCGTTTATCCGCCCGAACATTTGAATGATTACATCTTACCATCTGTTTTTCGAGGTAATAGCGAGAAAGTTTGTACATTTTCGGTATATGAACCATTTGTTCCTTTCCGTCAAACGATTTGCGTTGGCAGACTTAATTTTTTTGGAGATTATAGTACTGACAGATATACCTTAGCAGTTCCGTATTATTCCGATACTTTGATAAGTATATATGGAGTAAGCATAGCTGCATGGCATATAAATACAGATGCAAATGTCAGCGTTAAATTTCAGATAAGGGATTCCATACCGGACAACATATTAAGGAATAAGGACGCAAGCCCTGCAATGCAATCGGACGGGAGTTATTACACCGAGATTTTCTTCGATAATCCCATAACTGTACAGGGGCTTTATCATGTGGCAATAGAATGTAACGGTATCTACGAAAAATACCATCCCTTTATGGTAGGAGCTTATACCTCTTTGTGGGAAATACAGTATGTATTTGAAGAATGTGGTCGTGGTTGTGTATCCGACTATCCCGCATTATTCAAATCGCAACGTGATAGTCTTTGGCATAATTTTGATACAATAGATCAAAACAATACATGGACTCCTAAGGGAGCTAATAGGGATGCGATATTTCTTATGTTCCCGATTAAGGGCGAATTGGTGTTGCCAAGCGATACTGTAATTATCGATACTGCGAGCAGTGCTTTGAGTGCAAACTTGCTGAACGAGGAAAGCGTGCGGGTATATCCAAATCCGGCGAGTGAGGTGTTGAATGTGGCTTCGGATTACAATATTCTGAATGTCGCAATCTTCGATGCCATGAACAGATTGGTGGAAGAAAGGGAAGTGAATGCCAAGAATATTCGCATAAGCCTTGCAAAGCGTCCGTCAGCTGTTTATTTCATCAAAGTACGTACCGACAGAGGTTCCACCATGCGTAAGTTCGTCATCAGGTAAAGGTGGAAAACACTGTTTTGAAAGCCTCTGAATGTCAAGGCTTCCTAAAACAGAAAAATCAAACGCCGTTCTACGAAAATGAAACGGCGAAAGGATTTGCCGAAATAGCGAAAGAAATTTTTCTTTCGCCATTTCATTTTTATGCTTCACAAACGACATGTTTTCAATCTTTGAAAAAAAACGGACATGAGCAAAAACGAGGCAATTTTTGCATAGGCAGAAACTTTCTTTGCAAAAATATACCGATATATGTTTGCAGATAAGAGGATTATTCGTATATTTGCCCAATCCCAAACGAGCTTTGCCATGGATACTTTTTGCTTCACAATCCATCACCTCGGCTCGAACCGCTTCATTTCTTAGAGAGGTTCGCCTCTCTCTATGTGTGAACCTCTTAAATCAAAGCCCAAACGTAGGGAAAACTCAAAAGCATTGATTTCAAATAAGTAATACACGAAATGAAGACAACAAATATAAGAATTTTCAGAAGCATATTTTTCGCTTCGCTTGTGCTTGCAACATATATCTCGCAAGCACAAATGTATCCTTTCAAAAGTGCGGAAAGGATAGTATCATTGCAGGTATGGGATTCAACAAAATTGCTAATCAAAACGATTGATGAAAATAATCTGATTGGGCTATACACAATACCTCCCAATGATATACCTTGTTTTATGCTGACTACACAGGGACAAACGAGTGCTAAATTTGCATGGCTTAATGGTATAAAACAAATAAAGGATTTCAAAGTGTTGAATAATCACTTATTCTTTTGTGGACAAGCCAATAATGGTCTCGGCTTTATAGCATGCTGCGAAGTGGACACATTGTTCAATCCCTCAATAAGTAGCATGGAAATACAAATATTCCCATCTGTATCGGAGATAAACAAGATAGATGTTTATGAAAAAGTACCGAAAGAATATCATATAGTGGCAATAGGCAATAATAAGTGTTTTATACATACTTCAAGTAATAGCTGTGAATATTGTATGTATGTAAGTCCTTTCTATTTGAGCGACATAGTAACAACAGACAATTATATAGTCGTGCTTGGCAAGATAAGTCCCAGCAATCTTGCCTTATTTACCCACATAAAGGCTGCTATTCATAACTATTTCGGAATGAGCTATACTCATAACCAAGCTCGTTTTGAGAGATTTTTGATAGAAAAACTGTTTGGCGATGATGTATTGGTGTCTTACACAGATCGTCCCAATGATTATCAGGCTCAATTTGTTAGAATAAATGCTCGAACGTGTCAACCTATTATTCAACAAAGTCTGCTGAAAGTCGGAAAACCCAATCCCAAAGCAATGGTATTCAACCCTGCCGATAATACAGTTCTATATCTTTCCCATGCTGTGGATAACAAGGATATGATAGCAACAATAAAGCCATATCTGAATTACCCTTGTACTTCTGATGTTGTCATACCGAATATGTGTAAGTGGGGGCATGAGACTTTCAACAGCCTGACAAATTATAGGAATAACTATATGGCAGTAATCGGAGTCGATACGACCCATAGCAATCTTTATTGGTTTGATTACGAACGAGGGGCAGGCCAAGGTAACTGCTTTCAGACTTTACAAACCAAAGTAGATATATCAAATACCTTTGCTCCTTTATCTCCGCAAAACTATCTGAGTGTTCAAATTTCGAACAAACAATTTCAGACAATACAGGTTCTGCATTTCACTCCACAATACAACATAATATGTAATGATTAAATTTGACAGATATGAAAAAGATAGCAATTTATTTATTGGCAATACTGATGAGCTGTATCAGTATGGCTCAGAGTTCTCATTATGTCCTTTATCCACCGGAGCATATTGATGATTACATACTTCCTTCTGCTTTGAAAGAAGATGGAGGATGTTTATTTTCTATTTCGGATACCTTACATCCGGGACCTTGTATTCCCCTGCGAACCTCCTTTTGGCAGGATAGATACATTATAGCAATACCATACTATTCTGATACTTTGGTAAGTATTTACGGTATAGGAATTCTTGGTAGCAAAGTTAATGCAAGTCTTCCTAATCCTCTGTTTCAAATAAGGGATTCCCTGCCGGATAATATATTAAGAAGTAAAACAGCAAATTTTCAAGCGAGTTATGGTATAGAACCGAATGCTTACACTGAAGTATTCTTTGATACACCGATAACAGTACAAGGATTGTACCATATATCTCTCGAGTTTGAAACATACGATGGGACTGATACTTATTTTATAAAGGTTATCAATCAGGTTCTTTTCTTTGGAGAGGTTCCGACACCGGAGGAAAGGTGCGGTAAATGCAATTCGGATTATGCTCCTTTATACAAGCAAAGAGGAGATAGTGCATGGCATGTGTATCCGCATGCAACTGCCAACACTCCTTATGTGTATGGTATAGATGGGTACTACACTATCCCTATGATGTTCCCGATTAGGGGCGGCTTGGTGTTGCCAAGCGATACTGTAATTACCGATACTGCGAGCAGTGCATTGGGTGTAAATATACTAAGCGAGGAAAGTGTACGAGTGTATCCAAATCCGGCGAGTGATGTGCTGAATGTGGCGTCGGATTATAATATTCAGAATATTGCAATCTTCGATGCCATGAACAGATTGGTGGAAGAAAGGGAAGTGAATGCCAAGAATATTCGCATAAGCCTTGCAAAGCGTCCGTCAGCTGTTTATTTCATCAAAGTACGTACCGACAGAGGTTCCACCATGCGGAAATTCGTCATCAGGTAAAGACAGACAATTCCGCTAAGAATACCTTAGAAATTCAGAGCTTCAAGAGATGGCAGATTGAAAGGAAGATTCGTCGTTTGTAAAACGCCGATTGGCAAAATTAAAATGCCGAAAGAATTTTTTCAAACGCCGATTCGTCAGTAATAAAACGGCGTTTCGGTGTAGTGCAATAGTCATTTTGTTTTTCGATTGCGAAAATATACCGATATATGCTTGCAGATAAGAGGATTATTCGTATATTTGCCCAATCCAAAACGAGTTTTGCCATGGATACTTTTTGCTTCACAATCCATCACATAGGCTTGAACCGCTTCATTTCTTAGAGAGGTTCGCCTCTCCCTATGCGTGAACCTCTTAAATCAAAGCCCAAACGTAGGGAAAAACCTAATAAGTGAATAATAAACAAGCATTGATATGAAAAAGACTGTATTTTATTTATTGTTCATGCTTATAGCATGCACTTTCACGGCTCAATCGCAATGCGATACCGTTTATCCGCCCGAACATTTGAATGATTACATCTTACCATCTGTTCTCCGAGATAATAGCGATAAGGTTTGTGCATTTTCGCTATATGAACCATTTTATGCTCATTCTATTGCCTCTTGCATTAACTGGCTTAGATTTGATGAAAATTATAACATTGACAGATATACCTTAGCAGTTCCGTATTATTCCGACACTTTGGTAAGTATATATGGAGTAAGCGTAGCTGCGGCACATCTTAATACAAATGCAAATGTCAGCGTTAAAT